>TBL_comb47_HYPODRAFT_10008858_pt1 | contig 10179 bp, 9 predicted proteins | sample TroBogypolimnion_40_FD_10682 | JGI IMG/M metagenome (IMG submission 10682)
GCCAACCCCATTTCAATTCTTCGTTTAGCTGACAGTCGCGAACGATCTTTCTTAATTGTTCCACTTCTTTATGCCACTTCCCTGCTTTTTTTAAAAATACATCACCCTTAGCATCCATTCTATTTATTTATTATTCTTGAAAATAATAGAACACTTTTCTTTAAATAATGTTTTATTCTACTAAACCTTAATCCAACCTATGCTTTTTTACCTCTATCTTTCAGTAACATTAATACCTCTAGCATTTTACCATATTGATCAAATAAATTCAAGTAAGTAGATCCTTTTTCAAATCTATCAATCTTATTTTTTTCTATATATTTTTGTAAACCCTCCATTGAATCCATGTCAACTTTTTCAAAATAATTAATAAACTCATACTGTGACATCCAATCTCTTTTTTCGAGTTTCTCTTGTAATCTGCCATTCTTTACTATAAAATCAATAGTTAGCTTATTTACTATTTCTTCATAATTCTCTGCTGTTATTGTTACTTTCATTTTGTTTTGGTATTATTTTTATAATAATTATTTCTTTATTAAATTTTAACTGAAATATCAACTACCCCACCAAACTTATTTAATTAATCGCAGCACTCCTAACAGGGCTTTGGATTAAAGCTGTTTTGCTTTTCTTACCGAAATACACGGCAATGTAATACACTGTCTTACTAATATCAGCAGCATTAAAGGTAGTTTTAAAATTACCTCTAAAAGCCGGCCCCATATGCGACATCTTTTTTATATCAGTTGGAGGTGCATCACCACCTATTTGCTGGTAAATTTCTATACTTTTAGCATCTTTAGGTACTCCCTGCATACCATTGGCTGAGTTGCGGGTAAATACTTTGTGTTGTAAATGATCGCTTGAATCAATCTTAGTAATGCCCGGATAACTATCTAATGCACTACCCACTAAAGCATTTGCCGGAGCTTCTCCTGTATATATACCTTTTATATACCAAGCAAGTAATTTAGCCAATTTAAGATTGCCTCCAACAGCTTTTTGAGCCTGTGGTGCCCAATTATTATTTATTAGTTTAAGTAACTCGCTAATAGCTGCATTTATCCTTTCGGTTTTCGCTTTATATGCAACTAAAAGTGCTGCTCTTTCGCTCAACATTAAGGTTACAGCATCGGCTTTTGCTTGTATAACTGCCGGAGTAGGGTCAAGATTAGGGGCTATTGTTGGATTAGCAGTAGCTGCATCAGATAAACATAAGATTCTCTTAATGAAACTAAGTATAGATAAGCCTCTTAAACCGGAAATTAAAATCAGTTCTTTTATTAATTTTTTAGGTGTTGCCATAATACAATATATTTATTTAAGACTTAAGTTTAATGTATTTAAATTATCATATAAAAGTGTCAATCCTTTATATATATTTTCAACTCCCAAGTATGCAAGACTGAATCTTACACATGTGGGGCAGACTTTATCATTACTAAAACCTTGTCTTAATAATGGAAGACTTATTCCTAAACATGAAAGACTCAAACCTAGACATTCAAAACTCGTTCCTTCACATGAAGGCGTGGCTTTATAACATGAAAGACTTCTTCTTAATAATGCGAGATTCTCCCTTACACATGCCAGAACAGGTCTTGCATATTCGGGGAACGACTTTTTATGTTTAGGAATGATAGATATAGATTGATAAATGCTTCTTTGAATGTGTGATATCAAGCTTTGATGTAAAGGCATTGTTTTATAATTTCGCATAATGCAGCCTTTAAAACAGTGAATAATGAATTGATATAAATGATTCGTTGCTTTATTTAAATCAATCAATAAAATATTTAATTTAATGAAAATACAATTTATGGTATTGATAAATATGAAACGCAGTAGCGATACACGTGCTATTATTGGGCCTAGCGCATGTGAAATGTTTGAATTTGTGATTGTAGAAACTTCCCTTTTCATTTTAAATATTAAGCCAATCCAGTGTATCGGCAAGTATTAATGTGATGCTGGTTGATGTTCTATCAGATCATTATAACAATAATTATAATCAATGATTTACTCTTCTAAGAGGTGTGCAAGTTATAAATTAATTCAATACAAAAGTTATTTATTATCTTTTATTTTATGATTTAAATAATAATAATGATAAGTATTTTGTTAAAGTATTGTAAATCATCAAATCACTAAATCACCAAATCACCAAATCACCAAATTCTACTTCGATTTCCTCAACAAATTCCATCCATAAATAATTATTATCAAGAAGAAAATGGATGTCACAACACCTGTCAAACTTAAGAAACTATCTTCTTTTACAAATATTAATCTTTTTATACCTAATACCAACATGTTAATACCAATCAAAACAAATACATAAAACATAAACTTATCGCTATAAGCAACATTAGGTTTATAATTTTTGTAGTCTTCTTCCTCTTTATTTATTTTTTGATAATTTTTAGCATTATACGACTTATTACGAACACTTCTACCATACTTTTTATAATCTTCTACAATATCAAACTCTTTTATTTCAGGAGTCTCAATGTCTTTTAACAATGTATGATACGCCTCATTCAGTTGTTGAAATTTAAGATTAGCATCCGCAGCATTGTTAGCATCAGGATGAATAAGCTTAGCCTTTTTGCGGTAAGCTTTCTTGATCTGCTCTTTGTTAGCATCTGAATTTAACCCTAATATATCATAACATTGCTGAAGAAACATCTTTAACTAAATTTTGCACAAAGTTATATCTTTAATCAGAAATAGAATTAATCCTTCGTTATATTTTTTTAATTGTTAACTTTGCAGATAAATTTACCGTATGCGAATAGACATCATTACTATATTTCCTGAAATGTTTGAAGGCCCTTTTAATCATTCAATTGTAAAAAGAGCCAAGGATAAGCAACTTGCCGAAATACATTTTCACCAGCTTAGAGATTATTCCGATAATAAACATAAGCATGTGGACGACTACCCTTTCGGGGGAGGGGCTGGGATGGTGATGATGATTGAGCCTATTGCAAAGTGTATAGATACTTTAAAGTCACAAAGAACGTATGATGAGGTGATTTATACAAGCCCTGATGGCGAAATACTCACACAAAAGCTTGCCAATCGTATCTCTTTATTAAATAATATTATTTTACTTTGTGGTCATTACAAAGGTATTGATGAGCGTATCCGCGAACATTATATTACTTCCGAAATTTCGATAGGCGATTACGTTTTATCNGGTGGCGAACTTGCTGCCTGTGTAATTACTGACGCTGTTATCAGGCTATTGCCAGGTGTGCTTAATGATGAAACATCTGCTTTATCCGATTCATTTCAGGATAATTTGTTGTCGCCCCCTGTTTACACGCGTCCCTCTGATTATAAAGGTTTAAAAGTGCCTGATATTTTACTTTCGGGCAATGATAAACTTATTAACAACTGGAAATATGAACAAGCAATAGAACGTACAAAGCTAAGGCGCCCAGACTTATTAAAATAATTAGTGATTTTTAACTTTTACAATTCCCTGTTTTGTACTTTCGATTGTTTTTTTTATTAGTTTTGTAAAAAATACTTTAGATGTCATTTATATTTAAAAGCATCAAATAAAAACAAGAAATACATGCGCAATAACGCAAAAAAGAGCAATAAGAATAAGTCCGATACGGTTTCTGTTAAGAAATCATATAGTGCTCTTATTTCTTCTATTATCTGTTTCCTTTTTGCGTTTTTATTATATGCTAACACCCTTAATCATTCTTATGTTTTAGATGATGGTGGCCTTATTTCAGATAATTGGGTTGTTACTAAAGGGGTGCAAGGTATTCCCATTATCCTTAAAACGACATATTGGTATGGTTCAAATATTGTACTTAATACTTATCGTCCACTTACTTTAATAATGTTTGCAATAGAATGGCAATTATCTCCAAATAATCCTTTTATTGGTCATTTTATAAATGTTCTATTTTATGCAATTTCTTGTTTATTACTTTTTGTAGTACTTCGCAAATACCTGAGTAAAACACATTCTATTATTCCATTAGTAATTACTTTATTGTTTGCGGCTCATCCCATACATACTGAAGTTGTTGCCAATATAAAGAGTAGAGATGAAATAATGTCATTCTTCTTTTTAATGCTAACATTATTATCTTTACATCATTGGTTTAACAAAAGAAAATGGTGGAGCTTGCTTCTTTCATTGATACTTTACTTTCTTGCTTTTTTATCAAAAGAAGGAGTGATAACAATGCTCTTTTTGTTTCCAATTATTGGATTCTATTTCACTGAATCAAAACCTAAAACAATTATTATTGCTTCGTTATTGCTTATAATACCTGCAATAGCTTATATATTAATTCGGCAACAAGTAATTACAAAGGCAGAACCTCAGTTTGTAATGCCTATTACTAATTTCTTAGTTGGAGCTACTGATTTTACATCTCATTTTGCAACAGCCGTTATGCTTCTTGGGAAATATTTATTGCTTTTAATAATCCCGTACCAACTTGTTAGTGATTACTCATACAATCAAATACCTATTATTGGTTTAAGTGACCCTAAATTTATTTTATCATTGCTAATATATAGCGCTATGGGTATTTATATAATTCTAAACTTTCGTAAAAGAAAACAGGAAGTGTTTGGACTCTTATTTTTCTTAATAACAATAAGCATATATAGTAATACTCTGATCAGTATCGTTGCTTCTTTCGGTGAGCGATTGATGTTTCTACCATCACTAGGCTTCTGTATCTCTTTTGTATTCTTAATTAATCGATGGTTAAAAGTTGGAGTAAATAATACCCAAACAGGAATTGAAGTTTTAAGATCAAAACCTCTATTTACTTTAGCGTTGTTACTTATTTTAGTAATATTTAGTGTTAAAACTATTGTTCGAGCAGGTGAATGGAAAAATGAATTAACTCTTTTCAATAATGATATAAAACGTTCGCCTAACAGTGCTCAAATGTATTTTTATCTTGGATTTGCAAATTATGACATAACAGAAAAAGATAAAGAGATAAAAATGAATAAAAATCTAAATGATTCTATTTTACATCTTGCTATATCACATTTTGAAAAGGGTTTAAATATTTTAATAGATAAAAAGCCTGTTAATATCGATATTAACTATTTTGATGCTATAAAAAAAGACCCAAATATTCCAGTGTCATATTATAATATTGGACTTTGTTACTATAATTTAGGAGAATTTCAAAAAGCTATTGCGTTTTATAGAAAAGCAATCAGTATGGATGCAAACTATCCTAATGCACATTTGAACTTAGGGCGTATATTAGGAGAAACACAAAGATTTGAAGAATCAATTATTGAATTTAAAAAATGTATTCAATTCGATCCTGAGAACATAACAGCATATCATAATATTGGATTATCTTACCAAAATTTAAATAAACCCGAAGAAGCTAATGTGTGGTTTGAAAAGGCTAATATGCTTGAGCAAAAAAAAAGAAAATAAGGGGGATATATTAGAAAACATATGATTTATATAAAAATAAAAGTTAATACTAATTATTATTAAGCAAATAAATTAATGAACATTAATAAATTCACAAAAAGCAATTTTATATTACCAACTATTTGCTTTGTTTTTGCTTTTCTTTTATTTTCCAACACATTTAATCATTCTTTTGTTTTAGACGATTATGATGCTTATGCAAATAATTCAGTTGTGAAAAAAGGAATTCAAGGTATTCCTATAATTCTTAAAACAAACTATCGTTATGGTATAGATATGCTATGCGATAATATATATCGACCACTTTCACAAATTATGTTTGCTGTCGAATGGCAAATAGCTCCAAATAAACCACATTTGAGTCATTTTATTAATGTGCTTTTTTATGCACTCTCATGTCTTTTGCTATTTATAGTTTTGCGAAAATATTTAAACAAGTCACATCCACTTATACCGTTTCTAATTACCATATTCTATATTGCAATGCCAATTCATACAGAAGTGGTTGCAAATATTAAAAGTAGAGACGAAATTATGGCATTTTTATTTCTACTACTTACTTTATTATGCTTACACAAATGGTTTACTGGAAATAAATGGTGGAAATGGCTTTTTTTGTTTATTTCTTTAGGTATGTTTTTTCTTTCCTTAATGTCAAAAGAAGGAGTTGTTACTATGCTTTTCTTGTTTCCAATCATAGGATGGTATTTTACTGATGCAAAACTTAAATCTATACTTATAAGTTCATTACTTATGCTATTTCCGGCAATAGCTTATATTGCTATCAGATATTATGTTTTATCAAACATGTGTAATTCAGTAACAATTCCAATTATAACTAATTTTATGGTAGGTGCTACTGATCCAGTATCTCATTTTGCGACAGCCTTGATGCTTCTTGGTAAATATTTATTACTTTCAATATTACCATACCAACTTGTAAGCAATTATACATATAATCAAATACCAATTATTGGATTGAGCAATCCTAAATTTCTTATATCTGTTTTAGTATATTTGACAATAGGAATATATGTTATTCTAAATATTCGTAAAAAGAAACCTTTGGTATTCGGACTCCTGTTTTTCTTGATCACAATAAGTATTTATAGCAATGTATTTTTTCATATTGGAACTTCTTTTGGCGAGAGATTAGTTTTTATCCCAACATTAGGTTTATGTATTTCATTAGTATATATTATCACACAATGGTTGAAAGTTGGTATAATTAATAAAAACAAATCTATTATTGAAGTTATTAAATCAAAACCAATATTTACAACAATATTTATAATTATCTTAATAACTTTTAGTGCAAAAACAGTTATTCGTGCTGCTGAGTGGAAGTCAGAAGCAATACTTTATGAGAAAGATATTAAACGATCACCAAATAGTGCTTCTTTATGTTATTGGTATGGCAATACGTTAGTTGAAAAGGCAAATAAAGAAAATGAAAAAGACAAAAAGGACGCTTTTCTTTATCAAGCTTTAAGTTATTTCGATAAATGTATCTCTATTTATCCTGACTATACTGATTGTTTAGAACAAATTGATTATACTTATATAGAATTAAGTGATTTTAAAAATGCTTTTGTTTATGCCAATAAGGCTTTAAGATTAGACTCAACAAAAGCTGTAACTTGGTATAATATCGGACTTTGTTACTATGAGTTTGGTAATACACAATTAGCATTAGAGTTTTATAATAAATCTCTTTCAAAAGATTCCAGGTATTCAAAAGCTTATCTGAATATTGGTCGTATATTAGGTGAAACACAAAAGTATGAAGAGTCTATTGTTTATTTTAAGAAATGTCTCCAATACGATCCTGAAAATATTACTGCACATAATAATATTGGATTATCCTACCAAAATTTGAATAAACTTGAGGAAGCTAAAATATGGTTTGGGAAAGCTCGTATGATTGAACAAAATCTAAAAAAAGAAAAGTAGAAATTTGAAATTTTAAATTCAAGTAATAATATATATATGGAAATTACTAAAAACATTAAAAATAAACATATATCTTTCTATGATAATAATAGAAGCTCATTTAAAATTTCAAAAGCAGCAATTTTCTGTTATTTGTTTGCCTTTATTTTATATTCCAATACACTTAAACATTCTTATGTATTAGATGATAATTCTGCGATTACTAAGAATTCAAATATAACTAAAGGCATACAAGGGATTCCCTTAATTTTAAAAACGTCTTATCGCTATGGAGTAAATAATAAAGGTGATAATATTTATCGACCACTTTCTCTTATTATGTTTGCAATTGAATGGCAGATAGCTCCTAATAATCCTTTTTTAGGTCATCTTATAAATGTTCTATTTTATGCAATCTCATGTTTGTTGCTTTTTATTGTTTTGAAAAAATACATGTTTAAGGTACATACATTAATACCCCTCATGATTACTTTGCTGTTCACTGCTCATCCTGTTCATTCTGAAGTTGTGGCAAATATTAAAAGTAGGGATGAGATCTTGTCGTTCTTTTTTTTAATGTTAACTTTGTTATTATTACACAATTGGTTTACCAAAAGGAAGTGGTGGAGTTTGGTAGTATCTATATTGATGTATTTTCTTGCTTTTTTATCTAAAGAAGGTGTTGTTACTATGATTTTTTTATTCCCGGTAATTGGATGGTATTTTACAGAAGCTAAGCCTAAAACTATTTTAATTAGTTCTTTCATATTAATTATTCCTGCAATTGCATACATTGCAATCCAAAGCCAGATAATTTCAAATTATGGTGTGACATCATTGGCAAATATTCTTGATAATTTCATAGTAGCTGTTCCTGATAATGCTTCATATTTTGCGACAACTATTATGCTTCTGGGTAAATATTTATTACTCACACTAATCCCTTATCAACTTGTATGTGATTATGGATACAATCAAATACCTATTGTTGGACTTAGTAACATTTACTATATTACATCTCTAATGCTTTATCTAGTGATGGCTATTTATGTTATTTTGAACATTCGTAAAAAAAGCTTCCTTGTATTTGGACTGTTGTTTTTTTTAATCACTTTAGGTTTGTATAGTAATGTCTTATTTAAGATTGGAACTGCTTTTGGTGAGCGTTTATTATTTCTACCTTCTTTGGGTTTATGCTTTGCTTTTATATACTTTGTTGCCCAATGGCTAAAAGTTGAAATAAATAATAAAGCGCAAAAATCGGTATTGCAAATATTGAAATCTAACCAAATTTTCACTTCATTACTTATAATTATATTACTAACTTTTAGTGTTAAAACTATTGTTCGAGCCTCTGAATGGCAAAGCGAAGAAATACTCTTTAGTAATGACATTGAACGATCAACCGATAGTTATCATTTATCTATGTGGTATGGAAATTCGCTTTATGCAAAAGCTATATCAGAGGAAGATAAGTCAATTAAAGATACTTTTTTACTTAAGGCTATCGAAAAATATGAGAAAGCTGCTGCTATTTATCCAAAATATTACGAAAGTTACAATCAAATGAGTTTAGCCTGGCTAAATATAGGAGATATAAATAAAGGTTTATCATATGCTTATAAAGCTTTAGCTTTAGATTCTAATATTGCAGTAATATGGTATAATATCGGACGTGCTAATTCGCAACTGGGAGATTCGCAAAAAGCAATTGAATTGTATAGAAAAGCTCTTAAACTTGACACCAATTATGCAGATGCTTATTTTAATATAGGAAGTATATTAGGGATTTCAAAAAAATATGAGGAAGCTATCTCGGAATTTAAAAAATGTATTAAGGCAAATCCTGATTATATTTTAGCGTATCATTATATTGGTATTACTTATCAAAACTTAAATCAACAGGAGGAAGCTGACCGATGGTTCAAAAAGGTTAGATTGTTGGAACAAAAGAAGAAAAAATAGGGGAGCGGGTATGCGTTTCATCACCACTCGATCGGTCATTAAGCGGTGTAGTATCCTGAGCAAAGTGGTACCCTGATCGAAGCCGAAGGGTCGAAGAGCCGCTCAGTGATTGATCATCGTTATATACAAAATCGGAAAAGTAATTTAAGATTGTAAAATTTTATTCTTAAAAAGGATTCTCGTTGCCTATTATTAAAGTTCCTTTTCACTCTTGCAATCTTCTATTCTTAATGTCAATCTTTGCTTATATAATTCCCTTATACATGCATAATGTGCATATTCAATTATAAAAAGCAAAAAGGTAAAATGTGTTTAAACAGCTCTTTATATGCTGTGATTTTGCTAAAACAGACTATTAAAAGTGCAAAAATCACTATAAAAAGAACTAAATTCACTCTGTTTTAGTTCCGAAACACTCTGTTTTAGTTCCGGAACATAATGAAAAGTATAAAAAACACTCTGAATTTTTTCAGAAACACTCTGAATTTCTCAAGAAACACTTTGTTTTAGTTCGGAAACATAATGAAAAGTGCAAAATTTACTCTGTTTAGTAAGCTGTTTTAAGTATAAAAAGTGCATTAAAAGTCAAATTCTTTAATTTTATACATTTGCAGGTAAGAATTTGTAAAGTTTTACAAAAAGTATTTATACAATATTATTATATATACCAGATGAGAATATTTTGAGTGAGAATTATAATTTGTTATCAATCGCGTCCTAAATAAAAAAAAGAAAGGGCTATTTTAACTCAAAGTTGTATCTTTGAGGTGAACAAAAACAAAACCCTTTCATATGGCAAATGTAACACTTTTTTCACAAATAATATCAAA
>TBL_comb47_HYPODRAFT_10008859_pt1 | contig 10177 bp, 9 predicted proteins | sample TroBogypolimnion_40_FD_10682 | JGI IMG/M metagenome (IMG submission 10682)
TATCCTGCCAGAACTCATTAAAAGGTTGCCAAAGGAGTATAATGCTTACTGTGAGCCATTTTTAGGCGGTGGTGCTTTATATTTCGCCATAAAGCCAGAACAGGCGTATCTGTCAGATATTAACTTCCATTTGATTTTGACATTTAAGGCGGTCAAGGACGATCCAAAACAGCTAATCCATTACTTGAAAATCCACGAAAGAAATCACAACAAGGAGTATTACTATAAAGCGAGGGTTCACCTTTTCAAAGAACGGGATAAAATTAAGATAGCTGGACTTTTTATCTATCTGAATAAAACTTGTTTTAATGGGTTATATCGGGTAAATAGCAACGGGGGGTTTAACGTGCCAATGGGCGATTACAAAAATCCTCTGATTGTTGATGAAAAAAACTTAATGGAAGTTTCAAGGGTTTTGCAGACGGCGGACATCAAGCAACAAAGTTTTTCACAGATTAAACCGCAAAAGTATTTTTTCTATTACCTTGATCCTCCCTATCACGAAACGTATGACGGATATAATGGTAGTGGGTTCGGGGACAATGAGCATATAAAACTTGCGGAATTTTGCAAAGACATTGATAAAAAGGGTGGTTATTTTATGCTCTCAAATTCTGATACGGAGCTTGTGCGTTCTCTCTATAAGGGCTACAATATAGAAAAAGTATTAGCTTCTCGTTCGGTGTCCTGTAAAGCACATCAGCGAGGTAAAGAAAATGAACTCATCATCAGAAACTACAAGTGATCAAGTCGCTACAATAATCGGCGGAAAACAGGCAAATAAGACGGGCAATACGCTTGAAAAATATGTAGAGCGTATTTTAGTTGATAACGGCTATGTGGAATTTTGGGATCACAAGGAGCAAGTGTTTGAAAACCGCAAGTCAATCGGTGGTAAGCAATTCGCTAAACAATGCCCTTGCGGAACAAGCATTTATGAAACAAAACGGAAGTGCGATTTTCTGGTAATCAATCAGGCAAAGTTTCCCGATGGTTTAATAATTGAATGTAAGTGGCAACAGTCAAACGGTTCGGTTGATGAAAAATATCCTTTTACAATTTTTAACATTTTCAAAATAGGCGTTCCTACAATTATTTTACTGGACGGAGGTGGTTACAAGAAACAAGCTATGGAATGGTTGAAAGGACAAGCCGATCCAAAACGTGCTTTAATCGGAGTTTTCAATATGGCGGAATTTCAGAAACAAGTAAATAATGGTTTGTTAGGGTAACATTGTATATAAGTCCCAAATATAATTATTGAAAATTAAAAATATGGAACCGAACTCAATTCAGGATAATTCTAATCAGCCAGTTCAGCCGATGATGCCTAAGCAAAAAAAGGTAATCCCAAGTTGGATTGGTTTTTTAATAATTGTTATTTCTACGATTGCCATTTTTGGCGGAGCTTTTGCCTATCAATATTTTGCAATAAAAAATAATCCTGCGCCGGTTGCAACCCAGCCAACTGTAACCGCAGCACTTACCGCCGGTTGGAAAACATATGCAGATAATCAACTGGGAATATCTTTTAAATACCCTCCTATCCTAGGTGATTATCAGAAAGATTCTTCTTTGTATGCAATGACCTATTGGCAGTCGCAGACACAATCTTTGAGTCTGTACTCACCAGGGATTTCAAAAAAAGTAGTTACAATAGATGATCTGATGTCTTTACTAACTATCGTAAGGAATAGTCAACAAGGTCAGCTAGAAGAATATATTAATTCAGATAAAATATTAGTTAACGGGAAAGAAGCGGTGAAAGTTTCTTCTAAGCTAAAAGGTTTAAATCAATATAATATTACAGTAGGGATTCCATATAGAGGCGATGCGCTTTTGATTAAATATAAATATTCTGATTCAAAAGATGAAAGCCAATTTAATGGAATATTATCTACTTTTAAATTTACAACGCCAGTGAGTCAAAATAATAATTCAACTGCCCCGACAATTAATGTTGATTCGCCAAGTGGTAGCGCGACGTGGAAAATAGGAACTACGCAAATAATTAAATATAGTATTTCTTCGAACATGCCGACTGCCGGTGCATGCGTAGATGCTTCTGCGGTAGATTCCAACGGAAATAAAACATTACTGCTTCCAGGCGTTTATATCGGTTCAGGTGCAAGAGATGGCATTCCAATTAAATTAGTTTCTGATAATTTGAATAACATATTTAATGGAGCGGAAGTACTACCCGGCACATATAAAATAGAATTAGACGCTCATTATTGTGCTGAAACTAATAATGCGTTCATCGTTTCAGGCTTAAGCAACGGCAATGTTACAATAATTAAGTAATTAACAAAAAAATTATGGCAAAAGAAAAAAAAGAAGAAGTAAAAAAGGAGAATAAGGCGTTGAATACGGCGCTGGACGAAATTAAGGAGAGGTTTGGGGAGGGGGCAATTATGACAATGCGGGAAATCCACGCGGTGGATGTGGATGTGGTGCCGACTGGGTCTATTGCCATGGATTTGGCTTTGGGAGTTGGCGGAATGCCTCGCGGAAGAATAATAGAAATTTATGGAGCTGAATCTTCAGGTAAGACGACATTGTCTTTACACGTGATTGCTGAGGCGCAAAAACAGGGCGGTACATGCGCTTTTGTGGATGCCGAGCACGCAATGGACCCCGATTACGCCAGAAGGGTTGGCGTGAACGTTGACGACTTGTTAATTTCACAACCCGACAGTGGCGAACAAGCTTTGCAAATTGTGGAAACATTGGTTAAGTCTGAAAGCATCGCCGTTATTGTTGTTGACTCGGTTGCCGCCTTAACTCCACAAAGAGAAATTGAAGGTGAAATTGGCGACCAGCACATGGGTTTACAGGCAAGACTTATGTCGCAGGCTTGCAGAAAACTTTCGGCCATAATGTCTAAAACCAATACAATGGTTATATTTTTAAACCAAACCAGAATGAAAATTGGAATGGTTTTTGGAAATCCCGAAACAACTCCCGGAGGATTGGCATTAAAGTTTTATGCTTCGGTAAGAATTAATTTGGCCCGAACAGCTCAAATAAAAGCCGGCGAAGAAATTATCGGAAACAGGGTAAAAGCAAAAATTGTAAAAAACAAAGTTGCCGCCCCTTTTAAAACAGCCGAGTTTGATATTTATTACAACGAAGGAATTTCAAAATCGGGAGACGCTTTGCGCGCAGGATTATTAACCGGATTAATTAAGCAAGCAGGAAGTTTCTTTACATTTGAGGGCCAAAAAATTGGTCAGGGAACCGAGGCCGCCAAAAGATTCCTAAAAGAAAATCCAGCCGCCATGAAAAAAATAAAAGAAGAGGCGATGAAAACCGTAAAAGAATAAAAATAGAATATTAAAAAACAGCCCCGCCTAGGCGGGGCTGTTTTTAGTTTAGAATTTTACTTAGGGGTAAATGGCAATAGGCCCATTTGTCTGGCTCTTTTTACGGCGGTGGCAATTTTCTTTTGGTGATAAGCGCAAAGATTTGTTTTCTTTCTTGGTTTTATTTTGTAAAAACCGGAAATAAATTTAGATAACAGTTCTATATTTTTGAAATCTACGCTATCGATATTTTTCTGACAAAAGTAACACATTTTATGTTGTAAGTGGAGGGCGAAAATATTTTTTATAAATAGAAAATATTTCTTGTTCCGCTTAATTATTTTTTTTGATTAAAAAGGAATGTCTTTTACGTCTATTTCGTCGGCTGCATCATCTTCAAAGGAAACATGTTTCTGACTTGAGTCTTCATCTTGTTGAGGAGTGTAATTTTCTTCAATAATTGGAATTTCCTCCTGATGATTTGGCATTTCAGGCTCAGGGCGGGGAGTATATGACTTGCCGTAGTTTGAACCCATTCCCGAGCTTGAAGGCCCTGATGAGGCGCCCGTAACTCTTGGGCCTAATTGCAAACTGTCGGCGATAATTTCGGTCTTGTATTGCTTAACTCCGGCGGTGTTTGTCCAGCTTCTTGTTTTAATTCTGCCTTCGATTAAAACCAGTCCGCCTTTGGTCAAATATTTTGAGCTGATGTCGGCCAGTTTGCCGAAACAGACAATATTATGAAATTCGGCTTCCTGTTTTTTTTCTCCGTTGGCGGTATAAAACCTGTTGGTCGCCACGCTAAAGCTGGTCACTTGTTGACCAGAAGGCAAATTTCTTACCTCGGGCTCCTTTGTGACGTTTCCTAAAATGAATATTTTATTTAGATTCATGATGATTTATTTTTTTAATTATTCACCAAGTATCTCGTCTAACTCGTGCTCAATATCTTTTAATTCAACTGTTGGCTTTTCCTCTTTTGCGGATTGCTCAACTTCTTCTTCTTTGACTTCAGTTGGTGCAAAAGTTGGCTCTCCTGCTTCTACTTTTGCTTTGGCTGATTCTCTGGTTCGTCTGGCCTTTTTGAATTCGGCCGCTTCTTTTATGATAAGCATATGTCGCACAATTTTTTTGTCTTTGGCAACAATGTCTTTTAATTCCAATAATTTTTCAGGTTCCAGTTGGAATTCCATAACTCCAAAATATCCTGAGGCTCTTTTTTCTATTTGATAGGAAAGAGTTCTGGCGACGGGAGCAGATTGTTTTAAAATTGTTCCTTCTCGGCTTTGTATGGCAGATTCCAAGCCTTTTCCTATGGATTCTGCTTCTTCTGATGTAATTTCCGGAGAAATTATATATGTTAGCTCGTATGTTTTCATCTGTTTGCAGAATATGAGGTCCTAGGTTTTTAAGTCCTAAGGCGCTTGTGAACAAGCACATGGAAGATCATATTCTATTAATTTATTATAACGTATTATAACAGAAGATGTCTATAAAAGCAAGTATGGATTTTAGGCGAAGTTTTAGTTATACTATATTAAATAACATGAAAATTAATCCTAATATATTTAAATCTTACGACATACGAGGCATTTTCCCTTCGGAGTTGAACGAAGAAGCGGCTTATCTTATCGGGCGCGCTTTTGCCAGGCATTCAAAAGCTAAGAAAATTACAGTTGGCTCGGATATGAGGCTCTCGGGACCTGTGCTAAAAAAGGCACTAATCCGAGGCATTACAGAAGAGGGCGTCAATGTCAAAGATGTTGGATTAATTCCTATTGATGCCATTTATTATGCGGTTAATAAATTGGGCGACGAGGCGGGCATAATGGTTACCGCCAGTCATAATCCCAAAGAATATAACGGCTTCAAAATGGTCTTAAAAAATATGGAGTGGGTGGTAGTTGCCGATATGCTCGAAGAAGTGAAAAATCTTCCCGCCCAGATTACCGCTCCCAAGGGTGAAGTTAAGGAAGAGGACATCATTCCGGGCTACATTAACCATATTTTAAGTTTTGTTGATGTCGATAAGATTGAGCCCTTTAAAGTTGTTGTTGACGCCGGAAACGGAATGGCCGGAAAAATTATTCCCATTTTAACCGAAAGGTTACCGTTAAATGTTATTTCATTGAATTTTAAATTAGACGGCAGTTTCCCGGCTCATCCTTCGAATCCGCTGTTACCCGAAAGTCAAAAGGAAATTTGCGAAGCAGTTGTAAGAGAAAAAGCCGATTTTGGAGTAATTTTTGACGGAGATACTGATAGGCTGGTTTTTGTTGATGAAAAGGGAGAAGTAATTTCAGCCGACATTACCTTATTGTTGCTGGCCAAATTGTTTCTGGAAAGAGAAAAAGGTGCCGGTGTTGTTTATAACGCTGTCTGTTCAAAAATAATTCCCGAAATGGTTAAGGAGTGGGGAGGCCAATCATTTAAATCAAAGGTTGGCTATATAAATGTTTCAGCCTTAATGAAATTGCACGGATGTATTGTTGGTGGCGAATTGTCTTCGCACTATTCCTTCCGTGACAACGGCTATTCCGATTCGGGATTTATAGCTTTTGTAATTTTGCTACAACTTTTATCAGGATACAGCAAGCCGCTTTCGGAAATTGTAAAGCCGTTTTATAAATATTTTAAGTCGCCAGAAATAAATTTTACAGTTAGCGACAAAGAAGCGGTTTTGGAAAAAATAAAACAAAAATATTCAGACGGCAAGCAAGACTTTTTGGACGGAATTACCGTTGAATATGATGACTGGTGGTTTAACGCCCGCCCGTCAAACACAGAACCTTTGTTGCGCCTGACCATAGAGGCCGACTCGCAAAAATCGCTTGATCAAAAAATTAAAGAGCTAAGTAATTTAATTACTAAAAAATGATTATGAAAAAACAGCATGGCTTTACAATTATAGAGTTGATAGTCGTTATAGCTATTATTGCCGTGCTGGCAGGAATAGTTTTAGTAAACGTCACGCAGTATATAAATAAATCTAAGGATGCAGCTATTAAAGCGGATATGGGTGGGTTCACCACATGTGCCGCAACGGCGCTTTCGGGCAATAGTGGCTATACTAATGATAATTTACAGGATTCGGGTGTTTGTAAGAATTTTATGGATGCCGTGAATAAGGTGACCAGTAAAATTGATGCCGAAAATGGCAATGCGACGGGTTCATACTATAATTTTGGCACTCCTGATACCTTAGGGTGGTGCTATGACGCAGCCTTAAATGACGGCACGTATTGGTGTGTTGATTCTACCGGTTATGCTGGACCGCCATATCATTTTGGATCTTGTTCTAATCCGGATAGCAATGGGAAATTTAATTGTGCTAATACAAATTATTAAAAATAAAAAAAACGGCAGTGATGCCGTTTTTAGTTGTGGATTTATTTTTGCTAGGCCAGTCCCATTTTGTCGCGGACTTCTTTCATTGTGGTTTCGGCGATAGTTCTGGCGCGGGAGGCGCCTTTGGCTAAAATATCTTTTACATAAACATCCCTTGTTTCCAGTTCTTTTTGTTTTTTGCGGAATGGCTCCAAATAATCAATGACAACTTTGGCTAATGACTTTTTAAAGTCACCGTAGCCTTTGCCCTTAAACTGTTTTTCAATTTCGGGAATTGGAGTGTCTGTCAGTAAATGATAAATGGTTAAAAGGTTGGAAATGCCCGGTTTTTTAGTGACGTTATAAATGACATCTTTGCCCGAATCGGTTTCGGCTGACATTATTTTTTTGGTTATATCTTCAGGAGAATCGGAAAGTAAAATGTAGGACTTTGGCTCGTCTGACTTTGACATTTTCTTTTTAGGATTTGTCAGGCTCATTATTTTGGCTCCCGTTTTGGGCAAAAGTGTTTTTGGCTCTTCAAAAGTCTGGCCAAATTTCTGGTTAAATTTTTTGGCAACTGTGCGAGTCAGTTCAACGTGTTGCTCCTGATCTTTTCCTACCGGAACAGCTTGTCCTTTGTATAAAAGAATGTCGGCGGCCATTAAGACGGGGTAGTTGAATAATCCGGCGTTTATATAGTCTTTGAATTGCTTGGACTTTTCTTTAAACTGAGTCATTCGGGAAAGCTCGCCCATTGGAGTAATTGTTTCCAAAAGCCAGGCCAATTCGGCGTGTTCTTTAACTTCTGATTGCACAAACATAATAGATTTTTCAGGATTAATTCCGGCGGCCAAATAAATTGCCGTCGCCTCCATTATGTTTTTTTGCAGTTCTTTAGGATTATATGGAGTGGTTATTGCATGCAAATCAACAATGCAGAAAATACATTCATTTTCTTCCTGCAAGGCAATCCACTGCTTTATGGCTCCTAAATAATTTCCTAAATGTAGTCCGCCATTGGGACGGATGCCCGAAAATATTCTCATATTGTTTTTCGCTTAATTAATTTAGAATTATACTTCTATTACTACCGGTAAAATCATTGGTCTTCGGCTGGTTTTGGTGGCCAGGAAGTCGCCGATTTTATTTCTTATTTCGTCTTTGACGTAGGTCCAGTTGATGGCGCCTCCATGTCCGGCTGATTTATCTACTATTTCAATAACTTTTTTGCGGGTTTGAGCCAGCAAATCTTTAGATTCTCGCAAATAAATAAATCCGCGGGAAATAATGTCGGGGCTACCTTTGACTCGGCCGGTTAATCTGTCTATTACTGTAACAATAACAAACATTCCGTCTTCGGCCAGCATTTGTCGGTCGCGCAAAACAATTTCACCAACATCTCCCACACCCAAGCCGTCAACAAATACATAGCTGACGGGAACTTTTTCTTTTAGAACCTCGGCTGTATTTTTGGTGAATTTTATTATAGAGCCGTTGTCGGGCACAAAAATTCTGTCTTTTCGAAATCCCATTCCTTGAGCAATTTTTGATGCTTCTTTCAGGAAATAGTGGTTGGCATAAACCGGAATAAAATAATCTGGTTTAATTTCCCTTAGCATGTGTTTTATGCCTTCAATATTGCTGTGTCCCGAAATGTGGACATCAATAATATCTGAGTGATAAACGTTATCGCTTTGTCGGTAAAGATTGTCTTTTACTCTTTGTACCGTGCGTTCGTTTCCCGGAATAACCGAAGACGAAAAAACCACGGTGTCTTCTTTTTTAATTTTGATAAATCTGTGGTTGCCGGCGACAATTCTTGAAAGGGCGGCCATTTCTTCCCCTTGTCCTCCTGTGCAAATGACGACAACTTTATTGTCGGGATAATTATGAATTTTATCTATTGGGATAATGACTTCTTTTGGTATTTTAATGTACCCCAGTTTTGTGGCCAGCTCAATATTTAGCTTCATTGAAAATCCGTCCAGGGCCACTTTTTTGTTTGTTTTGGCGGCGTGCTCCAATATCTGTCTTATTCTTTGAATTTGTGAAGAAAAAGTGGCAATTATAATTCTGCCCGGTGCTTTATTTATCAAATTATAAAGATTGTTCAGCATCTCTTCTTCGGTAACCGGTTCTTTAGAATTTGTTGCTCCCAGCGATTCCAACATTAAAATGGTCGGTCTTTTCAGATTGGCCAAATGAGAATAATCTACTTCCACTCTACCAATTGGATTCTTTTCCAGAGTCCAGTCGCCAGGATGGATTATTGTTGCAACCGGTGTTTCCAAAATAACTCCAACAGCATCCATGATGGCGTGCTCAATTTGAAAGAAAGAAAGCGTAAAAGCTCCCAAGCTAAATTTTTGTTGCAGGTTATCAATGTAAGTTGTTTTCAATTTTTTTGAAGCTCCTCTTTGTAAGTCTTCAACTCGGTGTTTTACCATTTCAAGAGTTAGCGGTCGGCCGATTATTTGAGGATTTCCCAATTTTGGCAATAAAATTGCCGCAGCTCCAATGTGGTCTAAGTGACCGTGCGAGAATACAACGGCTCGAATATTTTTTTCTTTGCCTTTTAAATATTCTACATTTGGAATAACGTAATCAATTCCCGGCATATCCTCCTCGGGGAATTGTAGGCCCATGTCTAAAAGAACAATGTCTTGTCCATATTCAAAACAGGTCATATTCCTTCCGACTTCTTCGCAGCCTCCAAGAGGAATTATTTTTAAACTATCATCTCCGTGCCAGGCTTTTCCCGGTACGATTTGCCCGTTGGGCGTTTCTCTGTTGTTTATAGAAGACAGAGGTCTTCTTGTGTACCCGCCAGTTTTGGCTGGGTGTTTTGGTGTAATCATATTAATTATTTAATTGTTTATATATTTTTTAATTTTATTTTCGTAATCGTTGAAGTTTGTATATAATTCGGCCGAAAAGCCAAATTTTTTTGCTGCCTCAACATTTTTTTCTTCGTCATCCCAGCAGAGGATGGTTTTTTTATTTGGGCTTCCAAGTTCTTTGTGAACAATTTCCCAGTATTCTTGTTTTGATTTTATGTGTCCAATTTTGTCGGAAGAAAATATTCCGTCAAAGTAATTTTTTAATTTTAAATTTTCTGTTGCGAATTGAATTATATATTTTTCGTTCTGCGTATTGAGAAAACACTTTATGCCTGCGTTTCTTAAATTTTCTACGCTGTTTAATATATTTTTATCAATAATTTTATCGTGTCCGAACCAATATTCCATCAACTCATCTTCTGATTTTTGCCAATTCCAAACGGCAAGATATTTTTTGAGCTCTTCTTTTAGATCAGCCCTTCCGATTAAGCATAATTGAAATTCATTTTCAAAAAATGGAAGTATTTTTTCCATTGGAACATCAAATTCTTTGGAAAAGCGCCGGCTGAATCGCACTTCTCTTGGAATAATCATTCCGTAAATGTCAAACAATATTGTTGTTATCATAACTTTGTGCGGACGGTGGGACTTGAACCCACATAAGATTGCTCTCGCAGGCACCTGAAGCCTGTGCGTCTGCCA
>TBL_comb47_HYPODRAFT_10008860_pt1 | contig 10176 bp, 7 predicted proteins | sample TroBogypolimnion_40_FD_10682 | JGI IMG/M metagenome (IMG submission 10682)
GTCCCCTTTTTTCACGGCTTCCTTGACGGCGAACTTCTTGATCTTGAGGGTGGTCGTCTTGGGGAATTCCGGCTCAGCCCAGACGGTGTAGCCGGTGATCTGGTGCATCGCATCGAGGCTACTGTTGGCCTGGCCGACGATCTCCTCGGGGGCCTTGCCACTTTGGTCCAGCAGCAGCACGGCATGCACCTCTTCCCCCCCTCCCCGCTCCATCCCGATGACACAGGACTCCTTCACGCCGGGGATCTTGTTCAGGACCGCCTCCAGCTCGTCGGGATACACGTTCACCCCTGCCCCGGTCACGATCAGTTCCTTTTCCCTCCCCTTGATGACCAGCCAGCCGTCCGGTCCGATCTCCCCCAAATCGCCGGTGCGAAACCAGCCGTCCGCCGTGAAGGCCTCGCGGCTCGCCTGCTCGTTCTCGTAGTAGCCGGGAAAGACGTTGTCCCCGCGCGCCAGGACCTCCTTCTCCTGCAGCTTCAGCTGGACCCCCGGCAAAGGTGGACCGACCGCCCCCGCAACCTGGCGCTCCATGGTGTTGACACAGAGCACCGGCGAGGTCTCAGTGAGCCCGTACCCCTCCAGCACGGTGAATCCCATGCCGCTCCAGAAGTTGAAGACTTCGGGGTCCAAGGGGGCGCCCCCCGAGACGAAGACGGTGAAGTTACGCCCAAACTTACTCTGCACCGGGAAGAAGAGGAGCTTTCTGGCGCCCTTGGGAAGCCCCGCCGCGAATGAGGAAAGCCCCCGGAACACGCCCGCCAGATGTTTTTCCGCCAACTCCCGTTCGATGGTCGTCTTGAGCAGCTGCATGAGGCGCGGCACGGACATGATGACGTAGATGTCCTCCTCGCTCAGCGCCTCCATGATCGCGGAGGGCTTGAGGGCGCCCAGGTACACGATGCTCGCTCCGCGGTAGATCGGGGTGAAGAAGCCGCCCATCTGCTCGAACATGTGGGATAGCGGCAGCAGCGAAAGGAAACTGAACTGCGGGGTAATGATCGGCACCTGCCGGTTGATCTGGGTCATATTGGCGATCAGGTTCTTGTGGGTCAGGATGACCCCTTTCGGATTGCCAGTGGTGCCGGAGGTGTAAATCAGTTGCGCGATGTCGTCGGGGGCGGGTGCCGCCAGTTGGCCTGCGTGCTCGACATCCTCCAGCAGGTAGTGCAGGTTTTCCAGCAGCAGGGAGGACCCCTCGGTGATCCGCTCGGCCTTGAACCTGCTCTGCAGCACGAGCTTCGCCCGGGTGAGGCCGCGGATCGAATCGGCCCGCGCCTGGTCGGACATGAAGTCGACCGGTACGGCGACCGCGCCCCGCACGATGATGCCCCAGTAGGCGATCGCCCACCAGGAGGAGTTGGGGCCCCAGATCAGCACCCGATCACCTGGACCGACGCCGTTTTGAGCCAGCAGGCTTGCCATCTTCAGGGAAAGCTCGTGGCACTGGCGGTAGGAAACCACCAGCCGGCGCACTCCGGTGCGGTTTACAAAGGCGGTCTTGTCACCGAGCCCCTGGAAGGTATTGAAAAGATCGATCAGTGTCTGCATAGCTGCTCCTTCGACCAAGCTGGAATAGGTTGACGGCAGTTTTCGGTTGGCTCCTCATCAGACTCAAGGAGCGCCTGATGGCCGCCGGGGAAACCCACAGCCTGGCAAGTACCACAGTCACGGCAGGACCTTCGACTAGGACTCCAGTCAAAGTGAAATGCCCAGGTTTTATGATAAGCTAATCTCTGATTATTTAAAACATGTGATTATATACAGCTAATCACCCGGGCACCAGCAGGTCGCTGCCATAATACCCCTGCCGCGCGTGAATATGTAAATGTACCACAGATAATAGATTCTGATGCTTGTTGATATATTTGGAGCCCTCATGCGACAGACTACGAAGGCTGACCGGAGTATCTTGACGCCCCTTCTTACCGCCGCCGTGCTCTGGCTGGGATGCAGTTCCGCGGCCCTGGCAGAGCCTGCCCCGGCTGTTGCCAAGGCATCCGGCACGGCTGTGGCCCAACTATCAGACACGGCAACTGCGCAGGCGCCCGTCCCGGCAGTCGTGCAGGCGCCCGTCCCGGCCGTTGCGCCGGCGCCCGACCCGGTTTTCAGCTGGCGCCGGGACGCGGAGGAGTCTCGACGTGCACAAGCCTTCGCCAACCCAGACGCGCCGGCAACGCCGTCGGGACAGGATCCCGGCAAGGTACTCAACTGGGAGACCGGAGCCGGCAAGAGCTACCTGATCCCCGCCCTGGGAGAGGTCGGGTTCCTCTCGCTGCTGAGCGCCTACGACCGGACCGTGCTGCACGGCAAGAGGGAGTCGGACGGCGAGCGAACCTATGCCACCGACTTCTCGACCGCCTGGAACCACCTTAGAAAGCAGAACTGGACCTACGACACGGACCCCTTCAACGTGAACCAGATCGGGCATCCCTACCAGGGAGCGACCATGTACGGCATAGCGCGCTCCGCGGGGCTCGGCTTCTGGGAGTCGCTTGCCTACAGTAACGCCGGTAGCTTTATGTGGGAGATGGCCGGGGAAAACAGCCGCCCCTCCGTCAACGACATCATCACAACCGGCAACTCGGGGAGCCTTTTGGGCGAGGCCCTGTTCCGGATGGCGCAACTGGTGCTCAAGGAGGAGGGCCCCAAGCCGCAAGCCTGGCAGGAGATCTGTGCTGGCTTGCTCTCCCCGCCCACCGCCTTCAACCGTTGGGTCAACGGCGAGCGTTTCAAGACGGTGTTCCCGAGCTACGACCCGGCCACCTTTTGGCGCGTGCGCCTGGGCGCCAGCATCTCCGGCAACTCGCAGCAGGCAGCGACCCTGGACTTCCAGATGTCCTACGGCCTCCCCGGGAAACCGGGCTACAGCTACCGGCGCCCCTTCGACTACTTCGACTTTCAGATGGGCGGCCTCTCCACGGCGAGTAACCCGATCAGCTACGTACTGCTGCGCGGGCTCCTGTACGGCAAGGATTATCACGCCGGGGAGAACTACCGCGGCGTCTGGGGACTCTACGGAAGCTACGACTACCTCTCCCCGACCGTGTTCCGCGTCTCGACCACGGCCCTCTCGCTGGGGACCACGGGCCAGTACTGGCTGGCGCACGAACTTGCACTGCAGGGCACCCTGCTGGGGGGCGTCGGCTTCGGCGCCGCCGGCCAGACGCCCACCTCCATCGGCGACCGGGACTACCACTACGGCGTGGCACCCCATGCGCTCCTGGCGCTACGCATGCTCTTTGACAACCGGGCCGCCCTCGAGCTGATCGGACGCGGCTACTACGTGAGCGGGACGGGGTCCGACAATGCGGAGGGTTCGGAGCAAATTGCGAGGATCACCAGCGGATTCACCGTCCGGGTTTTCCGACGCCACGGCATCGGCCTGCAGTTCGTCGAATCGTTGCGCGACGCACACTACGGCAAACGCCCCGGAGTGCACCAGTCCGACGGCACCGTAAGCATCGTCTACACCTTCCTGGGGGATTCACATTTCGGTGCAGTCGAATGGCGCGATCTTGGCAGCCGATGATGCCAAATTGCTCGTCCAGGGGAGACAACGCCCCACCCGGCATTGTACCTACCGCGGAGCTCAAAAGGCCAGCGGCCCAAAAGAGTCATGTGGCTATAACCCGACATAGACAGGTTATGCCGCATACTTGATAAACCGAGTGAATTCTGACACAATTACATCGTAACAGAGTTGCACCAAGACAATGAAAAGGGTTATCGGGCCAGGTTAATTCAAGCATCATTGAGCTCTCAAGCATGATAAGTGCAGAGTTTTCCGCGACCAGCGTTTGACGATCCGGCCCGCAAGGAGGATGCAATGAAAAGATCTTTCAACATGTTGCTGGCGTTTATTCTCATGGGCACCATGCTGTCCGGCTGCATCATTTGGCCGGGTTGGTGGGACGAAGGCGGGCACCGCGGCGGCCACGAGCACCATGGCGGCGGATGGGAGCACGGCGAGCGCAGGTAGTAGCACGCTGGCACGCTGCCGTAAAACGCACTTTCTGCCGTTATTTTGACGCAATCATGAACTATTTGCCAGGACATGCAGCTGTCTTCGGCGAGCTTTCAACCTCAAGAAGTTCTACCAGAGTCGCCATCGTGCAGCAAGACCGCAGCGCTCCTCGTCTGTGCTCAGAACAACGCGAAAATCCATATTCCCTCCAAGTCTTTCCCTTAAAGAAAACGGTACGACTATTCCCGATGAGTGTTGACTTTCAGCTAAGGACTCTCCCTCCCAGAGCCCCCTCCCCTTTAAAGGGACGTGGGCCATTCTCAATGGCAGGCAGTCCGGCGAAAAAGGTGCACGTCATGCGAGATATCCTATTGTGTCAATTGCATTTATTCCACGCGGCACCATACTGTTAGTAGCACTACCGAGAGGGAAAAGCCGGGGCGACGACGACCGTGTCGGGCCGGGGCCAAGCGCAGGGAATAGCTGTTCACTCCTTGCACATGACAGAGTTACTGCTTCTGTCGCACCTTAGTGCCACTGCCGTTGGGAATGTGCAGGTCTTGCACAGCGGCGTAGCAGCAGTCACCGTCCTAACTTGTCGTAACTACAGAAATTGCATGTGGCATGCCCCTAGCACCTGGTTGCTCGGAGGTAACTGCTGTGCGAACCATAAATGCAACAATCACAGTCATCTGTCTGGTTTTATTGGGCGCACCCTTTTGCCACGCGGCTACGCCGGCCAAACTTCAGGTCAGCGCGACTGTTGCTCCTTTTTACAGTTTCAATGCCATACAGAATGTGGCGAGCTATCAGGTCAACAGTGCAGACCTAAAAAGAGGATATATAGACCTCCCCAATACCATCACAGTAAAGGTGAGAACGAACCTGACCGCCGGGGTCCCTGTCTTCGTCGAAAATTCGGCGGCGACCAGAGTACTGATCAAAGAAAGCGGCAGGTCCGGATTTGCAGAGAATGCCTTCACGGTGCAAACCTCGGACTATCGTCCCAATACCCCGCTCAGCAAGAGCTACGACCTGCGGATCGTTTTGTCCAATGACGCTACGGAAGGTAACTTTCCCCTGGTCCTTTCCATCTCTCCGGCGATCTGAGCCCTATTCTCGTCACAATCTTCCTTCAACAACAAACGATTACCATCCTTTCATCTCACAGCCTTCCTCATCAAAGACCTGCTAGGCCCACCGAATAAATGTCACAAAAAATTTTCTTTTACCGTATAATTCATTCGGTAGATTGCCCCTCTCCGCGCAGTAATCTAATTCTGTCGTGATGGGCCTGAAATAGCGCATGTTGCACAATTACCATTTTTTAGATGGGGGTTTTATGAACGTTGTCATCGTGGAGGACACCAAAACTATTCGGACCATGCTGGTCGCGCTTTTGGAAGGAGAAGGCTGCCATAACGTAGTTTCGGCAGTGGAAAGTGTCGAGGAAGCCGTAGAATACTTGACAGACAATTGCGCCGACCTGGTGATTCTCGATCTTTGCCTTCCCGGGCTTTCCTATGACTTGGCCGTCAAGGCAATAAAAGCCGTCAGCCCTGGACTGGATGTCCTGGTCTTCACCGCATCGGAAGAGGACGAAAAGGTTTTTTCAGCCCTGAAGGCCGGAGCGACCGGTTACATCCTCAAAACGGCCAAGCATCCGGAGGTAATCGCGGCCGTCGCTGAAATCAAGGCTGGCGGTTCTCCCATGTCCCCCTCCATCGCCAGAAAAGTGCTGCGGGAATTCCAGGGCAATGCGGACCGCCTGGAACTGCAGGCCATCATCTCTCCGCTCTCCAACAGGGAAATGAGCATCCTGGAATTGCTGTACCGGGGACTCAACATCACCCAGCTTGCCGACCAGCTCTGCATAAGCCCGCACACCGTTCAGACCCACATCAAGAAAATTTACTCGAAGCTGCACGTCAATACCCGCTCCCAGGCGATCTATGAGGCGGTGAAGCTGAATTTGATCCGCGGCTAGCAGAAAATACCCTAATCTGGGTATTGAACCCACTCTTGTTTTGTGAGAAAGTCACAGCACTGCAGTGCGAAGCTATCCTGACGGGACCTCAAAATACCCTGATCTGGGTATTGCGTCCCCTGCCATTTTATGAGAAATCTAGAGACAGTAACCATCACGAATTTTGCGCACCATCTGACAATAGAATAACTTGCTCTTGTATAAAAAGCAAAGCCGGGGCAACCTGGTGACGCAAAACTGCGGGTCCGCATGTAAGGAGCGGACAGCCGGGTCGCTGGAAAGAGTGTAGTCACCAAGCTGTGAGCTTCTGTTCATAGCGGTAATTACTCCCGACCTAAGCGAAGCTAGGCGGGAGTTTTTTGTGTCGTAACAACAGGCAGGGTAAACCTGACGCAGTCAGGATAACATAGGGGGTGAAAGCGTCGGAAGCTACCGAAGAAGATCTTTCACTGAGGACATCTTGGATTCAACTTTCTATTTAATTTGATTCAAACGAAAAAGGAGAAACACCCATGAAAAAGCTTATCGCAATCTCGGCAGCAGCAGCAATTATCGCAATGGCAGGAACCGCAATGGCAGCAAACGCCAACCTCGCCCTTACCGCAAACGTCGTCCCTGCCTGCCTCGTTACTGCCGGCAACCTCGCCTTCGGTTCACTGGATCCCACCACCGCTCCCGTCGTCAACGCCGCCTCGACCGGCGTGACGGTCACTTGCACCAAAGGCGACACCTACACCATGGCTCTCGACAAAGGCCTCAATCCCGTGGCCGGCGTGGCCAACCTGAAATTCGGCACCGACGTCATCCCCTACACCTTGACCGTCCCGACTCTCTCCGCCGGCACAGGCCTCGCGCAGACCGTCGCCATCACCGGCGTCATCGCAGCAGGTAGCTACAAGACGGTAGCGGCTGGCAGCTACCTCGACACCGTCGTGATCACCGTCACCCCCTAATTCAAGCTCTTATCTTCTCTAAAAGGGGTGGTCCGTGAGGGCCACCCCTTCTACTTACGCCGGCGCTATTCTCCCGAAAGACGGAATCCGATGGCAATTCTGAGAACGCTCCTCATAGTCGCCCTCATCCTCGCGACAACCACACGGGTGCATGCCGCGCCCGCCAAGGGGAGCCTCGCCGTCTCGGCGTACGTCACCGGCACGGGAATCTGCTTTCTCAACACTACGCAAACCATCGCCTTCGGCGCGCTCAATCCGATCAACCCCGTGAATGTCAAAGCAACCGGCAGTCTAAGCGTCACCTGCCTCAACCTGGGCGCCGGCTTCACGGTGGGCGTAACCCAGGTAACCCCCTCCCCTCTCACTCTGAAAAGCGGCACCAACACGATCCCCTACTACCTGGAAGTGCCCACCAGTGCCACCAGTGCGACGGGCGGGCTCATCGTCAACCTCACCATACCGATTACGGCGGACATTCAGGGTGTCAATTACCAGTATGCCCCGGCCGGATCCTACACGGACACGGTGACACTACTGATAACCCCATAAACCAAGCTGTCTTAAGCAACAATAATGTGGCAGCCGGGCCATATCTTAAGCAACAATAATGTCGCTGCCAAGTTATAGCCTACGGGTTTCCACTCTGCGTCGCTTTGAAAGCATCGGCATGGCGCTTGTCCACTGGATAGTCCCTTAATCTATTTACAACTTTCGAGTGAACGTATAGTATGCCTCGGCGTAGCAACAAGGCCCAACCGAGTTCGTTCTTCCGCCGCTGCAGCCATCACCAGCAGGAGAAAACCATGACGATACCATCAGATCTGCAACCTGCCTCGGCACGCTATGCCCGGGCCGTGCTGTGCGCCGTAGCCGCCGTCCTGGTACTCGCCCCGGCAGCCGCTTTTTGCGGCTGGCGCGTCGCTCCGGCCCGCATCTTCCTGGAACAGGGCATAAAGAGCTCCGTCATAACCGTGGTGAACGAGGGGGACGAGAAGGTGAACCTCCAGGGCAAGGCCATGGAATGGAGCCAGGACGCGGAGGGGAAGGACGTCTACACGGATACCAGCGACCTGGTGTTTTTCCCGAGGATGCTCCTGCTCGGCAAAGGTGAGCAAAAGATCATCCGCGCCGGGATGAAGATCCCCGCGGGCTCCCGGGAAAAGACCTACCGGCTCTTTCTCGAGGAAATCCCCCAGCCGCGCAAGAGCACGGGCGACACGACACAGCTGACGGTCGCCGTCAGGTTCGGTGTCCCCTTCTTCGTCCGGCCCCTGAAGGAGGAGGTGAAGGGCGAGTTGACCGGCGCGGCGCTGGCCAAGGGGGTCGTCAAGGTGACCGTGAAAAACAGCGGTAACACCCATTTCAGAACCAGCAGCGTCTCCCTGAGAGGAACCGACAGCCGGGGAGCGGAGACCTTTACCAGCAAGATCGACGGCTGGTACCTTTTGGCCGACGCGGTCAGGAGCTACGACGTGAGCATCCCCGAAGGGAAGTGCGCCGGGACGGCACAGATCGAGATCGTGGTGTCGAACGATGCTAATATCACTTTAAAAAGGCAATTGAATGTGGAAAAGGCTCAGTGCCTGCCGTAAAGCACCCGGAACGTGCGGCAGATCCAGCAAGGCGGCCTCCCTTTTCAGCATGGCCAGTTTATTACGTAACCCGCTCCTCATGGCCTTGGCGTTCGCCCTGGCCGCCGCGCCGGCGTGCGCCGACCAGCTCATCGCAAAGATCACCGTCAACCAGGAAGACAAGGGAGACCTGTTCGTGGACCGGGCCGCTGACGGCGACTTCCTGCTGAAATCCGAGGACCTGAAGGGAATCGGATTCAGGACGCCGCTGGGCCAGGTGACCCGGATTGACGGAGAGGAATACCGCGCCCTGCGCTCCATGACCGGCGTCACCTTCAGCTTTGACGAAGCCTCCCTCTCCCTCGCCATAACGGCCTCCCCGTCCCTTTTGGGCAAAGAAACAGTTGATTTTACCGCCTCCCAAGACCAGAAAGTCTACTACCCACAGGATTCCAGCCTGTTCCTTAATTATGGAGTCGACTACCTGACCGGCAGCGGTTCCTCCTCCAGCCTAAGCCTTACCGACCAGTTCGGCGCGCGCCACGGCAACCTCCTTTTCCTGAGCGATTCCGTTTTCTCCAAGGATTCGAAGCAGGATAGATTCACCCGGCTGCAGACCAGCCTCACCTATGACGACCGCAAGGAGTTGCGGCGCTTCATCGTCGGCGACTTTTTCGCGTCGTCCGGCGACCTCGGCAGTACACTCAACATGGCTGGCCTCAGTTTCGCCAAGGTCTATCGCATCGACCCGTACTTCATCAACTACCCGACGCTCGGCGTTTCCGGGCAGGTGGCAACCCCCTCGGAGGCGAAGATCTACCTGAACGGGATGCTGATCAAGACGCAAACCTTGTCCCCCGGGGAGTTCGAGCTGAAAAACATCACGCCGTACGGCGCGGCCGGCGCGGTTGAGGTCGTCCTCAAGGACGCCTTCGGAAGAGAGCAGCACCTGAACTATCCCTTTTATTCCAGCGGGGCATCCCTTTTAAAAAAGGGACTCCAGGAATACAGCTACAACCTGGGGTTTCTGCGGGACAATTACGCCACCGAGAGCAACCGGTATTCCGACCTGGCAGGCGCCGCCTTCCACCGCTTCGGCGTGAGCGACACCCTGACCCTCGGCCTCAGGGCGGAAGCCAAGGACAATCTCTTCAACCTGGGTCCGCAGGCCACCGCCCTGCTGGGCCACGCCGGGCTTCTGAGCCTCTCCCTGGCGGGAAGCGCCGGCGCCGGTGGCGGCCCCGGTGCGGCCGGCACAGCCAGCTACGTGTACCAGGGACTGGTGGTGGGAAGTAACCTTTCCCTGTCGGGGTTCACCAGGGAGTATGCGCAGGTCGCCGCGTCCCCCTTGCTGACACCCAAATATCAGGCGAGCACCAACTTTTCCTATACCGACAAGCTGCTGGGCTCCCTGTCGGCTGGCTACGCGATCACCAGAATGTACCTGGGGCAAGACAGTAATGTGGCAAGCGTAGGCTATTCCCGGAGCCTGCCAGGCAATTTCTCAGTCACTGCCAACTACCGGAACGTCAAACAGACGGACTATGCCAATGAGGTGTACCTTGCTCTGAGCTACTCGCCGAAACCGGGACTGTCGGTGGCGGCCAGCTATCAGTCATCCAGTGGCGGCAGCGATGCGCAGCTCGAGGTGCAAAAAACCCCGCCGGTCGGCGAAGGATACGGCTACCGGGTGTCCCT
>TBL_comb47_HYPODRAFT_10008862_pt1 | contig 10176 bp, 4 predicted proteins | sample TroBogypolimnion_40_FD_10682 | JGI IMG/M metagenome (IMG submission 10682)
AAGGGTATGCCAATGTATTTCCAACCTTCCTCAAATATAAGGTTGGCAATATCGCGGGAAAATTTGACGCCAAACTTCCGGCTAAAACGGAACATTGCGATCAGTCGATGTACACACGACAGATGGAGCATTATGCCGATTGTATCAGAACACGCAAAACACCGGTTCCGGGATTAATTGAAGGGCAGATTATTCTTGATATCGTTGATGCAGCCTACAAATCCTCGGAGACTGGTGAGGTGGTAAATCTGGGGTAAAGTATTTTATTGAATATTATTTAAGGTGTTAAAATTGAACCTTATCATGGTTCCGGTTTTAGACTAGATTCTTTACCCCCAATTTAGCTTCGCTTCATTGGGGGTTATTCAGATTATCCCGATAAATCGGGAGCAGGATTTTAACTTCTAAACGCCTTTATAATGGAATCCAGCAAGTGTACAATTTATGGGGTTTTAACAGCTTTCATTGTGTTATTTGTAAGTTGTATCCGGCCTGCCCCCGGAATACTTCAGCTTAAAGAGAACTGGAAAATCCAGTCTTCAGCTATGGTGCCTCAGGACGGCAGTCTTATTTCAACCTCTGATTTTCAAGCTGAGAAATGGTACTCTTCAACAGTGCCCACGACCGTTTTGGCAGCGCTGGTTGAAAATAAAGTTTACCCTGACCCGTTTTATGGAGATAACCTCAAGGCTATCCCCGGATACCGTTCCGGCAGCTGGCTATCTATGCCAAAAGAGAGTCCGTTTAGATCCTCATGGTGGTATCGCACTAATTTTGAGATTCCCGCCGAATGGAAGGAGCAATACATGACCTTACATCTGGATGGGATTAACCTTAAGGCTAATGTTTGGCTAAATGGCCATCAGATTGCCGATACCTCAAAGGTTGTCGGAATGTTCAGGCGATTTGAGTTTGATATTAATGAATGGGTAAATCCGGGCTCAGAAAATAGCCTTGCAATCGAAGTTTTTGGTCCGGGCAGAATTCCTGATCTAAAATACTATACCAAACAGGTGGAAGCAACCACCGGATGGGATGATCATAATCCGCAACCACCCGATCTGAATATGGGAGTTTGGCAGGATGTATTTATCTCTGCGGACGGTCCTGTTTCGATCAGAGACCCTTATGTGGTTACTGACCTTGACCTTCCATCGCTCAAGAATGCCCACCTTTCCATTTCTGCAACGGTAATTAATAAGAGCGAAAATGAGGTTAAGGGAGAGCTTAAAGGGGTTATAGAAAATATTCAAATCGAAAAGAAGGTCGTTCTGGCTCCGCATGAATCAAAAGTTGTCGAATTTTCCCCGGCAGAATTTGCAGAACTTAACATTAAAAATCCGCGTATCTGGTGGCCGCATAACGTGGGCACCCAGGAATTGTACAATCTGAAACTCTCTTTTAGGACTGAAAGTAATCCCTCGGCCGTTGAAAATGTGAGGTTTGGAATACGCGAGGTTTCAACCTATATTAACAAGGATGGGTGGCGAGGTTACAAGGTGAATGGTAAAAATATACTGATCCGCGGCGGCGCCTGGATGACCAGCGACATGTTACTGCGACTCTCTGAGCACCGTTATGAAGGGTTGATCAGATATGCCAAAGAAGCAGGTTTAAATACCCTAAGATCAGAAGGTTTTTCAATCCGCGAAACGGAGGAGTTCTATAATCTCTGTGATGAAAACGGGATACTGGTGATCCAGCAGTTTTTTGGACGTAACCTTCCTGATGAGAAACTGGCAATCAATATTATTGAAGATATGTTACTGCGTATCCGCAACCATCCGAGCCTGATCCATTTCCTGGGTCACGACGAGACTTTCCCAACCGAAAATCTCGATAAAAACTACAGGGATCTTGTTGCGAAATACACCCCTCAAAGGAGTTATCAGCCACATTCCGGAGCTTTTCATATCGAGGACCGGTTTAAAACAGGAGGAACGCGTACAGGGACTTTAGAATTATGGTCTTATGCGAATCCTTCTCATTATTATACTCACCATGACGATGGTGCCTGGGGATTTGCACAATCGGGCGGTATTGGCGGAGTATTTGCACCCTATGAGAGCATGCGTAAAATGCTGCCCGAAAAAGCGTTATGGCCAATCAATAATGAAACTTTTTCATTTCATACTGTCCTGCAAGGGACTGACTATTTCACAGCCGGCCTCGAAGCGCTGGACAAGCGGTATGGAAAAGCAACCGGAATTGTCGATTTCTGCACCAAGGGGATGGCGCTGAATTATGAGAGTGCCCGCGGAATGTTCGAGGCTTATGCACGCAACAAATACGAAGCGCTTGGAATCACAACCTGGAAATATGATGCCGCCTGGCCTGCCGCCTACAGCTGGCAGTACGTCGACTGGTATCTCAATGTCGGCGGTGCCTATTACGGGGCAAAGAAAGCGTGCGAACCTTTGCATGTGCAATATTCGTATGATGACAATTCGATCTATGTGGTCAACAGCATGTACCAGGATTTTAAAGACCTAAAGGTTACTGCGAAAATATTTAACTTCGATCTGAATGAAAAATTTTCCAAATCAGCAGTCGTCTCGATTGGTCCTGATGGAAAGACCGAGGCGTTTAAAATTGTTTTCCCCGCGGGTCTGAGCAAGACCTATTTTCTCAAACTGAAACTCGAGGATGGTTCAGGCCGTGAGATTACCGATAATTTCTACTGGCTTTCAACCAGCAAAGATATTGAAGGGAAGAAAATCGAGGCAAAGAGCCCGCTTGGATTTGACTGGGATCTGTTCATCGCCAAACCAAAATCGGTGGCCGATTTTACCGATCTGGAGAAGCTTCCAAAGGTAGAACTTGAAAAATCATTGGTCATACAGCAGGATAGTTCTGAAATTAAAGGAGTTGTAACAGTTAAAAATCACTGGAAAAACCTTGCTTTTATGGTTCACCTGGCATTAACCAAAGAGGGTGGTGATGAAATAACTCCGGTCTACTGGGGGGACAACTATTTTTCACTTTTCCCCGGAGAGTCAAGAGCGGTCAGTGTACAGTTTAATAAGGCAGATCAGTCCGGGAAACCGGCAACATTGAAAGTTGATGGGTGGAATGTCAAAAATTAAATGAATAATAATACCAACTAAAATAAATCAATAACAAATGAAGATTAAAAATCTTTTGGCCGCAGTGGTGCTCCTCTTTGCGGTACAAATCTTAATTCAATCCAAGCCTGGTGATCTTGTGCCTCAGTTGGGCAAAGACAAAATAGAAAAAGTAATTTCAGCCATGACTCCCGACGAGAAGATTGGGATGTCTGTTGGTGACGGAAAATTCTTACCCGCAGCAATTTCGAAGACCACCGAACAGGGAACCGGAATTATCATCGCGAATCAAAATTCCAAACTGGTTATCCCACGACTTTCCATATTCTCTTCGGCATTAACCGACGGACCATCGGGCGTAAACCGGGATCCTCATCCTGCCGGAGCAACGGAGTATTCCTATACAACAGCTTTCCCAACTTCGACATGCCTGGCTTCAACCTGGAATCTTGATTTGATTGAGAATGTGGGTAAGGCGTTTGGCAATGAGGTACTCGAATACGATTATGACGTTGTTTTAATGCCTGCACTTAACCTGCACCGTAATCCAAACTGTGGTCGAAATTTTGAATACTACTCCGAGGATCCTCTTCTGTCAGGAAAACTGGCAGGAGCTATGGTCAGAGGGGTTCAGTCCAATGGTGTTGGAGCGACACTCAAACATTTTTTGGCGAATAACCAGGAGACAAACCGCAGATCTTACAATGCAGTGATCAGTCAGAGAGCCTTACGCGAAATTTACCTGCGCGGTTTTGAAATTGCAGTGAAGGAGGGTGGTCCCTCGGCGATTATGACCTCTTACAATAAGGTAAACGGATATTATACTGCTGAAACGCCTGAATTACTGAATGATATTGTCCGTAAGGAGTGGGGATTCAATGGCGTTTTTATGACCGATTTTGACGGTTCCGGAAGTGCTGTCGCAAAAGTACGCGCAGGCAACAACATGCTGATGGGCGGAAGTATGGATGAGGTCAGGGAACTTACTGCAGCTCTTAAGGATAAAAGCCTCGACGAGAGTGCGCTTGATAAGAACCTGGTCTATAATATGGCGCTCAAGTTGAACTCACCACGTGCAAAAGGTCATATTCCGACCCAAAAACCCGATCTCGATAGTCACGCTAAAATTGCCCGTGAAGCCGCAGGCGAGGGGATGGTCCTTGTTAAAAATGAGAATAAAGCGCTCCCATTTAAAGGGGTTAAGAAAGTCGCTGTATTCGGAAAGATCTCCTATTACCTTATTGAAGCTGGAACCGGAAGCGGTGGAATCCGGAGTAATAAATACGCAATCTCTGTAAATGAGGGACTTAAGGCTGCCGGATATAAAGTGGTAAAAGAGTTGGAGGATGCCTATACTGCCTTCAATGCTAACATTTTGGAGCAGAACCTTGTCCCCGATTATTTCAATAATCCTGTAATGCTCGCGAATAATGGGGTGAAGGATGGTAAAGCGCCGGGTCACTTCAAAAAACGGCTGATCCCGTTCCATGATGAGATGCCTATGACTGAGGAACAGATTAAAAAACAGGTGCCTAATTCGGATATTGCGGTTATTACCCTTGGACGAAGTGGCGGAGAAGGGTACGATAATGGTTTCTCACCAACCTCAAAAAATGAATTTAACCTGATTAGCAAGGTCTGCGAGACGTATCATGCTGCAGGTAAGAAGGTGGTGGTCATTCTAAATATCGGGGGTGTTTGTGAAACCGCCAGCTGGAAACACCTGCCGGATGCAATTCTTGTCGCCTGGCAGCCGGGACAGGAGGGTGGATATGCAATTACCGATGTTTTGAAAGGAACAGTCAACCCATCGGGTAAACTGCCCGACTCATTCCCTGTGAAATTTGACGAAGTCCCTTCGGCGAAGACCTTCCCGGGTGAACCTGCAGACAACCCTGTTAACTCATTCTACAAAGAGGGAATATACGTTGGCTATCGCTATTATGACACCTTCAAAGTTCCTGTATCATTCGAGTTTGGCTTTGGATTATCCTATACCACGTTTGAATATTCAGACCTGAAATTAAGCGGCACCAGCTTTTCGGATAAAATCAATGTAACAGTGACCGTTAAGAATACAGGTAAATTGGCTGGAAAGGAGGTTGCAGAACTCTATCTTTCGGCTCCTAATGCGGAGATGGAAAAACCATCGAAGGAGCTTAAAGGGTTTGCCAAAACACGTTTGCTAAAACCCGGCGAGAGTCAGCAACTTTCGTTTGAACTCGATTCCCGGTCACTAGCATCTTTCCGCAGCGGTTTAAGCGCCTGGGTTGCCGACAAGGGTGGTTACCAGATTGGGATTGGTGCATCTTCAAGGGATATTCGTCTCAATGCGACCTTCGATTTGCCGAAAGAGCTTATTGTTGAACGGGTTCACGACGTGATGTATCCTAACTTTGTGATGGAGGAGCTTAGCCAGCATAAAAAATAAAATACAATGACGAAAAGTAAATTTCAGATAACCAGTCTGTTGCTTTTTGTTCTAACCCAGATTTTTCTGTTAAGTTGCGGTACCGATAATGTATCGCAACTTACAGAAGGTAATTTGGGTAAAGTCATTTCTCAGCTTACAATTAATGAGAAAATTGCGTTGACAGTTGGCATAGGAGACGGGAAAACACCCCCTCCGGGTGTGCCGGTCTATGATCCGAAATCGGGTGTCAGCATCGAATACAACACAACGTTCAATCCCAATGCCATCTTTACCCCAGCTGTAGATGGTTGTGTATGGGGAATTCCACGGCTGGGGATCAGATCGACTGTTATGGGGGGTGTCACCATTGCCTGTACCAATCCAAAAGATTCCACTCAGGAGGTTCGGTACACCGCTTTTCCTGCTGAAACAGCAATGGCCGCAACATGGAATACCCCTTTAATTGAAAAGGTGGGTAAGGCAATCGGAAAGGAAGTGCTGGAATCCAATGTTGATATTATGCTCGAGCCCGGGCTCAATATTCAGCGCAACCCAATGTGTGGACGCAACTTCGAATATTTCTCGGAGGACCCCCTGCTCTCGGGAAAAATGGCAGCGGCTTATGTGCGTGGGGTTCAGTCACAAGGCGTCGGGACATCGATCAAACATTTTGCCGCAAATAATCAGGAGAGTGACCGCCGGAGTTATGATGCAATCATCAGCCAGCGCGCCTTGCGTGAGATTTACCTGCGGGGATTTGAAATCGCTGTCAAAGAGAGTCATCCCTGGTCAATCATGACCTCTTACAATAAACTCAATGGCTATTATACCTCCGAAAATCCGGAACTGCTCAGAACCATCGTTCGGGATGAGTGGGGCTTCGACGGTGTTTTTATGACCGACTGGGATGGCATGGGAGATGCGGTATCAAAATTGAGAGGTGGCAGTAACCTGCTGATGAGTGGCAGTAACACCGAACGGGAGCAACTTAAAGCTGCCCTGAAGAATAAAACGGTCGATGAAGCTGCCCTCGATAAGAGTATTGAGCAGGTTTTGAAATTTAAGTTGAAAACTCGCCGCTCAAAAGGGTATAAACCCTTACTCAAATTTGACAAGGTTGCCCATGATTCACTCTCAAGAGTCGCTGCCGGTGAGGCAATTGTATTGCTAAAAAATAGGGGTTCGACACTTCCCTTCGACTCCGGTATTAAAACTGTGGCGCTGTTTAGCAAAGGCTCCTACTTTTTCGTGGCAAGCGGATCGGGAAGTGGTGAGTCGAAACCGAAACATTCCATCACGGTTAACGAAGGGATCAAAAATGGCGGTTATCAGGTTGTTAAATACCTCGAAGATACCTATTCAAATTTTGTGGATACCATTTTGGTCAATAATATTAAGATAACCGACTATTTTAGCAGACGTATAATCCCCTTTCATTCAGAGTTTAACATTTCAAAGCCTATTATTGCTCAACAGGTTGCCGGATCTGATATTGCAATCATAACAATCGGTCGAAGCGGTGGCGAGGGGCACGATAACGGTTATCTTCCACTTGATAAAACGGAGCAGGATCTTATCCGGAATGTCTGTGAGCTTTATCACGCTGCAGCGAAAAAAGTTGTTGTGATACTCAATGTGGGTGGCGCCTTCGAAACGGCTGGCTGGAGTGATCTCCCGGATGCAATTTTGCATGTCTGGCAAACCGGTCAACAGGGTGGAAATGCGGTGGCTGATGTACTCAGCGGGAAGGTCAACCCTTCGGGTAAATTACCTGTTTCGTTTCCGGTGAAATATGAAGATGACCCCTCTGCAATCAATTTTAAAGGAGATACAGAGACCTCCAAAGTCAATGTGATTCCGGTGCTTTACAATGAAGGGATTTATGTGGGTTACCGGTATTACGACTCTTTTAAGGTCCCGACATCTTACGAATTTGGTTACGGTCTTTCTTATACAACGTTTGATTTTTCGGATTTAAAGTTAAGCAGTAATACTTTTAATGGGAAACTAAAAGCTGAAGTTACCGTGAAAAACAGTGGAAAAATTCCAGGGAAAGAGGTGGTTCAGCTCTATTTATCTGCTCCCGAATCCGGTATTGAAAAACCATTTCAGGAACTTAAAGGATTTGCCAAGACCAACCTGTTACAACCCGGAGAGAGCCAGAAACTTTCATTCGAACTTGATGCCCGTTCGATCGCCTCTTTTTGGACAGGGAAGTCTGCCTGGATAGCAGAAGCCGGGGAATACGAAGTTCGGATTGGAGCTTCCTCGAAGGATATCAGGCTAAAATCATCCTTTACTTTGCAAAAAGAATTGGTGGTTGAAAAGGTGCATAATGTGCTCTATCCCTTTTCGTTGCTCAATGCGACACTTAAAGAGATTAGTTTAAAAACACGAAAATAAGGCTGTAGATGAAAATAATCCATTGCATTTTTGGTTTGCTCTTCCTGGGATTTTCAGGAGGTGAAAAGGCTGTTGCCCAGATGGTACAGGCTCCCGGCGGCGGTGGTCTTCCCGACCCGCAGTTAAGTCAGAAGGATAATGATTACCTCGATCGTCAGTCAAAGGTGTTCCTCGACTCGGTTCAGGCCCTTCTGGCTGTTTATCCTCCGGTCATCCACGAGGGGCGCGAAAGAGCTATGGCAAAACTGCTGATGGATGCCGTCTTTCATGAAAAATATGCTGCTTTCCGGAAACCTGCACAGGAGTTTTTCCATAGTCAAACTGATCATTTAATCAGGAATCTGGAGGAGTCAAACGTGAAAAAGGGGGCGATAATCTGGAAGATTTACAACATGGGTTTTATCGTGCGGACAAAATCTGTAACAATCGCCTTTGACCTTGTTCGAGGCGCAACGGCGGGATCACCCGATTTCACTTTAACGACCGAAGAAACCGATCGGCTTGTAAAGCAGTGCGATGTGCTGTTTATCAGTCATAAGCATAACGATCACGCCGATAAAATTGTCGCAGAAAATTTTCTGAATTCCGGTAAACCGGTAATCGCACCGGATGAGGTATGGAAGAATGATCCTATCTTTCCGAGGATTACTCACCTTGAGAGGGTTTCGGAAATGGTTCAGAAACTCACCCTGAAGGACAACCGCACGCTGGATGTGATAATTTACCCGGGTCATCAGCTCACCTCTGCCATCAACAATGTCTCAATGATTACAACAGCAGAAGGGATTACCATTGCCCATACCGGTGATCAGATCAACGAGGGGGAGATGATGGGTGATTTCGAATGGATTGACCAGGTTTCAAAAAATCATAAGGTTGATATCCTGATGCCCAATGCATGGACGACCGATATTTTCAGAATTGTCAAAGGTTTTAATCCGGCCCTGGTTGTTCCAGGTCATGAAATTGAACTGGGCCACACTGTGTGGGACCGGCTTCCTTTCTGGGGTGACGACAAATACCTGGAACTCAATTATGTTGATCTGAAGAAGTCAAAATATCCGGTGGTTGTTTTGGTATGGGGGGAATCGTATCATTATAGTTCCGGCAGGTGAGATAATTAGACTGTATTTTAATAATTAAGGGAAATAGTAAATTTCGGTTTACCTTTTCAGTTGGGAGATTCCTCACTGCGTTACCAATGACAGAATTTATTATTGATCAGATCATGATTAGCTATGAATAAATTAAAGACCTAAAAAGTGTGGCATGCCTGGGATCGTAGAGACGTACGGCTGTGCGTCTCTATAATTATTATAAAATAATGATATACTTGTTCTTATATGGAGTCCTAATGAAAAATAAAAGTTTTCGCCTGTCATTCCGAATGGAACGCAGCGGAATGAGGAATCTCATTTTTGATTTCCGCTACATTCAAATATTTTTTGAATAAGTGGCAAAACATATTTTTTAAATGATTAATAAACAGATATTTAAACTATATATTTTTATAATCAATGAATGTTTTAAAAAAACCAAACAAGATATCCGCAGTTTTAATAACCTTAATCATAGTCGTTTCCACCCTTTTCCATTATTCAATTCATATTGAAAATGCACTTACCCTGGAAACAATATCTGATTTTGGAATCCAGATCTCCATCTGGAAGATTGTGTTTGAGCCCGTTTTGGGTATTTTGCTTTTCTTTAACCGGTCATTCCATGCCTTAATCGAATTACGGTTTTTATTGCTTTGGGTGCTGATAGCTTTCATTATTTACTCAATCATCAGTTCAATCCGAATAAAGGAGAGGAATATAAGGAGGAAATTCATTGTTGCTCAATTAGTTAATGTTCCAGTTATAATCGGTTTATGGTTTACCGTTCTCGTAATTATTATCTTCATCCCCCTGCCCAACAATACCATTGTAAATAATTCGGTGAATACAATTCTGGTTACTACACATTCCCACACCGATTTTAGCCATGATGGACTTATCTCCGAAGAGGGGTTGTGGAAATGGCACAAGCATAATGGTTATGACGCATTCTTTATTACAGATCACAGTAATCATAATAAGACACTCGATTTTGTGCAGAATCAGCGGAATCAGAAATTTCCGGGTGAGCCGCTTGTGATGTGCGGGGAAGAGTTTTCGGGGAGTAACCATTTAAGCTTGTTGGGGCTCAAGACGAAATTCAGTACCAAGGGTGAGTCGGATTCAACAGTGATTGGTTTAACCCATGCAGAGAATGGAGCAGTTATTGTAAACCATTGGTTTGACGGAGAACACA
>TBL_comb47_HYPODRAFT_10008863_pt1 | contig 10175 bp, 10 predicted proteins | sample TroBogypolimnion_40_FD_10682 | JGI IMG/M metagenome (IMG submission 10682)
GGCATACTGCGTGCCGCCGATGAGCACCGTCTTGTGCGCGAAATCCACGATGACGAACACTTCGCTGTTGAGTTTGAATTTTTTCGGGTCGGCAATGTACCGGCAGGCATTGATGACCGTCCATTCCGGCACGTGGTTGTGCAATTGTTCGGCAGTGGCTTTGCGGAACAGTTGTTTGACGAACAAGCTGTGCCAGGCGAATTCGCTGATGATCCGGATCGGCATTTGGTAGCGGGGATCCGCGCCGGCAAACCCATCCATCACAAACAGATCGCGACCGCGCAAATGGTGCAGCACTTCTTGCCGGAGCGCGGCGTAGTTATCGGCGGCGATGGGCTGGTTGACTTTACCCCACCAGATTTTGTCGTGCGAGGTTGGCTCATCCACAACCCACTTGTCGCGAGGTGACCGGCCGGTGCGGCTGCCGGTCAGCGCGTTCAATGCGCCACTGGCCGTCAGCGTGCCTTCGCTGCGCCGCACAGCTTCCTCGACAAGTTGCGCCACCGAAAGATTCCAGTGCACCTTGCCGGGATGTTCCAGACCGTGATGTTCCAGACCGTAATGACTCATAGTTGATTTCTTCCTCGCCACGCCGTTGCCGCCGGCGTGCGGAGCTTGTAACGAACCGGGACGAAGTTCGCAACAAAAAAACGCGGAATCGGGCAGCGAAACGCATTTGTCATTGGCCACGACTACCGGTCTATGATAAAAAATGAGCGGACTCATGATCGGGACGCGGAACAGGACGAACATGAACCGGCTAGGGACATTGTCCCCGGCTTTCACTTTGATTGAGCTTTTGGTGGTAGTGGCGATGATCGCATTACTTGCCGCCTTGATGCTGCCTGCCCTGGGTAGCGCCAGGAATAAAGCCCGGCAGACAACCTGCATCAGCAACCTGCGCCAATTGGGGATGGCCACGATCCTCTATGCATATGATTATACTGGTGTCCTGCCGGCGTGCAACGAAACTGCCGCCACGGGCAATACCGGTGTCAATCTGTGCTGGTTCTATGCGCTCGACCGGTATGTCCTGAATCTGATTCCGACCGGCACGCCGCAACCGGCCCAGCAGACAGCACTGGTCAAACAAGATCCGGTTTGGTTGCAGTTTGATGGCCGGTCCAGCACGAACTGGCGCTCCATCAAAATGAACCGCAAGCTGGTGGGGAACCAGAAGCAGGGAACCGTAGCCCTCACCAGTGCCGCGCCGCTGTGGCGGTTAATTTCTTCCATCGGCAATCCGGCGACCACACCGGTGCTGTTTGATGGCCGGTGTCAGGATGATCAACCCGGTGATCCCCAACGCACATGGTTTCATGGGTGGGAACCATACGTTGCGCTGCGGCATTGCGGCGGCGCGAATCTGGTGTTTGTTGATTGCCACGCCGTCTGGTCGAACAAAGGATCATCGGGCAGTGGTGGCGGCTGGACTACCGGTACAACGCCATGGAGCTGGTGGGTGCAGTGATGCCACGGAAGCCTTAACGGGTGGCCGGCAAAATGATTTGTAAGGGCGTATAAATGATTTCGATGGGCTTCAAAACGATTCTGAAGGGCTTCAAATTGATTTTGAAGGGCAACAAAACCGTTTTGCAGGGCAGCAAAATGACTTTGAAGGGCTTCAAAACGATTCTGAAGGGTTTCAAATTGATTTTGCAGGGCAGCAAAACCGTTTTGCAGGGCAGCAAAATGACTTTGCAAGGCAGCAAAATCGTTTTGTCAGGGGTCAAAACCCACGCGAAAAAGGCAGTTTTAGGCCCGACTGGCCTCTGGGAAGGCTTGATTTGCAGTTACTTATGGCGGCGGGCCAGCTATGGGATATATTGGTAGGAAGTCATCTGGATCTTTCCATTGACGATCTGGAATGTGGCCTGAATTCTCACAATCTGGCCCGGGACACCGTTAGTATTATCGCCCCAGGGATTATAGCCGGGGCCACTGCCACTACCGCCACCCTTGATCATCTGGCCCCACGCCAGAATCGTGCTCGTTCCGCCGCCTTCATACGTCGTCACCAGATTCGCGACCGCGCGAATAAGCGCCTCACGATTGGCATCGTCGGTGTAGGGAATCTGATTGATAGTTCCACCATTAAGAGAGTCAGTGTAGGTTGTGAGGTTGCTGATTGCACACAGTTCACCAACGTACGTCAGCATGTTATTTTGGCCGGTATAGTTAGCTGCGCCATTTGTCATGGCGGCGCGATAATTGCCGATGTCATTGATAATCGCTGTGATTTTATCATCCGTGTTGCCGTCGATAACATTATTTGTCCACCCATACGGTGGGAACACCGGCGGCAAATTATGCGGCTTTGTCAGAGAGTTGGCGTAAAGTGAATTTGTGTACCACGAATTTGTAATTCCGCTGAAGAGCGCAAACAGCGCCGGGCTTTGATTTGTGCCGCTGTTAAAACTCCCGTCTGGATTGGTCCAGTCCGGTCCATTGGTGTCGGAATTAAGGTTGATGCGACCGGCCACATCAATGAGATCATTGACCCGGAAATAATCCAATAGTTTGCCTTCGCCATATGGATAGTTCGTGGCCGGCAGGTTTGCTGTCGCAAAATTTGTCGCTGGCTGGAGCCGGATTGTCGCCCACGGTTCACCACGGTGGACATAGCCAATCTCACCGACGGAGACATAGGCATTGGTCAGAATGGCAGTGGCCTTGGGGAAAATATTTGTCTTAATGAAAAAGCTGTTGGTGCCTTCCCGGTAACCGGTATCGAGATTGGTGGAGGCGACGGGTGGCATCAGGGTGCCGCCGCTTGGGTAATTGGTCGGGTAACAATTAATATTCATCGCGCCGAGATTATAGTTGTTGGCGGTGTTGAGTTGCTGGGTATAGAGGATACTCATTCGCGGATCATCCGCTTCCAAATTGAGGATCACGTTTGTAGACGCAGTATTTGTCGTGCCGATGCCAATGGGGCTCCAAGGAGCGGGGGAGGCCCAAGTGGCATAGGTTGGCCAAGCATTGGTCAAAATATTTGTGACTGACACTGCAATCTGCTGAATCAGATTTGATGATTGATAGGCCGCATAGTTTACATTGGTTAGTCCGTACAGCTTAGCGGTCACGAATATATTAGTGATGATTATGGTGCCTGGAACTGTGCCCGGAGGTAACCCCACCATCCAATTCGAATAATAACCAACACTCAACACGTTGGTTAACCCAAACGTAGTCTTGTAAACATTTGTGTTGATGGCCGGCGGGACGCCGGTAATGGTGTAACCGCGCACCGGTGATGTAAAAATACAACTAGCCGTCCAATAGTTTGTTACCGGTCGTGTTTGTGCTGTCGTGTTCGTGAAAATCACTGAGATATTCGTGACGACCAAATTGTTGGTATCCGCAAACGTGTTCCGGTACGGATTCCAAATTTCGTTGGTCACAGATACCGAAGTGCTGAACCAGTAATTGGTTTTGTTAGGTGTTGGGCTAGCATTGGTCGACCGGTAAAATGTTGTATCATAGCGAATATAAACTTGGTTGATGTACGGCGTGGGTTTGATTCCGGTCAGAACGGTTCCACCGACTCCATTCGTATAAACTGACGGGTAGCGATTTGTGGTGTGAAAATCAATGAGGTTGAGGGCGATTTGGATGATCTTATTATTAACTTGGGACAGGTTATTGTTGTAGTTGTTGGTGAATTGCGGAAACTTCCACAAGACGTTTGTTAACTGCGTCACACTATTCGACAGGATCGCGTTATTAATCGCGTTCCCGTTGGTCATCGCATTCAGGTTCACGCGGGAGCCAATATAAACACCGTATAGATTTGGATCGGCGGAAAGGCCGACCGTCGCATAGGACTGTAGATTCGTATAGGCTGGATCGGGCTTCCCGATTGGGGCAAGGTACCAGAAGTTAGAACCCATATCGATGGGAAGCTTCCAGATCTGGTCTAGCGACTGAATCGCATAGTTGCCGGTGACCCGGCTTGGATATACCCGATAATCGGTCGGGTTGTTTTTGACACCATCACCATTGGGGTCCCGTGTTCCGGTTGTGCCGCCTGGATAAAATCCAGCAGCTGCATTAAAAAACGGCGCCGGATATGCCTGATTAATCCATCCATACCGGTACTCAATAATGCAATAGGCCGACGTGGCGGCGGTTCCAGAAGCATAGCCGATTTTCTGCAAGAATTTCTGCAGGCTGATGTCCGGGCAGATTCCCCGTGTGTAGGTGCCGGCGGAATTGCTGTTGCCAATATAGCCGTATCCAAAATTGGTGTCGGCGGGGCGCATGTATAAGTTATTGTTGTCCCAGACATTGATATTGCCGATGGCATTAATGTCAACCAAGTTGCCTAGTGCAACGTAGGCAAACCGGCCGCGTAAAACGCCATTATTGTCTCTGACACCAATCCAGTACGGCTCAAGCGTGTTCCGGCCAGACTGACCGTCGCGGTCAACATAGTCATAACCATCAAGCGGGTGTGTAACCGAATTTGGCCAACGATATGGCATGGGAACGTTGTGACCGTCTAAGCCGAAGTTGAGCAGTGATGTGTCATTTGTATAATTATCCAGTTTGGTAAAGTCATTGGTCGAATAGATGAGGATAATGCTATGTGCCGCCGGAGCGGTCCATGATCCATCTGAATTCAGCTCATTAGTCGTTGCCATCGCAACTTCGCCACCAGAGACGACGTTACACTTGTTTTGCCGGTAAATCTCCATTGCGGCGCGATCCACGGCCATCTTGGCGAGGGCCTTGGCGAACGCTTGCTCATTGTAGGCGTTGCCGCTTTTGACTTCGGTGCGGGCGGTCAGGACAAACGCGATGGCCAGCAGGGCCACAATCGCCAGCATTGAGAGGGTGACGACCAGCGCAACCCCATCTGGCCGGTGGTGCCGGCGGCAGTGTGACTGGTGACTAGTGTTTGGCATATGATGCTCCGGTCTTGGCTAATTCTGTGTGCTTTGGGGCAGAAACACCCGGCTCGTATATTTATGAACATTGTTCGTAAAGATGGTTAAACCTGGGTCTGCATTTAAGGTCGGATTCAGCTTGAGCGCGAGATTGTAGTTGGCGCTGTCAATGGCCCAGATGGTGATGCCGATGGAGGTCGGCAGTGCGTTGGTGGTTCCCCATGAAGTCAAAGGATAACCATCGTAATTAGTATAGAATGTGAAGGCAATCCCAACGATATTATCGGAGAGCGTCTTCCAAAAACCATTGGGAGGGGTGTATGCAATCCCCGTACGCATACCATTCCAATCGTTCGTCAGGATGGTATTTGAATCATCGCCACGTTGCATCGTCCATTTCTGTACGGTTGTTCCATAGGTGGTAGACGGTACTTGCTGCATTTGGTAGCCAACGTTGACCACCGTTGCGGTGTTACCTTCGTCGGTGGCGAGGTTACTCAGGCAATATAATGTGTAGTTGCTGAAGCCGCTGCCGGTAATAGTTTCTGTAGCGGGCCCAGGACAATAGATGTTGGTGCTAGTGGAATAATAGGCGCGCTCCAGATCGCGGGTGATTTGCTGCAGGACTGCGCGGACCACTTGGTTTTTATCCATCTGGTTTGAGCCGAGGGTCATCATCCGGTTGGCGTTGCTAAACGCCATGAACAACATCATCACGAGCAGGCTCAGCACTGCCAGCGCCGCCAGCAATTCGATCAGCGTGAAGGCCGCCCGCTTGTCGCGCAGCTTATTGAACATAGCGATCCACCTCAGTGAAATAATAGTGCACGGTATTGGTGATGCGATTCACGGTCTTGGAGACGCTGTTGGTGGCAACGCGATACACGGCGATCTGAACGCGACTGGTCATGTTGGTCAGGCCTGCATACTGGTAGTCATTGGTGGGGGAAAAGATTTGTGAGAAGCCGGTATTCGTAACTGTGGCGTCACTGATGTACCCAATCCCATCCACCTGCTGGGTGATAGACTCAGAATAGAAAGCACCGATGACATTTGTGCAGACGAAAGGGGAAGTGTTATTAACACTATAGTAGTTCGTGTTTGCCGCCATTTGCTGGTAGTACGCAATCCAGTCCTCGCCGATGGCCATCATCTGTGTGTCGTCAGCGGCTTTGCGGACCGCGTCCATCCCGAGCGGAAACAGCGCCAGAATTCCCACGACACCGATTGCCACCACCGCCACTGCCAACGTGACCTCAACCAGCGAAAATCCGCGGGCCGTGCGGCGGGCGCTATGGAATGTAAACGTATTTTGCATGATGTCAGGTCAATTGCTGTACTTGGTAATGGTTGCTTTGCCAGTCAGGGGATTGATTTCAATCATGTCGGTGGCGGGATAAGTTTGATTTGCAAACACCGCCGCGCCGGCATTGGTATTCACATAACCTTGGGTCAGGTAAAACGTTGGCTTTTGGGTTAGTGGCCGAATCTGGCCGTATTCATTGATGTTCACACACAAGACGCTGACTGGTTGACTATTGGAGCAGGGAAACGGCATCACATTTGTCATGGTATTGAAGGATGAGTAGGTCGAGGATTCGGCGAAAATTACTCCTGCCGGCAAATATTGAATCGGTTCAATATAGGTGTAGTTCGACTGATTGGAGACACAGAAGCCATAGGCGGTATCGTTCAAATAGTTCGAGCCGGTGGTAGGGTCAACAAAGGTGCCAGAATACGCCACCACCAAGCACACATTTGACGCGTTGACCAGAGCGTAGGTGCGGGCCATCGCCACGCGATCAGAGAACTGCCGGGCGCCGTTGTTGAGCGCATTCCCTTGTGTGATCCGGTTGATTGACGGCACGGCAATCGCCAGCATCAAGCCAATGATGACGACAACAGTCAGCAGTTCAACCAATGTGAATCCAACGTGATTTTTGAAGTGTCGCATGGTGCTGTTACCAACTCGTGATGGTCGTACCACAGTTACCATCCGGACCGATTGACCAAACGGCAACGCTGCCCGCCATGCTGCCACCGGTCCCACTGCCACAATTAGTGGTAACTGAATTATTATATTTTGTATCACAAGCGAACCAGTAAGGCTGTTTCCACGGGTCTAAAATATAATTATTACCATCGGTAGAGATGTCCTTTTGAGAATAGTCCAGAAATGTGATTTTGAGGGGGTTATCTGTATCGTTTAAGATGGTGGTTGTCATTTTCATTGGACTCGAGGCTGTCCCGGCAGCCCCTGCATCGGCGGGCCAGTAGCCGTATTGGCTGTTGAACGCCTTGAATGCGGTGGCGATGCTCAAGACGGTTGTTTTGGCCTTGGCGATTTCCGCTTTGAGCAATGCCTGCTTGATCGCCGGGAACAGCAATGCGACAAGGATGGCGATGATCACGATGACCAACAGCATTTCAATCAATGTGAATCCGCGCTTGTTTTGCCGGGTTTTATTCATGGTATCTCCTGTTCATGCAGCGGGCGCATCTCAACGTGCTCCGCGATCGCGGAATTCCTGTTCGAGCCGTTCGCTCAACCATTGTTTAATCATGCTCTGGTAATTCAAATACCGGGACCGCGCCAACCGTTTTAACCGCGCCAGCATCCGCGGGTCAATCCGTAACGTAATCGTCGTGGACTCGCTTTGATCCATCCCGGCCAGCGACGACTCCATCAGCCGCGCGTCGAGACGGTGCGCCATCCAGAACTTTGCCTCCTCCAATTCGGTGGCAAAAACCGGGATGTCCTGCCATTTGATTACGAGGTCCATTCGCGCAATTTCCTCTCGTAAAAATAATCTTCTTCCTCGGTCATCGTCCGCGCACAGGTAATGCGCACTCGCTTGCCATCCGCACGGAACACCGCAAAAAGGCCACGGCCGTTCAATGTTTTGCCGAGGCAGAATGCGCGCGATTCTTCGGCAAACCGGGGCGCGTCCGGGAACAATCGCAAGCTGTGTGGATCTTCAAATGCTTCTTCAATCTCGCGCATGGTGGGCGCTTCTTGTCCGTCAAATGGCAAATTTGACCAGTCAAAATCCATAGTTAGTCACTACTATGTAAATACAAGTCCAATGCCAATTTGTCAAGCATTTCTGCTTAACTATCTCCGGTTAGGGTAATTCTGTTTGGCCCATCAAATATCGGTCACATTCACGCGCCGCGCCCCGGCCTTCGTTGATCGCCCAAACGACCAAGCTCTGGCCACGCCGCATGTCGCCGGCGGCGAAAACGCCCGCAATATTGGTCGCGAACTTGCCATGCTCGGCCTTCACATTTGTCCGCTCATCGCACGCGATGCCCAGCGGTTTGAGCAGTGTCTCTTCGGGACCGAGAAAACCCATCGCCAGCAACACCAATTGCGCCGGCAAAACCTTCGCACTGCCGGCAATTTCCTGCGGCGTGAACCGCCCCTTGTCGTCCTTGGCCCACGCGACATTAACGACCTCAAGGCCTTTAACTTTACCGGCAGCATCGCCGATGAAACGTTTGGCAGTGACGAGATATTGCCGGGGATCGGCACCGAAAACTGCCGCGGCTTCCTCCTGACCGTAGTCCATTTTATAAACCTTGGGCCACTGCGGCCAGGGATTGTCGGTCGCACGCTGGAGCGGAGGCTGCGGTAAAATTTCGAGCTGCACTAAACTCTTGCAGCCTTGGCGCAACGATGTGCCGCAACAATCTGTGCCAGTATCACCGCCGCCGATGACAATCACATCTTTGCCCTTGGCGAGATTGAACTCCTTACCGGCGAGCACCGCTTTCGTATTGCCGGTTAAAAACTCCATTGCGAAATGAATCCCGGCAAGTGGCCGGCCGTCGATGGTTAAATCACGTGGTCTGGTTGCGCCACCGCACAAGACGACGGCGTCGCAATCCGCGCGCAGCTTGTCCGCCGGCAAGTCTTTGCCGACTTCGCAACCGGTCACGAACTTCACGCCGGCTTTGGCCAGCAAATCCACGCGCCTTTGCACGACGGCCTTGTCGAGCTTCATGTTCGGAATGCCGTACATCAACAAGCCGCCGATCCGGTCAGCGCGTTCGTACACCGTCACAGTGTGCCCGGCGGTATTCAACTGCGCGGCACACGCTAATCCAGCCGGGCCGCTGCCGACGACCGCCACTTTTTTGCCGGTACGTTTGGCCGGCGGCGTGGCCGTGACCCAGCCCTCGGCGAATGCCTTATCAATGATTGCGCACTCAATATTTTTGATGGTGACCGGCGGATTGTTCATGCCGAGCACGCACGAACCTTCGCATGGCGCCGGACAGACGCGGCCGGTGAATTCGGGGAAATTGTTGGTCTTGTGCAGCCGGTCGAGCGCTTCGCGCCAGAGGCCGCGGTAAATTAGGTCATTCCATTCCGGGATCAGGTTGTTGATCGGGCAACCGCTGGCCATGCCGGCGAGCAGAGCGCCGTTGTGACAGAAGGGGATGCCACAATCCATGCAGCGCGCGCCTTGCGACCGGAGCTTATCTGCCGGCATGTGTTCATGGAATTCCAGCCAATCCTTGAGCCGGGCGATAGGCGAGCGATCAGCCGGCAGTTCACGTTGAATTTCCAAAAATCCGGTGGGCTTGCCCATGGCTTAGTTCCCTCCCACGCGGGTGGTTTGTTCGAAGGCCGCATTGACGGCGTCATCGCCGTTCAGGCCGGCCGCCTGCGCGCGTTGAAGTGCGGCGAGCATGCGCTGGTAATCTTTTGGAATAACCTTCACAAACTGCGGCACGCGCCGGTCCCACTCAGCCAGCACTTTCCACGCGCAGGTGCTCTTGGTGTAATCGCCGTGACGAATAATCATTTGCCGAACATCTTCAATTTCGCCGGCGTCGGTTAATTTCTCTAGGTTAACCATCGCCGGGTTGCAGCGCGTGGCGAAGTCGCCGGCCTCGTCGAGCACGTAGGCAATGCCACCGCTCATGCCGGCGGCAAAGTTACGGCCGGTTGCACCGAGCACGACGACCCGGCCACCGGTCATGTATTCGCAGCCGTGATCGCCGACACCCTCGACAACTGCGTAAGCGCCGGAGTTGCGAACGCAAAACCGTTCACCGGCCACGCCGCGGAAATACGCCTCGCCGTTCGTTGCGCCATACAATGCCACGTTGCCGACGATGATGTTTTCTTCAGGCACGAATGTCGCGCCGGCTGGCGGATAGACGATAATTTTGCCGCCGCTGAGACCTTTGCCGATGTAATCGTTCGCATCGCCTTCGAGCGTGAGCGTCATGCCCGGCGGAATGAACGCACCGAAACTCTGGCCGGCGCTG
>TBL_comb47_HYPODRAFT_10008865_pt1 | contig 10174 bp, 7 predicted proteins | sample TroBogypolimnion_40_FD_10682 | JGI IMG/M metagenome (IMG submission 10682)
TTCGGCACTTTTGACCGCTGCAGTTAAAACGATGAGTGCCCCAAAATAAGGCGCAATAGTTGTACCCAAAGAATTAAAAGCTTGAGTGATTGTTAATCGACTTGAGGCCGTTTCAGGCTTCCCTAATAAGCTTACATAAGGATTAGCAGCCACTTGTAATAAAGTAATGCCAGAGGCTAAAACAAATAATGCTAATAAAAACAAGGGATAACATTGTTGACTGGCTGCAGGATAAAATAATAAACATCCCAAACTAGCAATAGATAAACCTGTCACTATGCCTGCTTTGTAAGTTATTTTTTTAAGCAAATAACCACTAGGAACTGAGACCACAAAATAGGCGGAAAAAAAACAAAACTGCACCAGCATCGCTTGGCTATAACTGAGCGTAAATACAGCTTTTAAATGCGGGATTAAAATATCATTTAAACAAGTAATAAAGCCCCAGATAAAAAACAAAGTCGTTAATAAGCTTAACGACCCTAAATAAGAGGTTTTTTTAACTTCGGTGACCTTAGTCATTAGAACATAGCCTTAAGGTTTATTAAGCATAAAAGTAGCTGTTTCATGACCCACCATAACCTTAAACTCACCAGGCTCAATAATTCTTTTAAGATCAACACCAATAAAAGATAAGTCCTCTGGTTTTAAAGTAAAGTGTAGCGTTTGCTTTTGTCCAGCAGCCAACTCTACTTTCTTAAATGCTTTTAACTGTCGACTAGGTCTAGTTACGCTGGCCGCTACATCATTAAGATAAACTAAAACAGTTTCTTTACCGCTAATTAAGCCAGTATTTTTAACATCGACACTTAGCTCTATAGAGTCGCCCATATTAAATTTATCGCTAGCCAATTTAAGATCACTGGTTTTAAACGAGGTATAACTTAAGCCATGACCAAAAGCATACAAAGGATGATAGGTATTACTTTCATAAGTCTCTATCGGCTTATGATCATATAAAACAATGTCATTGGTGTCTCTGGGATAAGAAATAGGCAATTTACCATTAGGGTTATAGTCACCATAAAGAATATCAGCGATGGCCTCCCCTCCTTCCATACCCGGTAGAAAGCCAAGTATAACCGCAGAGGCTAAATCAGCTTGCTCAGTAATGATACGCGGTCTACCCCCTGTCATAATTAATATAACGGGCTTCCCCGTCGCTAACATAGCATTAGCTAATTTGATTTGCGTAGCCTCTAGATTTAAAGAGCCTATATTGCCAACCGTTTCTGTATAAGGTTTTTCGCCTAAACACAGCACAATAACATCGACATTTTTAGAGGCTTCTAAAGCGGCTTGCTTATCAAGAACACTATTTTCCAAGTATGTAACTTTGCCCAAAGATTTATTTTGTAGGGCTTTATAAATCGTTAACTTATCTTTTGGATATAAACTTTCATTATCACCTTGCCAAGTCAGCGTCCAGCCACCATTCATCACGCTTAATAAATTAGCATTAGGTCCTGCAATCAATATATTGGCGCTCTTTTTTAAAGGCAGAATGTGCTGATCATTTTTTGCCAAAATGATAGATTCTCTAGCAGCTTGGCGATTAGTATCGGTCGCCAATTCGGTAGCAAAATGCTCAGCCTCAGGTAATAAAGGTTTCGGGGGATTAAATAAGCCGGCTTGGTACTTTACGGTTAATATTCTAGCAACGGCTTGATCAATTCTAGCTAAAGGCACTTCACCGGTATTAACTAACTTCAGCAATAAATCATAGAAAGAATAATCAAATGGCACCATACTCATATCAACGCCAGCCATGACTGCAATTTTAACGGCTTCTTTTTCATTAGCCGCTAATTTATCACGGGTATATAGGCGTTTAATATCTTCCCAGTCAGAAACAGTAAAACCTTTAAAGCCCAGTTCATCGCGTAAGATAGTTGTTAAATATTGATAATTAGCATGGCCGGGGATGCCATCAACTTCCGCTGAATTAACCATAATAGTGGGCGATCCGGCTTTTATTGCTGCTTCAAAAGTCGGCAAAAAATATTCACGCAACATTCTTTCACCTATCCAAGCGGGCGTTCTATCTTTACCATTAATAGGAAAGCTATAGCCTACATAGTGCTTCAAACAAGTTAACGCTTTGTTGGGCGCAGAAAAATCATCGCCCTGATGACCTTTAATATAAGAAGTTCCCATAGCGGTCGCTAAATGGACATCTTCACCATAAGTTTCCCATAAACGCGGCCATAAGGGTTGACGCCCTAAATCCATAACCGGCGAGAAATTCCACTGCAAACCAGCAACACGTAATTCTCTAGCAGTAATTTCACCTTCTTTAAAACTTAAATCAGTATTAAAGGTTGCCGCCATATTGATGGCTTGTGGAAATAACACCGAATTTTTAGTATACGTAGCCCCATGAATCGCATCAATACCATAAATCACTGGGATTTTTAAGCGAGATTGGCCAGTGACAGCTTGAATAGAATTTAAAACATTGCGCCAAACAGCGACTGTTTGCGCTTGGTTATTGGGTGTTTGCGGGGCATTGAGTATCGAGCCAACATGGTATTTTAAAATAGCATCTTCTAATTTTCTTTGATCAATAGGATTTTCACTATTGAGTTCTGCTGCAATCACTGAAAAATCAATTTGTGTCATCTGGCCTATTTTTTCTTCTAGGCTCATTTCGGACAATAATTGTTTAACCTTAAAATCGATTTCGTTGTTTGATTGCACGGTATTCAAAGCACACCCCAATAGTAAGAATAATGGCCCAAGAAATATTATAAATTTTCTATACAAGTTAAGAACTCTTGAGGGTTAATATTAATGATATAAGCTCTGTAGGGTGGATGCGCTGGCGCTTATCCACCCTACAATAGTTGGTTACGTAGGTCGGATTAGCGATAGCGTAATCCGACAATATACCCTGCACAATGTCGGGTTACGCTATCGCTAACCCGACCTACACAAGTATTGAGCTCTTTAATAAACTAAAAAGAGGCCAAATAAAGACTGCTGGTCGCAATCAACACCCACATTATTTATAGTTCCTATGCCGGAAACGCTTTACTCGCTTTCGCTCGAAAAGTCTTATTCCGGCCTACACAAGATCATAATGAGTGGATGCGTAGGTCGGATTAGCGATAGCGTAATCCGACAAAATACCCTAATCAATGTCGGGTTACGCTATCGCTAACCCAAGCCACATACATGTATTGAGTTCTTTAAAAGAATAAAAAAGAGGCCAAATAAAGACTGCTGGTCGCAATTAATACCCACTTTAGTTTTATAAGGAAAGGTAGTTTTTGCCAATAAAAAACTACATCCTGACGTAACAATATCCATTCAGTTTTATAACGGGCGTATTTAACAGGAATAGTCATTAAATATCGAAACAAAATTCTGAGTAGAACACGCGCTAAACGATACAGTGGATAAGCTACAATACTGACGATAGTATAATAAACAATAACTTGAGTTTCATGAAGTCCAGTATGAAACCAATGTTCAACCAGATGATCAAGCATGGTCTCAACTCCTTCAAAAGCTACATCAGCTACTTCAAAGATGAGTTCAAAAATCAAATGAAATAATTCAGTTACTAACTCTATAACCACATCAGGAATAGTGATCATAATGACTATTCCCACTAGCACTAAGCCATATATAATCTTTTGATATGTCGTTAAAATCATTGCCAGCCTGTCAGTTACTAACTACGAAACAAAATTTCTGTCAAGAGTTTATCACTTTAAGCCCTGAGTCCAAACCTTAGCATTTCTAAATATACGCATCCAGGCGCCATATTCGTGCCAATCTTCTGGATACCAAGAGTTTTGGATCTTCCTAAAACAACGCTCAGGATGCGGCATCATAATCGTAAAACGCCCGTCCGTATTGGTTAAACCAGTAATACCTAGAGCAGATCCGTTGGGATTAGCAGGAAAGTCCGTCGTCTTTACACCGTAATTATCTATATAACTCAAAGCGACGGCATTTGCATCAATTGCGTCTTGAGGTGATGCAGCAAACTCAGCACGACCCTCACCATGAGCAATAGCTACCGGCATGCGTGACCCTTCCATGCCCGCAAATAAAATAGAAGGCGATTTTTGCACTTCAACCATGGCCACTCTGGCTTCGAATTGTTCTGAAGTATTACGCATAAATTTTGGCCAATGTTCAGCGCCTGGAATAATATCTTTTAAGCCTGCCATCATCTGACACCCATTACAAACACCTAAGCCAAAGGTATCAGACCGTTGAAAGAAAGCCGAAAATTCTTCCCTAGCACGCGGGTTAAATAAAATAGATTTAGCCCAACCGCCACCCGCACCTAAGACATCACCATACGAAAAGCCACCGCAAGCCACTAAGCCTGTAAAATCACTTAGGCTTACTCGGCCATTGATAATATCACTCATGTGTACATCGATACTGGTAAAACCGACTCGATCAAAAGCAGCTGCCATTTCCACATGGCCGTTAACACCCTGCTCTCGCAAAATGGCTACTTTAGGTCTCTCAGATGCGGGATAAGCTGCGCAAACATCGTCATTAATATCAAATGTTAAATGGGCATGTAAGCCAGGATCATTGTCATCGGCGATACGTTCGAACTGTTGACGAGCGCAATCAGGGTTATCACGCAAAGCCTGCATTCGATAACTGACTTCAGACCAATAACTTTGCAACTTAGCACGACTAGCCGTATAGATAACTTCGTTTTTAAAATTAAGCGTTAATTGTGGCTGTTGAGTCACTTCACCAACAATAGAAATACAGTCTTTTAAGCCGTACTCCGTTAATAGCGCGATAATAGATTCACGATCAGAGCTACGAATTTGTAATAACGCACCTAGCTCTTCATTGAATAATGCTGTCAAAACATCAGCGCCAAATGAATCTAGGGTTAATGACACACCTAAACGACTAGCGAACATCATTTCTGCGACAGTCGCTAAAACACCGCCATCAGAACGATCATGATAAGCCAGTACTTTACCTAAACCATTCAAAGTTTGCAGTGCAGAGAATAACGCTTTTAAAAGAGCAGGATTATCCAAATCAGGACATTCATTGCCCAGTTGATTGTAAGCTTGAGCCAACACCGAGCCACCTAAACGACCCGAACCCAAATCAACCATCAATAATAAGGTACTTTCGTCAGCTAGCCACTTTAGCTGAGGCGTGAGTGTTTTACTGACATCAAGCACTGGTGCAAACGCAGTAACAACCAATGATAAAGGCGCAGTCATAGTTTTTTCAACAGCGCCCTCTGACCAAACAGTTTTCATCGACAATGAATCTTTACCGACAGGTATCGCGATACCTAACTCAGGACAAAGCTCCATACCTACCGCTTTTACGGTATCAAATAGAACGGCATCCTCACCCTGAAAGCCCGCAGCAGCCATCCAATTAGCTGATATTTTAATTTTGGATAAGGATTCTATCTGAGCGGCGGCAAGATTTGTTAAGGCCTCAGCTATGGCCATACGACCCGAGGCTGGACCATCGATTACAGCAAGTGGTGAACGCTCACCCATTGCCATGGCTTCACCTGTTAGAGCATAAAAACCAGATGCGGTTACAGCAACATCGGCCACAGGCACTTGCCAAGGACCGACCATTTGATCTCTAGCAACTAAACCTGTTACAGAACGATCACCGATATGAATTAAAAAACTTTTGTCTGCAACAGCAGGAAATGATAAGACTCGCTCTACCGCATCATTAATATCAATGCCCGCTAAATCTAAGGCACAAGTATTAGGTTTTACATGCTTAACCTGTCTATGCATTTTTGGTGGTTTACCAAATAATAATGACATAGGAATATCAACAGGCTTGTCTCCTAATAAACTATCATTAAGCGTTAAGTGTTCCTCTTGAGTCGCCTCACCTATCACCGCAAATAAACAATGTTCACGTTCACAAAACGAACTAAATAACGGCAATGATTCTGGCTTAATAGCTACCACATAACGTTCTTGTGCTTCATTACACCAGATCTGCATAGGTGACATGCCAATATCGGCATTATGCACTTTACGTAATTCAAAACGCCCTCCCCGCTCACAATCATGAATGATTTCTGGCACAGCGTTAGAAAGACCACCGGCACCGATATCATGTATGGAAATAATAGGGGTATCAGTCCCTAAAGAATTACAGTGATTAATCACTTCCTGACAACGACGCTCCATTTCTGGATTTTCTCGTTGTACCGAAGCGAAATCTAAGTCTTCCGAACTAGTGCCTGATGCTTGAGAAGAAGCAGCGCCTCCACCCAAGCCAATAAGCATTGCAGGGCCGCCCAAAATAATAATCAAAGAGCCTGCGGGTATAGGCTGCTTATCAATCAACATGGGGCGAATATTACCCATGCCACCTGCAATCATAATAGGCTTATGATAGCCCTTGTATTCTCGACCTTCAGCACCCAAGACAACTTGCTCAAAATTACGAAAATAACCTGCTAAATTAGGCCGACCAAATTCATTATTAAAGGCTGCGCCACCCAAAGGGCCTTCCAACATAATATCTAAAGCTGAGGCAATACGCTCTGGTTTACCAATGTCAGCTTCCCAGGGCTGAGCGTAACCAGGGATTTTTAAATGCGATACCGAAAAACCGGTTAAACCTGCTTTAGTCGCTGAACCTCTACCGGTAGCGCCTTCATCACGAATTTCTCCGCCCGAACCGGTCGCCGCTCCAGGAAAAGGAGAAATAGCGGTGGGATGGTTGTGAGTTTCAACTTTCATCAATAAATGCGCGTCTTCTTCAACATAAGCATACTCACCCGTGGTCGCATTTCTGATAAAAACCTGAGCTTTAGAACCCACTGCAACAGAAGCATTATCATGATAAGCAGACAAAATCCCCTCAGGACTTTTGGTTGCCGTGTTGCGTATCATGGCAAATAATGATTGAGCTTGTTCAACGCCATCAATCGTCCAATTGGCATTAAAAATCTTATGTCGGCAATGTTCAGAATTGGCTTGAGCAAACATCATTAACTCAACATCGGTTGGATTTCTGCCTAGTTTTTGAAAGCCATCAGTTAAGTAGTCTATTTCATCATCTGATAAGGCCATACCCAATTCTTGGTTGGCAGTCACTAAGGCTTCTCGACCCTGTTCAAGAAGCTTAATAGCAACTAAGGGTTTAGGGTGTTGACTAAATAAATCTGGCTCAGCATGACCTAATAAAACAGATTGAGTCATACGATCATGTAATAAAGCAACTAGCTTAGATTTAATATCATCTGTTAAAGGCGCAGCGCTGACTAAACTATATTGAATGCCACGTTCTATACGTTTAATAGTTGTTAAACCACAGCGTTGCGCAATTTCAGTAGCCTTACTAGACCAAGGTGAAATAGTGCCTGAGCGTGGTACTACCAATATGGATTCTATTGTCTGAGGCGCTATAGCATGATCTTCGCCATAAGCAAGTAACTGCTCTAAGATAGCCATTTGTTGCTCATCTAATTGACCATCAATATCAACAAAATGTATATATTGAGCCGATACCTCAGTAATAACAGCGCTTAACTCTTGCACTTGTGCTAATAGTTTTTTTAAACGAAAGTCAGATAAAGCGTAGGTTCCAGAAATTTTTAACATGTGGGAGAGCAGTCAATGTGATTAGTTTAATTAATAGCGAAAAAGCATAGTGCCTGAGCAGGCACTATTCAATAAAAGGTCTGTTACTTGTGTGTAGCCAAATCTGCTTTAATAGATTCTTGTAACAAGCTTAATAACTTAACACTTGAATCATCAGCTATCGGTTTTAGGTCTTTATCAAGCACGGTAACATCGGTATGTGGCTGGTCTTTTTCTAGCTTAATAAGGTAAGTTTTTTCATTGCTACGCAGATTACCCAGTAAGGCTTTAATATTATCTAAATAAGAGAGTTCTTTTTCTGACTCTTCATCAGGATCATATTTTAAAGTGAATAATCCAGCCTCTTGATCACGAACAGTAACTTCTAGGGCTTTTCTGCTTAGTGATTTGCCTAAAATTCGCCACGCTCTTGTAAAGGGTACATTGAGTCGTAAGCGATTTTCACCTTTATCAGCATTAATACGCTCAACGGTTATCAATTGAGCGGACAACTCTTCTTCCTCGCTATAAACTTTATCTACAGTGGGTGTGGATTTTTCGGGAGATTGATTAACAGTAGCAGGCGCTGCTTTTATGTCATTAGTCGCAATAGCGGGTGCCGTATCGACAGCTTTATCATGAGTCATCGCAGCCAGGCAATACTGGCACTACATTGACTTTTAAGTCTGCAGGATAAATGAGCGGTGGGATTTCAGCTGAGTATTGATATTCTTTCTCTTTATCAGGAAAGTAACTTTTTATTTGTGTGCAAGCTGATAAAGAACTCAATGCAGCTATGGTGATAATAGATATTAAAGTTTTCATTAAATGACTTCTGCTTGATGCATTGCATCACGAACTAAATCAAAACAATCGGCACTTAGCCACGTTAACGGTAAGCGTATACCTTTACTCATCAAGCCCATTTCAGCAACAGCCCATTTAACAGGAATGGGGTTGGACTGAATAAATAAATGATTGTGCAAAGCGGCTAATTTACTATCCAGAGCTAAAGCAGTGTCTTTATCTCCAGCCATGGCAGCCCAGATCATGTCGTGAACTAAATGCGGCGCCACATTACCGGTTACGGTAATCGAGCCATTACCTCCTAACAAACAAAACTCACGACTAGTTGCATCATCGCCGGTATAAATAGCAAAATCAGCTCCGACTAGATCGCGTATTTCTTGATAGCGAGATAATTGTCCTGTCGCTTCTTTAACACCGACAATATTTTTAATATGAGATAAGCGCCCTATGGTTTCTGGCAACATATCGCAGGCAGTACGCCCAGGCACATTATATAGAATCTGAGGAATATCAACCGAATCAGCAATAGCTTTATGATGCAAATATAAGCCTTCCTGAGTAGGCTTATTATAATAAGGTGTAACGATTAAACAGGCATCAACCCCGATTTCTTTAGCTTTCTCGGTGAGAGTAATCGCTTCTTTAGTTGAATTTGCACCGGTTCCGGCGATAACAGGAATACGACCATCCGTTGCTTCAACGATAAATTTGATAACATCTAAATGCTCATCTTCATCTAAGGTAGCAGATTCACCAGTCGTCCCTACCGCTACCAAGGCATCAGTGCCTTGTTCAATATGGTAATCGACTAATTTCCTTAGGCTGTCATTATCCACATCACCATTTTCAAACATCGGCGTAACTAACGCTACGATACTACCTTGAATCATGAAATCACTAGCTCAAAATGTTACGGTTACAAAAAAACGGGCATTATAACAAGCAAATCCATAAAAATGTATTTAGGACTTGAGGTATAGGGCAAAAAGCGGTTTAAATTACCAACTAAACCCTGATAGTTTACACCTAAGCCGGTCGGGGTTTGCAACCCATCCATAGATGCCAACTCAAGGATTACAGCTTAACAAGGGGACAAAAGCTTGCGTAGGTCGGGTTAGCGATAGCGTAACCCGACACAATCGTGATGTGTCGGGTTACGCTATCGCTAACCCGACCTACATTTACAAGAGAACTCTCTAAATTTGTTATAGTACTCTACAGACTGTTCGATAGCGATACTAAATATCTTAGAGAACTCCACTAAGTCGGTTGGGGTTTATAACCCCGACCGAATCATCTGAATGCTTCAATCATTATTATAATCGTTAAGAACAGGGTTATAAACCCAGTCCCGCGTGAGTTGGTTAACCCCATCAAACCTGCGGTGCTAATCGCGGCAAACGAGAGCAAAACGACTTTACTAAGTAACATCAGATATTAATTTATAAAAAAGCTTAGTTTTTTTGTTAGTTAAGCATTATAGTTAACACCAAAATAGAGCCGATAAAGGTTTTATGCCAGCTAAGCCAGGTTTTATACTTAGCCATAAAGGTATTAAATTTATCAATCAAGGTATTGACTATACTAATCTAGGTATTTGTTTGACCCATAGACTAAAGGTTATTCGAATACAGGTATTACACCTTACAGTAAAGGTATGATACTGAGCCATACAGGTGCTACATCTACTTACCTAGGTGTTGTGTTTGGTAATACCCGCCAAGGCAGTTCTCAAACCTATAGAGAATGTCGCTATAAAATCCCCGGATAATAAAATCTTTCAACAT
>TBL_comb47_HYPODRAFT_10008867_pt1 | contig 10173 bp, 8 predicted proteins | sample TroBogypolimnion_40_FD_10682 | JGI IMG/M metagenome (IMG submission 10682)
CAATCTTTTGACGGTTTTTTATTTTTGTTTACGGTAATCTCAACAACGTCTCCATTCTTCAATATGTGACTTAGCGGAACAATTTTGTTGTCTATTTTCGCCGACTCGCAGTGGTCGCCAATGTCGGAGTGGACGGCATATGCGAAATCAACCGCAGTTGAGTTTTTGGGCAGGACAATGACGTCTCCCTTTGGCGTGAAGGTAAAAACTTTGTTCGTAAAAAAATCAATTTTAAAAGTTTTCCAAAAGTCCGGCGTATTTTTCGGCCATTCAAAATTCTTTCCTTCTTTGCTGAGGTTTATCTTTTCTTTGTATGACCAATGGGCACAGACACCATATTCGGCTTCTTTCTGCATTTCTTCCGTGCGAATTTGAACTTCGGTTATTTTGCCTTCCTTTGATAATATTGTTGTATGGAGAGATCTGTATCCGTTTGGTTTAGGCCTGGCGATATAGTCGTTTATCTCGCCCGAAATTGGTTTAAAGTGCTTGTGTATGATACCCAGAACTTTGTAGCAACTTGGAATATCGGCGGTGATTATTCTTAAGGCAATTAAATCATAAATTTCATCAAAATTCATTTCATGTTTGACGAGTTTTTGGTAGGTGCCCCAGTAAGATTTCGCCCTGTAGTTTATGTCCAAAACTTTTACCTTTTCTTTTCTTAAGATTTTTTTAAATTGCGGTAGCAAATTTTTCAGATATTTTTCTCTCTCTTCATATTGCTCGTTAATATTTGCCTTAAGCCATTTATATCTGTCGGGGAATAAATAAGAAAAGGCGGCGTCTTCGAGGCTCCTTCTTATTTCTGACAAACCAAGTCTCCTGGCTATCGGCACAAAAATTTGAAGAGTTTCCAGCGCAAATAATTTTTGCTGATTTTCAGGCAAATAATTTAAAAAGTTCAGGTTATCGAGTCGCAGAACAAGTTCGACTATAATTATTCTTAAGTCTGCCGACATGCCTAAAAACATTTTTCTTAAATTCTCTAACTTTTCCCTGGCGAAAGTCTTTTTTTCTTTTATTCCTATGGAAAAGGAATAACGAATTTTAACCAGCTCTGAGGTTTTGCCCACCAGTCCGCTTATCTCTCTGCCAAATTTTTTTTCAATTTCCCGCAGTTCATTTTTTCTGGCTGAGTTTGGAATGTCGTCGAGTATGTCGTGGAGCAGTCCAAGAGTGATTGTGGTGGGGTCGAGGTTCATTTTGTCCAGCATGTCGGCCACTCTTACGGAACGTAAGAGATAATTTTCGCCCGATTGTCGGTGTTTTTCTTTGTAAACCTTGCTTGCAAATTCAAAAGCCGATTCAATTAATTTTGGATTTGGGCTTCGTTGTATTATTTTTTGGATGTCGCAAGCCATCGAATTAATTATGGTGCTACCTCTCTTTGGAGAAGTCGCATTCCTTATTTGAGCATTTGACTAATTTCTTGTTTTTTTCAACTAATATCGAATCGCATTTGGGGCAAAATTCCTCTATGGGTTTGTCCCACAAGGCAAAGTTGCACTTTGGAAAACCGTTGCAACCGTAAAATATTTTACCCTTTTTAGTTTTTCTGGCTATCAGTTTTCCTTCCTTGCATTTGGGACAGGTTATGTTCAAATTATTTTTATCGCCCTCAACCGATTCTGTGTGCTTACATTCGGGAAACTTGGAGCAGGCGTAAAATCTTCCAAATCTCCCCAGTCGTTCAATTAACGGCGAAGCACATTTGGGGCAAACTTTATTAGTTTCTTTGACCAGTTCTTTTTTTTCAACATCTTTATATTTCTCTTCAAGATTTTTTGAAAAAGGTCCATAAAAATCTTTGCATGTTTTAACCCAACTGTCTTTGCCGTCGGCAATTTCGTCTAGGTTCTTTTCCATTTTAGCGGTAAAATCGACATCAACGATTTCGGGAAAGTTGGTCACCAGAACGTCATTAACTATCATTCCCATTTCGCTTGGGACAAATCTTTTTTGTTCGTTCTCGCTGACATAATTTCTGGCCTGTATGGTGGAAATGATTGGGGCGTAGGTCGATGGCCTGCCGATGCCATATTTTTCCAGTGTTTTTACCAAGCTGGCTTCGGTAAATCTTGCCGGAGGTTCGGTAAAGCGCTGGAGAGTATTCAAGTCTATAAGTTCCAGGTTATCTTTAGGTTCAAGATCGGGCAAAAGCGTCTCCTCAAATTTTGTTGGGTAAACTTTTAAATAGCCGTCAAATTTTAGTGTTTGTCCGGTGGCCCGAAAAGTGTAATTTTTTGCCGTAATATCGGCCGAAACCGAGTCAAAAATTGCCGGAGCCATTTGACTGGCAATAAAGCGTTGCCAAATGAGGGTATAAAGTTTTAATTGACGGGCATCAATTTTGCCAAGCGATTCGGGCGTTTTGTCGGCGTAGGCTGGGCGGATGGCTTCGTGTGCTTCCTGGGCTCCGCTACTTTTAGTTTTATATCTTGTTGCTTGTCCTGTCCAATAATTTTTGCCATATTCTCGGTTTATGAAATCCTTGGCGGCATTTAGAGAGTCTTCGGAAAGATTTAACGAATCTGTTCGGTGATAAGTGATATTTCCTTCCTCATATAATCTTTGGGCCAGGGACATGGTCATTTTTGCCGAAAACTTGAATTTTTGCCAAGCCGCCTGTTGCAATGTGCTGGTGGTGAAGGGAGGGTAAGGATTTTTTTTGGTTTCCTTTTTTTCAACTGACTCAACGATATAATCTGACTTGTTTAATTGGTTGAAAATTTGGTCGGCTTCGGCTCGGTTTTTAATTTCCAGTTTGTCCAAGGCTCGGCCATCTTTTTTGGATAAAGTGGCAACAAACTCCTTGTTTGACTTTTTTAATATTGCCTCAACATTCCAATATTCGGTGGCAACAAATTTTTCAATTTCCCTTTCTCGCTCAACAATTAGTCTGACAGCAACCGATTGTACTCGTCCCGCTGAAAGTCCTTTGGCAACTTTTTTCCACAAGAAAGGAGAAATTTTGTAACCGACAATCCTGTCCAAAACTCGGCGAGCTTGTTGCGCGTCCACTAAATTGATATCAATATGCCTGGGGGATTTAATGGCTTGTTCAATGGCTTTTTTTGTAATTTCGTGAAAAACAATTCTTTGAGGGTTTTTTAATTTTAATGCTTCTTGAAGGTGCCAGGCAATGGATTCTCCTTCGCGGTCTTCGTCGGTAGCCAGAATAGTCTGGTCGGCTTTGGCCGATTCTTTTTTTAATTCAGCCACAACTTTTTTGGCTTTTGTTGGTATGACATATTTGGGTTTAAAATTGTGTTCAACATCCACACCCAACTCTCTTTTCGGCAAATCTCGCACATGACCAAAAGACGACTTTATTATAAAGTCACTGCCTAAAAATTTTTGTATTGTTTTTGCCTTTGTTGGGCTTTCCACTATTACTAAGCTTTTCATTATATTTTATTTATTCTTTATAATAGCACAATATTGCAATTTTGATATTTTAGAGTAAAGTACAAATTGGTTATTTGTCAACTTGTTGTAACTATATACCACCATGAAAACAGAAGAAGAAAAAATGGGAGATGTGCACGTTCATTTCAGGGATGAGGACGATTCGCGCAAGTCTACAATTGCTGAAGGCTTGCAACTTGCATTTAAGCAGGGCTTGCTTTTTGTTGGCGATATGCCAAATCAGACGCCTCCGACCATTGATGCCAAGGCTGTTGAAAGAAGGCTGGCCTTGGTTCCCGAGAATTCGCCGGTTGAGTACTTCACCTATGTGGGCCTTACGGCCGATCCTAAGCAAATTGCCGGAGCCGTTAAATGCTGGAGAGACTTTCGGAGGGTTCTTGCTCTAAAGATGTTTGCGGGCAAATCCAATGAATCGCTGTCGGTGATTCATAAAGACGACCAGGCAAGGGTGTATTGCCACTTGACCGAACAAGAATATCCGGGAGTTGTGGCCGATCATTGCGAGAGTGAGAATTGGTTAATTTCGGAACTATATAACCCTTCCGTTCCATCGACTCATTCATTGGCCAGACCCAAGGAGGCAGAAATACGGTCAATTGAGGACCAGATTGAATTGGCTTTGGCGGCCGGATTTCAGGGGACCTTGCACATTTGTCACGTCTCTTGCCCGGAGTCGGCTCACTTGATAAGACATGCCAAAATAAAGTACGCCAACAAGCTAAAGCTAACCTGTGGCGTCACGCCGCATCATCTGTTTTTCTCGACTGAGATGATAGACCAGTTTCTCACATTGGGTAATTTTTTCAAAGTTAATCCGCCGCTTCGGAGCGAGGAAGATAGGCTTGCTATGAGGCAATTGTTGAAGGAGGGCTATTTTGACTGGCTCGAAACCGACCACGCCCCCCATGCCTCGGGCGAGAACATTCGGCTTTCGGGGATTCCATCTCTTCATCTTCATAGAGACGTGATGGCAATCTTGGAACCTGAAATTGGTAAAAAGTTGCTCAGCGAAATGACCTTTAGCAATATGATCAAAGCCTTTAGTCCAAAATTGGACCATTTTCTTTGAGATATGTTTTCTATAACCCGACGCACCATGTCGGGTCTTTTTTTTGTTAAAATTATTGGCGGAATTTTTCAATGCTTTCAGAAATCATTTGAGAATACAAATTTAAACCAATTCTATTTATCGCTCCCGATTGCTCTTTGCCTAAAACGTTTCCCGCGCCCCGCAACTCCAAATCTCGCAAAGCAATTCTGTAGCCGGCTCCCAATTCCTGCGCTTCTTCCAAAACTTTTAGCCGGTCTTTGGCTAGCGGCGTTAAATTTCTTTTTTCATACATAAAATAGGCAAAACTTTTAGTGCCCGACCTGCCCACGCGCCCTCTGATTTGGTGAGCCTGCGAAAGCCCCAGTTTGGTGGCGTCTTCTATTATAATGGTGTTTACGTTTGGAAAGTCTATCCCGTTTTCAATTATTGTTGTGGCAATTAAAACATTTATTTTTTCTTTTTGAAATTCATCCATTATTTTTATTATTTGTTTCTCTGGAATTTTACCGTGGACAATGCCCACCTTGGCCATGGGGCATAGTTTTTTTAATTCCAGCGCCTTCATCTCAATTGTTTGAATTCTGTTGTGCAAAAAATATACCTGTCCTTTTCTTCCCAGCTCCAAGTTTATAATATTTGTTATGGTCTCTTCGCTATATGGCACGACTTCTGTCTTTATTGCCTGTCGGCCCATTGGGGGAGTTTGCATCAAACTGATGCTTTTTAGAGACGACAAAGCCAGATAAATGGTTCGCGGTATTGGAGTGGCCGATAAACTTAAGATATCAAGGTTGGCTCTTAAATGTCTTAGCCGTTCTTTTTGCTTAACGCCAAATTTTTGTTCGTCATCAATAATTAAAAGCTGCAAATTTTTAAACTCTATATCTTTTGACAGGAGTCTGTGGGTGCCGATTAAAATATCGATTCGTCCGTCTTTTAAATCTTTTATAATTTTTGCCTGCTCGGTTTTAGTTTGCAATCCTGAAATAACTGCAATTCTTACGGGTAAATTTTCAAACCTTTCTTTAAAAGTATTAAAATGCTGATTAGCGAGAATGGCGGTGGGGCAGATTAAGGCGGTTTGCTTATTATTGGCCGAGGCCATAAGGGCTGCCCTCATGGCCACTTCCGTTTTTCCAAAACCGACATCGCCGCAAACGATTCTGTCCATCGGCTTTATTTTTTGCATGTCGTTTTTGATATCTTCGATTGCTTGGATCTGGTCGGGCGTTTCTTGATATGGAAAGCTGGATTTAAATTGCTCTTCCATCTCTTTGTCCTCTATGTAAGGCGCTCTTTCGGTCGATTCTTTTTCGGCATATAGGCCCAGAAGTTCTTTGGCCAACTTTTCAACATCTTCTTTTATTTTCTGTTTTGTTTTTTGCCACAGGGATGAGCCCAATCGGGAAATTTTAGGATCCTGAAAGCCGACGTATCTCGATAATTTTCTTTCCAGTCCGATGGGCACATAAAGCTTATCTTCCTTATCATATTGCAAAAGGTAGTATTCGTTTTCTATGCCGACAAATTGTCCGATGCCGTGGTCTAAATGGACCAAATAATTTCCGGGCTTTAAACCTTTTAAATCTGAAAATACTTTTTGATTTTTTAGCCTCTTTTTTAAAATATCCTTTATTTTTTTCTCGTCGGCAATTTTTATGTCAAGATTTTTAATTGAATCTGTGGTATTTCCCAGAAAATCCAGCCGTACGGCATTGGTTAAATTAATGGGAAATATTTCAATTATCCCTCCATGTTGCGAAAACTCGCCGGGTTCGTTAACTTTAAAAACCCTTTCATATCCCATTTCATCAATTTTTCTGAGAAATTGCGAAAACTGGTAACTTTTCCCTTTCTCTAAAAATATAATGTTGTCTTCAAAAAAATTTTGAGTGTGCCTGGCTTCGAGCACTTGTTGGAGATTTTCCTGAAACCAAAAAACCTCCTTTTCCAGAAAGTAGGGGGTGATGCCAACGATTAAAACTTGGTGTATCTCGTTATTTGTTGTATTCATTCATAGTTTTTTCCAGGCCTTCTGTTATCAGTAAATTAATTGCGCCAGATACCCGATTTAAAATCTCGTCTATGGCCTGTTTGTCTTTGGCAGAGAAGTTCTTTAAAACAACTTTCATGGCTTTGACTTCTTTGGGCCCTCCAATTCCAACTCGTATTCTTATTAAACCGTCATTACCGATTCTTTCAACAATGGATTCTACCCCTTTATGGCCGGCCGAACCTCTTTCTCTTATGATTTTTATTTTCCCTAACGGCAAATCAATATCGTCATGAATTATTATCAAGTTATCGGTTGATTTGTTTTTTATAATCTCTCTGACCGATTTTCCCGATTCGTTCATAAATGTTTGAGGTTTTGCCAGTAAAACCTCGTCCTTTTCGGAAATCTCAGCTTTAAACTTCTTTTGTAACTTAAATTCAGGGAAATTATTTTCCTCTGCATATTTATCAATTGCCATAAAGCCGATATTATGGCGTGTATCCCTATATTTTGTGCCCGGATTTCCCAAGCCTATGATGATATTCATTTTTTTGTTATTATACCATTTTATTTAGACCTTGCAATTGCTTTGAAAATATGATACTATAGGCCTATAAAAACCTTTAAATAATGGAAGAAAATAAAGAAAAAGACAGTCCTGCCGAGAAAAGTGGCCCATCTAAATTTTTATCGTTTATTTGGGAGCTTGTAAAAATTGCGGCTATAGCACTCATAATTGTGGCGCCTATCCGTTATTTTTTGTTCCAGCCATTCATTGTCAGTGGATCCTCCATGGCACCCAATTTTGCATCTGGGGATTACTTAATTGTTGACGAAATTTCGTACAGATTTTCAACCCCGCAAAGAGGGGATGTGATTGTTTTCGATGCCAGTTTTATTCCAAAATATAACGGTGAGCGCTTTATTAAAAGAGTTATAGGAGTACCGGGAGATACGGTTGATATCGCCAATGGTAGTGTTGAAATAATAAGGGGCGGGAAGACGACCGTCTTAAACGAAAAATATTTACCGGCCAGTTTTAAGACATACGCCTATGACATGGCCAGCGGATACGATAACCTTTCATCTTTGACCGAAGAAATTACGTTGAAGCCAAATGAATATTTTGTATTGGGCGATAATAGGGCCAACTCCTATGATTCGAGGTTTTGGGGAGTTGTTCCCGTAAAATATATAATTGGTAAAGCCTCGTTGAGGATTTTACCTTTAACGTCTTTATCTGAAATAACACGTCCGGTTTATTAAAAATTATGGCAAAAATAAAATACCAAACTTTAACAGGGATGCATGACGTTTTACCAGAAGACCAAGTTTATTTTAAAAGAATAAACAAGGTGGTTGAGTCTGTCTCCAATTATTACAGTTTTGATAAAATTGAAACGCCAATTTTGGAGTTTGCAGAAATTTTTCAAAAAGCCGTCGGTGATGATACCGATATTGTTGGTAAAGAAATGTATACTTTTAGAACGAAGGGTGGAGATTTGGTTTGTTTAAGGCCCGAAGGAACGGCGGCGGTAATGAGGAGCTATTTGGAGCACGGAATGCATAATTTGCCTCAGCCCGTAAAGTTGTGGTATATGGGTCCTTTTTTCAGATATGAAAGGCCTCAGGCGGGAAGATTTCGACAATTTCACCAGTTTGGTTTTGAAGCCATAGGAGATGGGAATTCTTCTATCGACAGTCAGATTATACAAATGAGTTACGACGTTTTAAAAGAATTAGGCTTTAAAAATTTAACAATAGAAGTCAATTCTATTGGAGACTCAGAATGCAGGCCGTATTTTAAAAAGATATTAACCAGCTACTTCAAATCCAGACGGTCGTCATTATGTACAGATTGCCAACGAAGATTAAAAGAAAACCCGCTGAGAATCTTAGATTGCAAAGAAGAAAAATGTCAACGTGTCAGGGCAGGGGCTCCGCAAATGATAGATCATCTTTGCGAAAAGTGCCATGCGCATTTTAAGCAGGTTTTGGAATTTTTGGATGAATTCGAACTGCCGTACACGCTAAACCCGTATTTGGTTCGGGGATTAGACTATTATACCAAAACAGTTTTTGAAATAATTGAGACGACCGATGACGGAAAGGCTCTGGGTTCGCTTTCGGGCGGAGGAAGATATGACAATCTGTCAAAAATATTTGGTGGCAGAGAAACTCCCGGCTGCGGCTCGGCTTCGGGCATGGAAAGAATAATCAGTCTGATGAAAAGCCGTGAAATGAAAACGGGCCCGAAAGTGGAAGAACCAAAAATATTTTTGGCTCAGCTGGGCAGATTAGCCAAGAGAAAGGGTATGAAATTATTTGAAGAATTTAGAGACGCCAAGATTCCTGTGGCCGAATCATTTTCGAAAGATTCCTTGAAGGCCCAATTGAGATCTGCCAATAAAATGAAAATAAAGTGGGTTCTAATTTTTGGACAAAAAGAAGCATTAGAAGATTTCATTGTTTTAAGAGACATGGATACGGGTGTCCAAAAAGAAATACCGCTCAACAAGGTCGTCAGTGAAATGAAAGAAAAAATTTCAAAAAATTAATAAATAAAAAATTAATATGCCAGTACAAGTTACAAAAAATCAAAAGGAAACCTCACAAAACTTAGTACATCGTTTTACCAAAACCGTAAGACAGTCGGGAGTTTTGTTGGAAATCAGAAAAAAAAGATTTCACAAAAGAGCCAAGTCAGCTTTGGTCAAAAAGAGATCAGCTTTAAGAAAAATAGCTTCAAGAGCCGAAAAAGTTAAAGCCGACAAATTAGCAAAACCAAAATAGTATTTAAATGTTAAAGCAGCAAATACAAAGTTCTATTAATACAGCTATGAAATCGGGTGACCAATTTTTGGTTGGAACCCTGCGAATGTTGCTGGCTTCAATTATCACCAAGGAAAAAGAAAAAAAGTTTAAAGAAAAAATTGAGGGTGAGGCCGCTTTGACCGATGAGCAAATTTTGGAGGTTATCACCGCAGAAATAAAAAAGAGAAAAGACGCCATAGCTCTCTATGAACAAGGCAACAGACCGGAGCTGGCCGAAAGAGAAAAAAAGGAGATAGATATTTTAATAAAATATTTACCCGAACAATTATCTCCCGAAGTCTTGCGGGAACTGGTTCTTGCTTCAATAAAAACAACCGGAGCCACGGAAATGAAAGACACGGGAAAGATAATGGCCGATTTGGCCCCCAAAGTAAAAGGCAAAGCCGACAATTCAGAAATATCCAAAATTATAAAGGAAGTGTTATCCAAATAAGAAAGAGCGTGTCGATGATATTAATCGGCACGCTTTTTGTTTTATTTAAAAATGGTGTAAAATGAATTAATGACTATTGAAATAAATAATTTAACAGAACGTCCGATATTTGGCAGGGCTGTGGATAAAAAGGTTTTTTCCACAGTTGCAAAAATTGTATTAAAAGGCGAGAATAGAGTAACAGAAATAATTTCTTTGGCTTTTGTTGAAAAGGAGGAGATAAAAAAACTCAATAAAAAATTCCGTCAAAAAAATAAAGCAACAGATGTGCTTTCGTTTGGTTTAGAGGATAAAAATGTTTTGGGGGAGATTGTTATTTGTCCGGAAGTTGTTGTGGAAAATGCAATTAAATACGGGGTTGCCGCAAAAAATGAAATGTTAAAAGTCTTCGTTCACGGCATACTGCATTTGTGCGGATATGATCAC
>TBL_comb47_HYPODRAFT_10008870_pt1 | contig 10171 bp, 7 predicted proteins | sample TroBogypolimnion_40_FD_10682 | JGI IMG/M metagenome (IMG submission 10682)
ATGAGTGAAACAATTCAAACACCTAATGATGAACACAGTTATAAACAAAGTAAAATGGCTGAAGGAACAATTGAAGCTTTACAAAAAAGTCGTGAAGAAGATTATTCGAAAATGGAAATGCGAAGATAAATTTTCATTTTTATAAAATAAAAAGTAATATAATAATTTAAATAATAACTTAAATAAATAATATAATAATACAATAATGACTTCTTCTTCTCAAAATATTTTATCAGGATTTAATGATCATTTTAACGAATTTTTAAATGATATACTTTCAGTATTTCCTGATAATATTGATATTATAGCTGCTAAAAATTCAATAGTTTTAATAAGAAAAACAAATCCTAAAATTATTATTCAAATATGGAATAATTATGTTGTTGGAAAATATACAAAGGAAATTGAAATGGGAAATATTGATTTTTTTATTTCAAAAGATTATTCATCTGATTTAAATAATTTAGATGATTCTAAAAAAACAAAAATTACAGAATCCATTGATAGATTAAGAAAACCCATTAAAATGATGAATGATGCTGACAGAGATAAATCTATGAAATATATTCAAAATTTAACAAAATTATCAACACTTTATTTTTCATTAAATAATTAAATATATATATTGTTATAAGTTTAATATAGATATAATTATTTATTTAAAGTATATAATGGATATTACAGAAAACCCTCCTAATAAACAAGAATTTATTTGTCAAGATGTTCCTGAAGAATTTAAAAAAATTATATCTGAATTTATCACTGATATTATTTCAACATTTCCAGAATACGAATTAATTATTAATAAATGGTGGGTATATAAAGTTTCATCACAAATTAGTGAAGAAGAACATGTAATTAATAAAATGAAATATATTTTTAATTATTGTTTAAGTATATTTCCTGAAAGATTTTTTGAAATTTTATATCAAAATAATGAAATTTTTAATATGTCTTCTTTAAATAATACGGAATTTTTACCAGGTATTAGTTTTAAATATATTATGAATAGTGATATATCTACAAATACAAAAGATACCATTTGGAAATATCTTAAACTTATTATGATTTCTTTAGCAAGTAGTACAAAAAATAATACTTTTTTAGAAACTGCAAAATTATTTGAATCATTAGACCAAGAAACATTTAAAGAAAAGTTACAAGAAACAATGGAAAATATTTCGCAATTATTTGATAATTCACAATCATCTACAACTCAATCACAACAATTTGTTCAACCAGATAAACAAGAGGAAGATAAACATGAAGAAGATGATAAAAAATCATCATTTCCAAATAACCCATTCAATGATAATAATATTTCTAGTATGCTTGATGGAAAATTAGGAGAATTGGCGAGAGAAATCGCAGAAGAAACTGCTTCTTCAATGAATATTGATATGAATGATACATCAAATCCTCAAGATATATTTAAAGGACTTTTTCAAAATCCAGCAAAACTTATGGATTTAGTAAAAAGCGTGGGATCTAAATTGGAAAACAAAATTAAAAGCGGGGATATTAAAGAAAATGAATTATTCTCTGAAGCAACTGAAATAATGAAAAATATGAAAAATATGCCAGGAATGGATAATATTCAAGATATGTTGAAAAATATGGGGATTAATCCAAATGATTTAAAAAAACAAATGAATCCTAATTATAATTCCACACAAAATAAACCAAATCATACCAATTCTTTCACAAAATTAAAAGAAAAGGCAAAAAATGAATCTAAACAATCTCAAATGGCTTCGCAATTATTACAAACGCAAACACAACCCAAACCAAATAATCCTTTAACAGACGAACAATTAATTTCAATGTTTACATCATCAAATGTAAAAAAAGACACAAAGAAACAAAAAAAGAAATAAAAATAATTTAATAATATAATTATATTTTAATGAGTATACCATTCTGGATAAATGACCCTAAAATATTATTAAATAATCAATATATTCTTGAATTATATCCAAGAAATACTATGAGTCAAGAACAAAAATTAAATGCAATATCTAGACTTGTTATATTATTATCCGTTTTAGCATTAATATTAACAAGATCTATTAATTTTTTAATTATCGGATTTATTACTTTATTCATTATTTACATATGGTTTCAATTTCACCCTGAACAAAAAATTACAAAAGAAAATTTTCAAAATAATATATCTAGTGTAAATAAAAAACTTGATAAAAATACTTTAAAAGATTTTTTAAAAAATGAATTTCAACAACCTACAAAAAAAAATCCATTTTCCAATGTTCTTCTTACTGATATTAATGATAATCCAAATAAAAAATCCGCTCCACCAGCATTTAATCCAGATGTTTATGAAGACATTACTCAAGCAACAAAAAAATTAACACAAAATCTTAATCCCGAAATCAAAAATACAAACAAACAATTGTATGGGTCACTATCAGACGAGTTTTATTTAGACCAAAGTAATAGAGCATTCTTTTCCACAGCAAACACAAAAGTATGTAACGATCAAGGAGCTTATGCTAAATTTTTATACGGTCATATGCCAAGTGGAAAGGAATCCGGATTACAACGCATCCAAGATAACCCAAGATACAATCTTTACTAAATCCACTTTATCCACTTTATCCACTTTATCCACTTTATCCACTTTTAGAAAAAGTGGAGCAAAATCACAACCGAGATTTGAAAACAAAATATTTATTTAGTATATAAGTTATACCAACCGCTTCTGTAAAGTGATGTTGATTTTATTTTTATAAAATATTTTATAAAAATATATTTTTAAATCTCGGTTACGATTTTGCTCCACTTTTTCTAAAAGTGGATAAATATATTTTTAAATCTCGGTTACGATTTTGCTCCACTTTTTCTAAAAGTGGATAAATATATTTTTAAATCTCGGTTACGATTTTGCTCCACTTTTTCTAAAAGTAGATAAAGTGGATAAAGTGAAAATATTTAATATTTATTTAGTATATAAGTTATGTCAACTGCTTCTGTAACTAATTTTATGTTTGATAATATGTCTCGCATTGGAAATGATACTTGTTCTCAAGACCAGTTTACAGTTCAAAATATTAATGCTTCAAATTATTTACTACAAAATTATTTTGCCAATGATTGTAGTATGAGACAACCCATTATGTTGGCTACAACACAACCAGGAATTATGTATGATGGAGGATATAGTTTAGGAGCGGGTGGGTGTAATGTTGATACAAGCTCAAAATTAATGTTGGGTGGATTAGTTACCCATCCAAAATCTAAAATTGATTTATTTCAACGCCCATTCGCAACCGTTCCTTATCTTGGAAGAGGTAGTGTTTGTTCCATCATGGAGTCTCAAATGCAACAAGGTGAAACAATTACTAATCGTCGATCAGTTACAAATTTACCAGAAAAAAGTTATTTACCATATTCAAATACACCATTATTATCTGATATTAAAGACAGAGTTACAAATCCAGCATATTGTGTTGAAGGTGTAGCATCTGATGGTTGGATTAGAGGAGGATTACCATCAAGAGAGTTAACAAAAGATCGGGAAACTTATCATAATAAATAAATTATATAATTTATCCATAATATAAAATTCTGATAAAAAGTGTATATTTATAATGGTTATTTATTTCATTATCATAATTGATAACAAAATACTAATTTAGACATTTCATAATTAATTAAAGAATGTGATTATTATTTTTATTAACAATAATATCATTTGTAATATTTCTAATAATCTTTTCAATCCCAGGCATATCTTTTTCATCAGGGATCAAACAATTCATAAGTTGAGTCATAATAACTTGATATTCTTCATGTTTTTCAGTTGATATATCTTTATATGCTGGATATTCTTCTTTCCAAATAACAGTTTGTTTAAAATATATATGAGCGACCTTAATTAACATTACTTTAAAAATATCTTTCTTTTCTTTTTTCCATACATTATTCTGTTTTATATAAAAAATCTCGCGTTTTTTATCCATACAATGGAAGGGTCTTTGATTTTCATCCAACTTTCCAATTTCTCTCGCTATTATATTTGATATTGCTTTAACAAATCCTAATAACCCAATATCATCCAAATCTTTATTTGTTATTACAATTGTCTTTAAAAAATCTTCCAAATTCATCGCATCTTTGCATGTCTCGTTCAAGAATAAATTAAGATTAAACACTTGATTATTATTATTTATTATTGTATTGTTATTATTATTATTTATTATTAATGTTTTGGTAACCATTTCCATCACTTCTGTCATAAAGTGTTTATTTTCTTTTAATAATTGTATTACCAACTCGTTATTTGCGGGATTATATCCATCAATATCTTCTTTTTCTATTAATGACAATGAAACATTTTCTTTCTTTTTTTCATTATATACACCACATTTTTTACGATGAAAGCATAACCCAGACTGATGTTTATATTCTTTATCACAAATACATTTATATAAATGTCCATTATCATTTAGTTCCATTTTTTTACCATTTTTATCATTTTGATGTTTTGCTGTCAATACATGTCTGTCATATTGACTTTTTCGTGATGTATTATAATCACAAATTTCACAAACAAAAAATTTTGGAACCTTTTGGAACTTTTTTATTACGATTTTTGTCATATATTTAGTAAAGAAAAAGTTCCTAAATCTTTATTTTTTAGAATATATTTTGGAAAATGTCTCAAAATTTTTTCTTATGCAGCAAAACTGAAAAAATGTTTGAAAATTATGCTCTCCCTTATTTTTTTTTAAATTTTGAGATTTCTATTTGAGAAAATAGAAATTGGACATTTATAAATGTCCAAAAACGAATATCCCTACTTTAGTTTTGAAAAAAGAAAATCTACAATACTTTCAGTTTGCTGGGCTCTTATACTACAAGCAGTTTAAATAAATATTTAAATATATATTTCAATACATTTATCATAAGACATTGTCATAAGACATTGTCATAAGACATTATCATAAGACTATTTATATTAACCGTTTGTGTAGTAGGCTCCCTTAATATTTATCTTGTTAAATATAAATTTGATTCATTTTTTTCTAAAAGAGAATTTTCGTATTTTTTCAAGTGAAAACATAAACTATTTTCTCCATCTTTTTCAAATATTGGAATTTCTGGTAATATAACATGTGATTCCCAAAAATATCTACAATAACACCATACAAAATCAACTTGTTCTGGGTAAAAAAATCCAATGTTTTCAATAAGATATTTTTGTAATTTTTTTGGAAGAAATTGTAAGCTTTCTCTAGGCATAACATAACATAATTGAGTGATTGGAGATACAGGATTTGACGGTTTGTCCATAATAAAATTGGTTTCATTATAAGGAATACTATTATACAAGTCTTGAAGTAATGGTGGATAATTATATTTATAACACCATGTCCAATCAGGACAATCCACTGAATAATATTTCATTGTCCATTCTAATCCTTCAATATAATTTATAGAAATTTGTGATGTATTTTCCTTTGTATTATCACAATTAAAAAGAGTATTGTAATATCTTGACTGCCATCCATCATTAAACGGATTTATATATTTTTCCATATCTCTAATGTATTGTGGTGATGCTTCAAATTTTCTAAATTTATCTTGTGGAGTTTCATTTGGATACATTATTTTTTCTTTTTTATCTCTCATTTTCATTTCTTTTTTAATAAATTCTTCTTCTTGTGAAAGTAAGAAGGCTACAAGTTTTCTTACATTTTTCCATTGTATTATTTTTCCAACTATTAAATTTTCATTATCTTTAATGGTTGCTTTATATGCGTTTAATAATTTATCAATTCCTCCAGTTCTAATATTAAGAGCGGGAAAATGTGGAAGAAAATCGTTACCTAAAAAGAAACAAAGAAATATATAGTCATTGTATTGAATATGAGTAGATTTAGATAATCCCGATATATTTAATAAATATGATTCATTAGGTTCTAATGAATTATCTATGGATTTAATAAATTCAGGTGTCTCTCTATATAAAAATATATCTGGACAGATATTTAAATGATTTATTGAAAGCATTATTAAGTCAGCATCAAGTCCATATATAATTGTATTAAATCCTGTATGCTCCATTGGATTATTTCGTATATATTGAAATATTTTATGTTCCCCTTCTCCTGGTTCATCACTTGTTGATATAATAATATTTAAAGAATTATATTTTTGTATAATATATGGTTGTGTGAAATAAAAATTTATGGAACTATTTAATGATTCCATAAATTCAGTTCCAGGTGTAATACATGTAGTATTAAAATCTTCTGTCAATGGTTTATTTTCATTATAACTTTTTTGAATTGAAGAAGAAATATTAGATTTATATCTTCTATTTCTTTGTTGAGACATTTTTGCTATAGGACATACACCATCAAACGCTATAATAACATTTTGTGTTGGCGAAATAACACTAATATAATTTTCAATTTTCAATATTACTTGTGAAATAATACTACGACTTATATTTTTATTATTAATATTTGTTTCAAGAATATTTCTAACAGCATCATAAATAATGGAATTACAATCCATATATAAATTACTAACTGTTAAGTGTTCTTTTAAATATTTTTTAATAATATTTGGATAATTTTTAACAATATGAATAAAATATGCTGGTATTCCCATTATAATTATTATATATTATTGTATTTAATATGTTTTATAAATATAATTAGTTAAGTAATATATAATATAATATTAATATAATATAGATGATGAAAAATATTAAAATAAAAGGAGGAGAAAAATGTGATGTTGACGATATTAACATTTTAGTTGAAAAAAAATTAGTATTTTTCAATGATATTATTCAAAAAATAATAATAAATACTCAAAAAAATAAATTATTGAATATATTAAGTATAAATGATGAAAATGTATGTACTAATATGTTAATTTCTATAAATTTAAAAATAAAAAATTTTAATAGAAACACAACGACTGAAAATTTAGTAAATAATCTTCAATTGATAAATAATGAATTATCTGGATTAATAAAAATATATGGAATTGAATCATTGGAAGATTTAATAGTTATTTGTTTTGGAACCATGGAATTATCCATTAATGATGTTTATTCTAATCTTAAATATAATCTATTGAAAAAATATTTTCATCCAACAAGTTATAAAATTATCAATAAGACTGAAACAATTAAGACTGAAACAAGTAAGACTGAAACAAGTAAGACTGAAACAAGTAAGACTGAAACAAATAAGACTGAAACAAATAANACTGAAACAAATAAAACTNAAATAACCAAGATGGAAAATATTAAAATTGAAACTAAAAATGATAATAAAAAAGTAGATAAAAAGATTGAAAATAAAAAAATAATAATCAATACTGAAGAAAATACTAGGGTTTTATTTGTAGATGATTTTATTACGGAAAAAATAAAAAATCTAGATTGCGGAGATATGGTAACATCTTCAAAACTATTTTATAACAAAGTATATGGTATGAAATTATATATACAAAATACAGTTTTAAATAAAAATTTAATTATATATGGTATAGTTGATGATATAATAATTGATTTTTTAAATAATGAATATATAAATAAAATACTACAAGATGTAAAAGATAATTTTCCAAATGAAGATATATTTAAAATTGATACATTTTCTCAATTTTTATCATCTTTAAGTTTAAAGGAATTTTTAATTTATAATTATAATGATATATATAGTCGTTATGTTGGATATTTAAGCCAGAATAGATTATTAAGACAAAAAAATTTGGGACAAATAGTTAAAGATTTTATAAATGGTGATTTATTTTTAAAACGAAATACATTAATTCATTTATTATTAAATGATGATACATACGAAAATAAATATATGGCATATTTATTATATGATTTGTTATCTAATGATATTAATGGTTCAGTTGATACACAAGAACAAACAATTCTTTTTGATAGTTTTACATATCCTATAAAACAATATTTTAAAGATGCTATGAAAAAAACAACCCAATATACAAATAATTTAACTAATTTTGATACAAATAAAATACCATTGGAACAACAAATTTGTTTATTAAAAACAACAGAAATAGTAAAAGAAAAGGCAATGATAAAATTAAAAAAATTAAAAGCTAAATCAGATGATTCTGGATGTAAAGCTCGTCAATATTTAGATGGTTTATTAAAAATACCATTTAATATAATTAAAAAAGAGCCCGTTTTATATTTAATGGATGATAATCGTGATTTTTTTAAAAAAATGATGTCATTAAAAGGAGAAAAATTAAAAGAAAAATATACAAGTGTTGAAATTTCTCAATATTGTAATAAATTAAAAACGGATGAAAATGGTAATAATATAATAAATTCTGAAACATTAATTAAAAGTTTGACTGATACTTGGAATATTTGTGACAAAACTGGTTTGAAAAATATAATATATTTGATAAATGAGAAATTAAAGACAACAAATGGGAATGATGACAATTTACTAAAAAAAATAAATAGTTCTGGTATGAAAAAAAATGAGTTGAGAGAAGAATTAATAAAATTTATAAATATGTGTTATATTCACATTAAAGAATCATCTCATATTCTTGAATATGTATGTTTAACATATCTAAAAAAATCAATTTATTTAACTTCAAATAAAAATGATGATGAAGTAATGAAAATTAATAAAAATTTTTCGAAAATAAATAATTACATTAAAAATGTAAAGAATGTTTTGGATGAATCAATATATGGACAAGAAAAGGCGAAACAACAACTAGAAATAATAATAGGACAATGGATTAATGGTACTCAAGAAGGTTATTGTTTTGGATTTGAAGGTCCTCCTGGATGTGGAAAAACATCTCTTTCTAAAAAAGGGTTATCTTTATGTTTAAAAGATGATGAAGGAGAATCTCGTCCATTTTCAATGATACAAATGGGAGGAGATTCAAATGGTAGTACTTTAAACGGACATAATTATACTTATGTTGGGTCGACTTGGGGTTCAATAGTTCAAATCTTGATGGATACAAAATGTATGAATCCAATTATTTTTATTGATGAGGTAGATAAAATAAGTAAAACGGAGCATGGAAAAGAAATAATTGGCATTTTAACACATTTATTAGATCCAACCCAAAATGATGTATTTCAAGATAAGTATTATTCTGGTATTAATTTAGATTTATCAAAAGCTTTATTTATTCTTTCTTATAATGACCCTGATTCAATTGATAGAATTCTTTTAGATCGCATTCATAGAATAAAATTTGAGAGTCTTTCAACTGAAGATAAAATAATAATTGTAAAAAATCATATTCTTCCCGAAGTATATAAAAAATTTGGTCTAGAAAATATATTTATTTTTAATGACGATACAATAAAATTTATAATAGAGAATTATACATGCGAAGCAGGGGTTAGAAAATTAAAAGAAAAATTATACGAGATAATTGGTGAATTAAATTTAACTTTATTAAAAGATAGTTTATTAATTAATGATAATGTTTATCCATTTGAAATAACGATTTCAGATATAAAAAATAAGTATTTTAAAAATAAACAAGAAGTGAGAATTAAAAAAATTCACGAAGAAAGCAATGTGGGTATAATAAATTGTTTATGGGCTAATACCTTAGGACAGGGTGGAATATTACTAACCATTGGTAAATTTATTCCTGCTGAAAATTTTTTAGATTTAAAACTAACGGGATTATTGGACGATATGATGAAGGAAAGTATTTCAGTCTCTCTAACTCTTGCTTGGAGTTTAACTAATAATTCAATTCAAGAACATGTGAGAGAATTATACGAGAAAAAATATAAATATGGATTACATTTACATGCGGGGGATGGTTCAATAAATAAATCTGGAACAAGTGCTGGTATTGCCATTTCAATATTAATATACAGTTTATTAAACAATAAAAAAATAAATAATACATTTGGTGTTACAGGGGAAGCCAATCTTGATGGAAGTGTTAATGAAATAGGTGCTTTAAATCATAAATTTATTGGAGGAATTAAAGCTGGTATAAAATCATTTATATTTCCAAAAGAAAATTTAAAAGATTATAATGATTTCATTATCAAGTATAAAGACAATCCAATTATTGAAGGGATTAATTTCTACCCTATTAGTAATATACAAGAAGCATTTAATTTAATTTTTATTTAATTTATTTTCATATA
>TBL_comb47_HYPODRAFT_10008872_pt1 | contig 10169 bp, 8 predicted proteins | sample TroBogypolimnion_40_FD_10682 | JGI IMG/M metagenome (IMG submission 10682)
TAGAACCTCTAGAACTTAAACTTCTACTTCTTCTTCTAGAACTTCTAGAACCTCTTGAACTTTTAGAACTTAAACTAGGTGTTCCTACTGTAAATAAAGATGAACCTTTTGAACTTCTAGAACCTCTAGAACTTAAACTTCTACTTCTTCTTCTAGAACTTCTAGAACCTCTTGAACTTTTAGAACTTAAACTAGGTGTTCCTACTGTAAATAAAGATGAACCTTTTGAACTAGATCTAGAACTTTTAGAATTAGAAAAATCAGATGTTCCTAATAATGATGGATTTGAACTTTTAGAATTAGAAAAATCAGATGTTCCTAATAATGATGGATTTGAACTTCTTGATTTTATATTTCTTGATTTTATATATTTTGGTTTTCTATTACTTAAAGATGATGACGACGATAAACTATTTATTTGGTTTTCTCTTAATTTTCTTAATTTTTTTGTAAGTGATCTTGCGTTAAGTATTTTATTTTTAATATATGGACTGAATCTTTCTGATTTATTATAACCATATTTTTCTATTCTTGATTTTGGTAATGAAGACAAATATTTTCGTCTTAATTTTCTTCTCATATTTAACAATCTTGAACTAGATTTAGAACCTCTGGAACTTAAACTTCTACTTCTTCTAGAACTTAATGAACCTCTAGAACTTAAACTTTTAGTAGAACCTCTAGAACTTAAACTTTTAGTAGAACCTTTAGAACTTAAACTTCTACTTCTTCTTCTATTTAAACTTCTTCTAGAACTTAAACTACTTTTAGAACCTCTAGAACTTAATGATTTTTTAGAACCTTTTGAACTTAATGAACCTCTAGAACTTAATGATTTTTTAGAACCTCTAGAACTTAAACTTTTAGTAGAACCTTTAGAACTTGTAGAACTTAAACTTAAACTTCTTCTTCTATTTAAACTTCTTCTAGATCCTCTAGAACTTAAACTTCTTTTAGAACCTCTAGAACTTAATGAACCTCTAGAACTTAGAACNTNTAGAACCTCTAGATCCTCTAGAACTTAAACTTTTAGTAGAACCTCTAGAACCTCTAGAACCTCTAGATCCTCTAGAACTTAAACTTTTAGTAGAACCTCTAGAACCTCTAGAACNTCTAGANCCTCTAGAACTTAAACTTAAACTTCTTATAAAAGAACCTAAAGTTTTCATAGAATTTATAGAACTTAAACTTTTAGTAGAACCTCTAGAACTTAAACTTTTAGTAGAACCTCTAGAACTTAAACTTCTAGTAGAACCTCTAGAACTTAAACTTCTAGTAGAACCTCTAGAACTTAAACTTCTAGTAGAACCTCTAGAACTTAAACTTCTATTTCTTAATCTTCTTCTAAATATATAACAATTTCTATCATAACATTTCCTCGTTCCATTATTACAACGTCTAGAATTTAAGTTTGATTTTAATACACGATTTTTACATAATCCATCAAAACACCTCCTAGAATTATTTGGACATCTTCTGATTCCATACATTATTATACAATATTATAATATTATATTACATTCCAAATGATGAAAAATCATTTAATACAGGAGCAGGAAGATAATCATTATTAATAGCATTATAGTTAGGAACTTTTTTACATTCAAACGATGATTCAGGACAACGTGCACAAGCAGGACAAGCAGGACAAGGTTTTTGTCTAGGATATGTAGATGATTTTGGACAAACAGGACAAACAGGAGGTACCACTTGAGATTTAAGAATATATAAATCTGCATTATTAGGTGAAATTTGACTACCAGGTATTCCATAAGGTAATGAACTATTATAAGGGTTATAAGTAGTTGTTCCAGCAGTAGTTGTTCCAGTAGTAGTAGTTCCAGTAGCAGTAGTTCCAGCAGTAGTAGTTCCATTAGGTCCTTGTGCGTAATACGCGGTATTACCTTGAGGTCCAGTTACAGATCCGGCACTACCTCCATTAGCACCATAATATTGTGTAGAAGAAGTATTATAAGGATTATAAGCATTAGTAGTAGTTGTTCCAGCAGTAGTAGTTCCATTAGGTCCTTGTGCGTAATACGCGGTATTACCTTGAGGTCCAGTTACAGATCCGGCACTACCTCCATTAGCACCATAATATTGTGTAGAAGAAGTATTATAAGGATTATAAGAAGTATCATATGAATTATAAGAAGTATCATAATAATTATAAGAAGTATCTGTAGTTCCAGTAATAGTAGTTCCATTAGGTCCTTGTGCATAATACGCAGTATTACCTTGAGATCCAGTTACAGAACCAGCACTAGCACCATTTTGTCCTTGATAAGATAAAGCAGTAGAATTAGTTTGTATAGGATAACCAGTGCTACCATAATATTGAGTAGAAGAAGTATTATTCGGATTAGAATAACTACCTGATTGTGTATAAGTATAACTGCCTGAAGAAGTTTGAACTTGAATAGCTTTTTGTCCATTATTTGCATTAACTACAGTAGCAGTATCTCCATTAGGTCCGTAAAATTTAGTAGCACTTCCATTATTACCAATGTAATTAGTATAATTTTCAGTTGTAGATGCATTACTAGATGATTGAGATGTGAATGTGATAGGTGATTGTCCATTAGAAAATGTAATTTGTAAAGACTGTGTTCCATCACTATTAGTAATAACTACAACAGTCCCTCCATTAGAACCATAAAATGTAGAACCATTAGTTAATTCGGTAGATGATGATTTATAGTGATTATAATTATCATAAGGTACATTAGATGTAGATGTAGTAGATGTAGTAGATGATGTAGTATTATTATTTTTATTATTGCGAATATTTGATACATTAGTATTATTAGTAAAATTTTCAGTATTACTATTACAATTACCTCCTAAAAAAGAACATAAAACTAATCCTAATAATAAAATCAAAAAAAGAAATAATGCTTCAGTATTCATTGTATAATTTATAGAGTGAAAAAAGTTTAAAATTAAATTAAATAGATTAAAAAGATAATATATATATATTATAATAATGAAAAAAGGAATTAATGAATTTGAATTAAATAAAAATATAAAAAATAAAATAAAAATACCTTCTACACAACAAGTCTTAAAAAAATATTATAATAAAGATGAAGTATATGAGATAGGTGTAGATGAAGTAGGAAGAGGTCCATTATTTGGAAGAGTTTATACAGCAGCTGTAATTTTACCTAAAGATGATAGTTTTGATTATTCAAAAATAAAAGATAGTAAAAAATTTCATTCAAAAAAAAAAATAGAAGAAGCGTCGAATTATATAAAAACAAATGCATTAGCTTGGTATATAAGTTATGAAAATGAGAATAAAATAGATGAAATAAATATTTTACAAGCAACTCAATTATCAATGCATAATTCTATATATGAAATAATAAAATTGTTAAACTTAAAAGAAAATAAAAGAGAGAATATATATAATTTATTAATTGATGGAAATTATTTTAATCCGTTATCAATAATTGATAAAGATACTGATAAAAGTGTAATTATACCATATAAAACAATTATAAATGGAGATAATACATATGCGTGTATTGCTGCAGCATCGATATTAGCAAAAGTAGAAAGGGATAATTATATAAATGAGTTATGTATAGAAAATCCATTTTTAGAAATAAATTATGGTATAAATTCAAATAAAGGTTATGGTACAAAAAAACATATAGATGGAATAAAAAAGAATGGTATAACTATTTGGCATAGAAAGAGTTTTGGAATTTGTAAAAAAATGTAAAAAAAAATAAAATATATAAATAAAATTGAATTCAAATTATAATAACACTTAAAAGAATAAACTAAAAGATAATAATGAAAGTGTTTGTTTTTGATACAGAAACAACAGGTCTTCCAAAAATAAAAATAATAAATCCAGATACTTTAGATTTATGGCCACATATAGTTCAATTAAGTTTTTTAATTTATGATACTGAAAAGAATGATATAATAAAATCATATGATGAAATAGTTAAAATTCCTGAAAGTATAATAATTTCAAAAGAAGTTTCAAATATACACGGTATAACAAATAAAATTTCAACTAAACAAGGAAAATTATTACATAATATATTAGAAGAATTTTTTAATAATTTAAAAAATGTAGATAAGATAGTAGGTCATAATGTATTATTTGATATAAATATGTTAAAAATAGAAATTTTAAGAATTATTTATATAAATCCAGATAATTTATCTGTAGATATAATAAAAAAATATAAAAGTTATTTCTATTTATTAACAAATTATAAAAATATTTCGTGTACTTTACAAGATTCAATTGAATTATGTAATATACAATTAACTAATAAGTTTGGACAATCTTATTTAAAATTTCCCAAATTAATTGAATTACACGAAAAATTATTTGAATCAATTCCAAAGAATTTACATAATTCATATAATGATATTTTAATAACATTGCGTTGTTTTATGAAATTGAAGTATGATATTGATTTAATGAAACATTGTAAAAAATTTAAAAAATTAATAAAACTGTTAGAATTATTATAAATATTATAAAAATAATAAATTGAGAGATATGTATAAGTATTTTATTTTTAATTATATAATAATAATAATAATAAATATATGGATGGTATAAGTATTTAAATTTAAATAATATTAAATTTAAATACTTATGAATTATATAATAATAAATAATATTATGCAGAACACATTTCACATATTTCATCAACAACATCTGTATCTGTATCAGTATTAATTTGAGTAGGTTCAATAGTAAATTGTTGTGCTTGATGTTTCGCTTTTCTTCTTAAATAATAAATGCCTGTTTTAAGTCCTTTTTTCCAAGAATAAAAATGCATAGAAGTTAAAGAATTATAATTCGGATCTTCTAACCATAGATTTAAACTTTGACTTTGACAAATAAATGCGCCTCTATCAGCAGCCATATCAATAAGATTTTTCATAGGTATTTCCCAAACAATTTTATATTTATCACGAATATGTTGAGATAATATAGTCAATTGTTGAATAGAACCTTTATTAGCGATAATATTATTTTTTATTTGTTCATTCCATAATCCTAAATCAGTTAATTCTTTCATTAAATATTTATTAATAACAACGAATTCTCCAGCTAATGTGCGTCTAGTATATAAATTGCTGGTAATAGGTTCAAAACATTCATTAAATCCAAGAATTTGAGATGTAGATGCGGTAGGCATAGGGGCAACAAGTAATGAATTTCGAATACCATTTTTAATAATGGATTCTTTGAGTGTATCCCAATCATAACGATCACTAGGTTTAACATTCCATAAATCAAATTGAAGAATTCCTTTTGATGCCGGAGAACCTTTAAATGAAGAATATGCGCCAACAAATTCGGTAGTATATTTCATACGATTTTGTGTATAATTAGGATCAGATGAAAATAAAGAATTAAATTCAACAACTTTTTGAATATATGCTAAATGGTCATAATGATTAAATATTTTATTAAACAACTCTACTTTATTATTTTGTTGAATACATTCAATTACTTTCATTTTTCGTTCAATTGCGATTTCATTACTTTTTTCTAATGAAGCGTGATAAATAGTTTCAAAAATAAATTTATTTATTTCTACTGCTTGCTGAGAACAAAATGGAATATCCATAATAATAAAAACATCAGCTAATCCTTGTATTCCAATACCAATTGGTCTATGTTTAAAATTACTAGCTTTTGTTTTTTCAGTAGGATAAAAATTTATATCAATAACTTTATTTAAATTATTAGTAATAACTTTTGTAACTGTATGAAGTTTTTCATAATCGAATTGTTTAGTTTCTTGATTAACAAATGAAGGTAACGCAATAGAAGCTAAATTACAAACAGCGGTTTCATTTTTATCAGAATATTCTAAAATTTCACAACATAAATTGGAACTTTTAATAGTTCCCAAATTTTGTTGATTGGATTTTTGATTAGAAGCATCTTTATATAAGATATAAGGTGTGCCTGTTTCCATTTGAGAATCTAATATTTTAAACCATAAATCTCGTGCATTAACTATTTTACGTGCTTTACCTTCTGATTCATATTTTTCATATAATTGGTTGAATTTAGTTCCATATACATCAGATAATCCAGGACATTCATTAGGACAAAATAAAGACCATTTAGAATTATTTTTGACACGTTCCATAAAAAGGTCTGAAATCCATAAAGCATAAAATAAATCTCTAGCTTTTAATTCTTCATCACCGTGATTTTTTTTTAATTCTAGAAAATCTTCTATATCACCGTGCCATGGTTCTAAATAAATAGCAAATGATCCATTTCTTTTTCCAGATTGATTTACATAACGTGCGGTACTATTAAATACACGTAACATAGGAACTATACCAGATGTTTTTCCATTTGTTCCTTGAATATGTGAATCTTTACATCTTATATTATGAATATGTAAACCTATTCCTCCAGAATATTTTGAAATTAAAGCACAATCTTTTAATGTATTATAAATACCATCAATACTATCTTCTTCCATTTGAATTAAATAGCAACTGGATAATTGTGGATTTGGAGTACCACAATTAAAAAGAGTAGGTGTTGCGTGAGTAAAATATTTTAATGACATTAAATCATATGTTTCTTTTATTAATTCAATACTTTTTTCACAATTATTTATATCTCCATGAATTCCTATTGCTACACGCATCCACATATATTGAGGTGTTTCTACAATTTTATTATTCAATTTAAATAAATATGCTTTTTCCAAAGTTTTAAATCCAAAATAATCAATTAAAAAATCTCTTTTATGATCTATCATATCATTAATTTTATTTAAATTACAATTTACGAAATTTATTAATTCTTCTGATATTAATGGTTTTTTCTCTCCTGTAAAATTAGTAAAATTATATAAAGATAACATAACATTTGAAAATAACAAATCTGTATTTTTTTGATGATTTGATATAATAATATGAGCTGATAATATGGCATAATCATTATTTATAGTAGATAATGAAGCGCATTGTTCTGCAGTTAATTCATCTATTTTTGAAGTTGGTATAGTATCATATAATTGGTCAATTACTTTCATTATAAGTGAAGAATAATTAATATGAATATTCGCTTCTAATCCGATTTTTTTTACTCTCTCTAATATTTTATCAAATGAGACTTCTTGAAGAGAACCATCACGTTTAGTCACACGCATTTCTCCGGAATAATCCATTTATTATATTATTATATATATATAGTTTTAAATTGATTTTAGTATATTAATTACAGTTATATATTATTTAATATATTATTAAATATATATTATATATATGTATCCAAAATTATATTTATTTATTATTGTAATATTAGCTCTTGGATTACCTATATTTATTCCATTTAATAAATTAGAAGGATATTCTAATTATACTTTAGATACGGAAATGGGAAAATTTCCTGAATCAGTAACTAATGTACTAGTTCAAGATACATATCCATCAATTGGAAAAAATCAAGTTTCAGATGAAACATCTAACAAAATGTGGTGGCGCTATCCTACATTTCAGGTAGGATCATATTCACAAATTACAAATAATATTAGATACCCATACAATCCAGATGATGCTAGATGCACCGCAGGTGATATGTGTTATGCTACATATAAAAATAAAGGATTACATACTAATTATATAAAACCTCTACCACCAGTTAATTCTACATGTGGTGGAACACGTGTAGGTTATTTTACAACATAATTTTTATACTATTGTATATTTATTTAAATAAGTATTTTATAAAATACTAAATAAATTATAATAATCATATAATACAGTTATTTCTTTAAATTATTATATTTAACTAAAATTATATAAAGGTTAAAATTCAGGTATAATATGGACGGAGCGGATTCAATTACTTATATTTTAAAAAATAATATTGAAGGAGATATTGTTGAATGTGGTGTAGAAAGTGGACTTTTTGAACATATATGGATAAATGAATTATTGAAAAATAATGTTGTTCGCGATATATATCTATATGACACATTTGGGGGATTAGTGGAACCATCGGATAATGACTATACATGCAAAGATGCTCAGCTTTATCAAATGAATAAAGATGAAGTTTACAACACTTGGAAAAGTAAAATAATTAATGAAAATACAAATGGGTGGTGTTATGTGCCTTTAGAATATGTTAAAAATAGATTAAATTCAACTGGTTATCCACAAGATAAATTACATTATATAGTAGGCGATGTCATGGAAACATTAAAAGACAAGGCAAATATTCCTGAAAAAATAGCAATATTGCGATTGGACACTGATTGGTATGAATCAAGTAAATATGAACTAGAACAAATGTATGATAATGTTGTAAGTGGAGGAGTCATAATATTTGACGACTATTATCATTGGAATGGGCAAAGAAAAGCAACTGATGATTTTTTTGCGAGTAAAAATTTGAAGTATGATTTTGTAAATATAGGTAATAACAAAACGTCGGCTATTATAAAAATTGTTTAAAAATTGATATATATATAATTTAATATTAATAAAATATATCTCCAAATAATGAGTGGAACACGTGTATGTTATTTTACAACTTAAAATTTATACTATTGTATATTTATTGAAATAAAATATTATAAATAAAATTGAAATAAAATATTATAAATAAGTATTATAATATATTATAATACTTATAATGAATTTACAAGTTGAACAAATACATGTAACAAAGTCATTTGATGAAACTAAAATAATTTATATACAAAAATGGTTTAGAGGTTATATTTTTAGATTGAAAAAATTACCTTTAATTATGTATATAATTCAACACTATTTGAAATCACAAACATTTAATTTTTCAACACAAAATGAAGACGGTAGAATAAATAGTTGTATTGATGAAGATGAAGTTATTAAATTACTTATTAAAAAATTTAATAATAAAATACATAAACCAAAAATTAGAATGTGGTATGACATTTTAGTATTTGATTGTATATATGGTTGGATTCCAATCAATATAAAAACTACAACTACAATTACAAGCGATAATACCGGAAATTTAGCAATGTGTGTTTATGCTTATACTGATGAAATACTTGATATTCATAAAAATACATCTTATGAAAATGGAAAGATGAGTAATATACTTTTTAATAAATTAAAAAATAAAAAATATAATACCAACAATAAAAAAGATTATTATTTTATTGTATTAAATAAAACGTGCGCTAGTGATATTATTATTAATAGTGTAAAAGGACTAACAATATTAACACCAAATATAAATAATTTACCATTTCAAGTTAATTGGAGTAAAAATAGAATATTTAAATATGATAATATCAATAAAAAAATTAAAATATTTATTGATTGCTTACAAAAACCTAAATTATCATGGAAAGAAACTTTTATGTCAAATATAAGGAAGTTAGATTTATAAATATTTATAAATACTCATTTGGAATATAAGAATTACTTATCTGTCTATGACCTATTTTAAATCTACCAGAAAACATAAAATTATTTTTAAATGTATTACTATTTATATATGCTAATATATTATTTAAATTACACATTTTTTTTGGTTGAAGCATTATTAAACCACCACCAAAATAATTAACTTTACCTAAAAATGATACATTTATTTTTCTTGTTAAATTATAAATGTAAATACAATCTTTACCTATATTATTAGTAACATTTTTAATATTTCGTGTTGCACCAAATTCAAACCAATTTTTTTCATTAAATTTTCGTATTTTTCTTTGAGTTAAAACTTTTATATGTTGTAATAAATATTTATTTATTTCTTCATCTTCACAAGGAAATTGTTCAATATAAATGTATTTTTCAACTTTATCTTCTCCATTTAATATTTTAATATTACCAAGTTTTTCATTTTTATAAACTTCTTCTTTTCCACTAACTAGTCCTACATAAATATCAAAATAATCTTGAAACATAACATTATTATTATTTTCTTTTTCTTCAAAAGTAATTAATCCATTGCTATTTATAATATAAAGTAATTTATCGTTATATAATACTTTTTTTTCAATTAAATTATTTTTACAATATCTAAATATAATAATATCAATAGATGCATTTTCAAACATTTTTTCATTATGTGGATGAAATATATGAGTAAATGTTCCGTTTATCATCATCACATTTAATAATTTAGAAGCACTTGTTAATTTAAA
>TBL_comb47_HYPODRAFT_10008874_pt1 | contig 10168 bp, 4 predicted proteins | sample TroBogypolimnion_40_FD_10682 | JGI IMG/M metagenome (IMG submission 10682)
CATTGAACGTCCCGCAATCGCGGCGCTTCTGCCTGCCCAGCACGGTCAGTTTATCCTGATCGACGCCGGCGCCAATACCGACTGCGAAGCGAAGAACCTGGCGCAGTTCGCGTTGATGGGCGAAGCTTATGCCAAACTTATTTTTGGTGTCGAAAAGCCGAAAATCGGGTTGCTCAGTGTCGGCGGTGAAGACGTCAAGGGCAATGAACTTACTAAAGAAGCATTTAAGATACTTTCCGAGATGTCCATAAATTTTGTGGGCAATGTTGAAGGCGATACGATTTTTGAGAATGTGGCCGATGTGGTGGTCTGCGACGGTTTTATGGGTAATATCCTGCTGAAAGGCAGCGAAGGCCTGGCCAAAGCGATTATGCACTGGATGAAAGATATTTTCTCCAAAAACCCGATCCGCATGACCGGTGCCATGCTTGCGCGCAGCGCTTTCAAGGAGCTCAAGGAGATCGGTGACGCCGAAGAATTAGGCGGAGCCCCGCTGCTGGGCATCAAGGGGATATGCGTGATCGGCCACGGGTCGTCCACTCCCAAAGCGGTGCGCAATGCCATCCGCGTTGCCAGCGATTTCGTAAGATTTAATATTAATGAAAAGATTACTCAGCGTATCATCGAAACCAACATGATGATCCATGAAAAAGACAAGAGTGAGAATTCCGAGTCTGTTCATGGCAATGAATAAGGCGCCCGCCGCGGTGCCGGATACTACTTTAAATTCAGACATTCAGGAGATGAAATGAGCATAAAAATTATTGGTACTGGTTCATATGTGCCCGAAAAGGTACTGACCAATTTCGATCTGGAGAAAATGGTTGATACCTCCGACGAATGGATCAGGACCAGGACCGGCATTGAACAGCGCAGGATTGCTTCGGCAGACCAGGCGACATCGGATCTGGCTTACGAAGCCGCGGTAAAAGCGCTGGAAATGGCGAATACCTCCGCTGAAGAACTCGACGGCATCATCGTCGCCTCCATCTCTGTTGACCATGTTTTCCCGAGCACCGCCTGTATCCTCCAGAAGAAGCTCGGCGCCATGAAAGCGTTCTGTTTCGACCTGGAAGCCGCCTGCTCCGGTCTGATTTATTCGATTGAAGTCGCGCATGCTCTGATTAAGTCCAATATCAAATATCGTAAATTGCTGGTAATCGGTGCTGAAAAGCTTTCCAGCATCGTCAACTGGGAGGACCGCAACACCTGCGTTCTTTTCGGCGACGGCGCCGGCGCCATGGTTCTGGAAAAGACTCCGGAAGGTGCTGAAGACTGCGTGCTGGCATCCAATCTCGGCGCCAACGGCAGTTATACCGAAATCCTCCAGATTCCCGCCGGCGGCTCCAGAATGCCGGCCTCGCAAAAGACTATCGATGACAAGCTTCATTATATGACCATGTCCGGTCAGGACGTATTCAAGCTGGCGGTCAACGCCATGGTCAGCTCCTGTCGAGAAGCCATGACTTTCGCCGACATGCCGGCCGCCTCCGTCACCTGGCTGGTGCCGCATCAGGCGAATTACCGTATTCTGAAAGCCGTCGCCTCCCGTCTGGACATCCCGGAAGAGAGGGTCTACATGAACGTCAACCGCTACGGCAACACCTCCGCGGCCTCAATCGGTATCTGCATTGATGAAATGAACCGGGGCGGATTTGTCAAGCCCGGCGATATCATTCTGATGACCGCGTTCGGCGGCGGGCTCACCTGGGGTTCAATCCTGCTCAAGTGGTAATATTCCACGGCAGCAGACAAGCATAAAAAAACGGCTGAGTAAACTCAGCCGTTTTGCATTTTACAGCCTGGTGTTATCAATATTACAGTACGGATTTGATCTCGTGTTCCAGGCTGTCCGACTGACGGTAGACGATTCTGGCGGCCAGTTCTACTGCAACGATGGCCTTTTTATATTCCGCCGGAATACGGTCAAGCCGGTCACTGAATTTCAGCCGGAAAATCTCCGGCAGATGCTCCAGGATTATCTTGTCCTGAATGAGTTCCGGATGTGTTGTCAGATAGTTTGAAATGGCGACATTCTTGGCATTGATCTGGCGGCTGAGCTGTTCGGTCAGTTCGGTCAGCTTGCTGCCGGATACCTTGAACTGCGAGAACAGCCAGTCGGCTTCGCGGCAGGCGCTGTTCTTCAGACTGTTCATGATCTCGGCGACAAGCTCTTTTTTGACGCTTTTGAATTCTTCCGGATCGAGCATCAGCCCGCTCAGAATTTCATATGATGAGGTGATCACCCCGCATTTATTGGCCGATGCGTCTTTTACGATCCAGATACCGACCTCCTGGAGCTTGTTCCTGGCCGCCGGCGTGATGAACGAATTAGCCCCTTCAACAATCGCCAGGGAGCTGTTTTTGCCGCCCGGGCAGTAATCCTGCCAGTTGGATATCTCAATGGTGGACGGCCTGCCGCCGCACGGGATGAAGATATCGGCATAGTTATATAGATTGTTCTGGAACAATTTCATGAACTCATCGCGGCTCAGCATTTTCTCCATCAGTTTGCCGCCGCGGCAGGAAATCATCCGGTGCCGTTCTATTCCTTCAATTTTTTCCGGTTTGGAGTAGACGATATAGGCCCCTTCGCCTTTGAGTTTTTCCGGTTTGAACGCGTCCAGATTGGACTTCAGCACCAGCAGTGCAAGCTCGTCCCGGTCGATCCCTTCCGGGTCGAACAACGCGGCGGGGCCGTCAGTAATCGCCACTATTTTCAATTTCGGATAAATGTATTCGCCGCCGTTTTTCTCCAGCAGCAGGCGGAGCTCATTGCCGGCGACGTCGCCGAACGGACCGCCGGATATCTTTATCGAGAAGGCGTCTTTAGCCGGATTGATGTTCAGTTCGCTTAATGTCTTCAGCAGATACTGATGCACGCCGAACGAGGTTACGCCGTATTCCTTGTGATTGATGCCACGGTCTGGTTTGCCGGAGATCAGGCCGGACTTGAGAGTATAGCCGTTCCTGTCGGCATAATTGCCGATCCATTCGATCATCACGTCGAACATATTTTCGTCCGGTCCGATTTCGATGATTTCCTTGTTATCAATATAGTCAACGATTCTTGGGTTCTTCAGCTTGTCGCGCTTGTCGTAGTTGATCAGCGACAGAAACGCGTCGCAAATGGCGCGCTGAGCTTCAAACAGCGTCGGCTCAAACTGGCGGTTTTCGGCCAGGTTGAGCAGAGTTATCATTTTCGAGCCGCCTTCATAAATGTCTTTATTCTTCATATGCTGGGTATGGGCCAGCACAAATCCTTCACGGAAAATCTCATCCTTGGCAAACTCGTAATTATCGCGCTGCTCCAGCTCGTTGGCGCTGCTTTTGGGCACGACTGTGCGCCATCCGCCGCGGGCGATTTCGGAGAACCGCACCTGAAAGCCGATCGCGTTTTCACGGTAGAAATAGAAAATGCCGAACGGACGGTCCTGCGGAAATGAACTGCGGTATTTTTCCGAAATGTTCTCATAAAACGCCATAAATGCGGGGTCAAGCCGGAAAGCCAGAGCGGCTTTATCCTCAACAAAAAAGTTTGTTTTCCGGATATTCTGCAAAAAGTTCAGAGCGCCGCGGAAAACCGTCTTGACGCTGGTGTCTTTCTCGTACATCCCGGTATTGATATCGCTGATTTCCTTCTCGATCTTCCGCGCCTGACTGACGGCCTTTTTATCGTTTTTTTCACCTTCCGGATCAAATTTTGCGTAGAAATGCGCCACCATATCGGTCAGAATGGACGGATACAGCGCCATAAAACGATAAATATCGTCGCTGTTATAGGCGTTGCGGTCAACGAAGGAAAGCTGGGTGTGGACAAACTCGGCGACAGACCGCATCAGATTGGTGTCCGCCAGTGAGAAAGAGAGCTTGGCAACCAGTTCACGATGAAACAGGTCGAGCATATCGACCCAGTTGACCAGCTTCAGTTCGCGCAGCAGCTGGGTTACTTTTTTAGAACTCGGGGAAATGTCTTTGTCCGACGTCAGATAAAGCGTGTTCACCACTACCGGCATCCGGGTGAACGCATGCACATCATCCTGCCGGGTCAGGTCGCGGAAATATGCCCGCTCAATATTGAAACCGCTGAGATGTACCGCTTCAATCAGCTTGTAGAGAAACCCGCCGCGCTGCGCCGCGCAGGTGCGGGCCAGCGTCAGGCGCAATTCGCGCCCGCTGGCTTTTTCAATTCCGACGTTGATAAAATCTTTGTTCTGAGCGTCAAGCGCCCATTTCAGCCGCTCGGCAAGTTTCTCAGCATTTAGGTCTGAAACGCCGCGCCAGTTGATGCGTTCATAGATCTCCTTGAATTCCGGATCGATCTTCTTGAATTTTTTCTTGTAGGCTTCCGACAGTTCCTTGAAAGAGATCGCCGGTTCGCCGCCCAGTGGGATCCTGTCGGCCAGGGAATAATATTCGATCACCAGCGTGCGGGGCGCGTTGTTGATGACAATCTTCTGTTTCGACTCATGCACCACGGCGCCGGCGATATTATGGACGCGCATCATCCGGCTGGTGACCAGCAGATTATTCTCGGCACTCTTGAGATAGATCAGAATGATATTGCCTTCGCATTCGATCCGCTGAATTCCCGCCTGACTGTCAATATTGAATAAATGCGGCAGTATTTGTTCAATCTGGGAAGGCGAAAACGTCTTGAAAAAGTAATCAGGCATGATTTCCTGAAGTAGATCGTACCAGTATTTCAACTTTTCCGCATGTTGTTTGACAATCCCGTCCATCACATTCTGTCCTGAAACCATAATCACCTCCGCGTTATTGTAATCGCATTTAATAGATAACTTCTATTAATATCCATTCCAGTTTCATATTAGTCAATCTATTTATCCAAATATTTTCCGCACTATATAAAAAACCTTACACTTTGTTAAATGATTTAACAAAGTATAATATAAGGCCTGTTCGCAAATAGTGCAATACCCATTGCAACAGTTTTTGTTAAAATAAAATTGTCCCAACAGGAAAGACCTGACAACCCCTCCAGCACATTCGGACACATTTTGGACAATCACTCCTAGTCTTTAGAGACCCGTTGAACGTAACGTTTTGTGTTCTCCATTTTCAACTTTCCATTTTCCATTTTCAATTGTCCATCCTCATTTTGGACACACCATTGTGCAAAACCATTAAAACTATTTCTCGCATTATCGTCCACAAAACACACAAAAGAACACAAAAATACATTTTAACCACGAAAAGCACGAAAAACACGAAAGTAATACATGAGTCAGCGAATGAACGCAGTGTATCCGCATACATTCACTGACTCCAGTTTTACCTCTGTGTACTCCGTGCCCTCTGTGGTAAATATCCCCGGTTTCCCTCTACGCGACTCTGCGCTGAACACCGCGAAACTCTGCGGTTAAATGCTTTCATGATTTCTAATTTTCCATTTTCAACTTTCCATTTTCAATTGTTTTTTACTATTAGTGATTTTGTCAACAGAAATTGTGAAATCAGGCTCAAACAGCGCGGCGAAATGCGAATTTAAAACTAAAGGCATAACTGCGAATATCAATAACATGTATTTATTAGCATTAACCGGCGTTCATTTCAGGTTTATAGATTTTGGTATATCGGTCATTTGTTCTTCTGCAAACAACACTTACATAATATTTATTATTTATGTTGTAAAGTCTTTCGGCTAAGCTATCTTATGAGTACTTTATGAAAAGAGGAGTGTTCTGATAAGCTGGTTGTCCAGTACTGTCGTTCAACGGGATGCGCTGCTAGAATAATGCAACTGACATCAACTTTAAGGATTTTATCTGTCCATGGTATGTTTGTCCGCCGCTGGAGGGTTGTACTCCATCACAACCGCGTTTTCGATTCTGGTTTACGATCCCGCGCCTGCGTGATAAACCTCCAGGAGAACATATAAACGTTGCTGAACGACAGATGAACATCATTTTATAAGCGCGCCCGTTCAATACAGGTTGCGGGCATTAGTTAGTTTGGGAATATGCGTTTGTGACAATATGACAGGCGGGAAAATCAATAATTAATCGTAATAGGGGAGTTCAATGAAGCTAGTGGATCAAGAAATTGCGCTGCAGGAGGCTGGGGACGATCTACGCAAGTTGGCGGCCGAGCTGATCATTGCAAACAAAGAGCTTGCTTTTCAGAACGAAGAGAAAGAGAAACGTGCCTCCGAGCTGATTATTGCAAATAAAGAGCTTGCCTTTCAGAACGAAGAGAAAGAAAAACGCGCTGCCGAGCTGATTATTGCAAATAAAGAGCTTGCTTTTCAGAACGAAGTGAAGGCGAAGCGTTCCGCCGAGCTGTTTATTGCAAACAAAGAACTTGCCTTTCAGAACGAAGAGAAGGCAAAACGCGCCGCCGAGCTGATCACTGCCCATGAACTTGCCTTGCAGGCAGCAGAGAAATATCGCATTGTGGCAGATTTTACCTATGACTGGGAAATGTGGAGTGCACCTGATGGCACAAATCTGTACGTCTCCCCTTCCTGTGAACGTATTACCGGTCATACTCAGGCCGAGTTTTTAGCTGATTCCAACCTCATTGTACATATCACGCATCCGGACGATCAGTCAAAAGTCCGTGCGCATTTATGCGATGCTCAAGATAAACAATCCATTGAATTTAATTTTCGGATCCTCACTCCTGGCGGTGATATCCGCTGGATTGACCATGTTTGTAACGCCGTTTACGATAAAAGCGGTCAGTGGCAGGGACGCCGAGCGAGTAATCGCGATGTCANCGGGCGCAAGCGGCTCGAAGAGGAACTGCAACAAATATCTGCTCGTTTATCCCTGGCTGTTCGCGCCGGCGGTGTCGGGATATGGGACTACGATGTGATCCATAACACTCTGATCTGGGATGACCAGATGTTCCGTCTGTATGGAATCACGGCCACCCAGTTCAGCGGCGCCTACGAGGCGTGGACTGCAGGAGTCCACCCGGAAGACCGTGCGCGTGGTGATGAGGAAATAAAGATGGCAATTAGCGGGGAAAAGGAATTCGACACCGAGTTCCGCGTGCTCTTGCCTGACGGTAGCACCCACTACATCCGCGCCATGGCATGCGTGCAGCGGAATGCTGCCGGACAGGGAGTGCGGATGATTGGCACGAATTGGGACATCACCGGACGCAGACTGGCTGAAGCAATGCTGGCGAGGAGCAAATGGCGTCTGGATAACATCATCGAGGCTACTCAAATCGGCACCTGGGAATGGAATGTCCAGACCGGGGAAACGGTGTTTAACGAGACATGGGCTCAGATTATCGGTTATACACTCGATGAATTAGCCCCTGTCAGTATCAAGACCTGGGAAAAATTCGCCCATCCAGACGACCTGAAACAATCCGTGCTGCTGCTGAAAAAGCACTTCGCCGGCGAACTGCCATACTATGATTATGAATGCAGGATGAAGCACAAGAACGGCCATTGGGTCTGGGTTCACGACCGCGGTCGCGTCGTAACCCGCACTGCAGACGGCAAGCCGCTGATGATGTTCGGCAATCACACAGAATTAATAAAGAGCAATGCCTATCTTGAAAACCTGATTAACTGCGCCACCGCGCCAATCATTGTCTGGGATTCGCAATTTCATATAACGCGCTTTAATCATGCCTTCGAATTATTGACTGGACGCGGCGAGGAGGAAGTTCTCGGACAATCACTGGATATACTGTTTCCGTCCGCGCTTGCCCCAAAAACGATGGCGCTGATCCACCAGACCGCTACAGGAGAACGCTGGGAAGCAGTCGAAATCGAAATCATGCACCGGGACGGGACGACACGGACGGGACTGTGGAATTCGGCAACGCTGTTTGCGCCGGACGACAAAACCACGATAGCCACCATCGCCCAGGGGCAGGACATCACCGCCATTAAGAATATGGAAAAGGTATTGCTGGAAAGCGAAGCGCGGTATAAGTTGATTGCCGAAAATGCATTTGATTTAATCGCGTTGCTGGACAGCAGCGGCCGCTATATTTACTGCAATCATTCTTATCTGGATATTCTAGGTTATTCTCCTGCCGCCATGATTGGAGTAAGTTGCTTTGACATTATTCACCCTGAAGACAAAGAGAAAACAATTCAGATATTTAAAAAATGCCTGACCGAGAAGATACTGGAAGCGAAATTGTCCATCAGGCTGCTCTGTAATAATGGCGCCGTCAAGTGGGTTGACCATCGCGCCAGAATTATTGTTGACGAATCCAGTGGCTCCATGCATATACTGCTCAATGCCATGGATATCACCGAAAGCAAAATTGCGGATGAGGCGCTCCGTCAGAACCAGACGCGCTTTGAACAACTGGCGGCGCAGTCGCGCACTATTATCTGGGAAGTAAATACTGACGGACTTTATACCTATATCAGCCCCATGATTGAACACCTTCTCGGCTACCGCCAGATTGAAATCGCAGACAAGAAATACTTTTATGAACTGCATCCGGAAGACGGACGCGAAGAATTTAAGACTACGGCATTCGCTGTTTTCAAGCGGAAAGAGCAATTCTTTAATCTGGAGAATAGATTGCAAGCCAGGGACGGCCACTTCATCTGGGTTTCGACCAACGGCATTCCTATTATTGATGCGGACGGCAAACTGCTGGGCTATCGCGGGTCAGACACCGACATTACTGAACGCAAGAAAGCAGAGATTTCATTGCGGGAAAGCAATGAACTCAATCATTCCATGCTGCAGACCATCCCGTTCGGCATGGATATTGTTGATGAAGAAGGGAATCTATTATTTATAAACGAAAACCTTGAGAAGATTATTGGAAGTGATGCCGTCGGTAAAAAATGCTGGTCAATGTATCGAGATGATAAGTCACAGTGCGCAGGCTGCCCGTTACATAAAGGCATAAATATCGGACGGACGGATTTATACGAAACGGATGGCGTTCTGGGAGAAAGGATTTTTCAAATCAGCCATACCGGCATGTTATTTCATGGCAAAGAGGCAATGCTGGAAATATTCCAGGACATCACCGAACGCGTTAGATCAAAACAGGAACTTATCAGCGCCAAAGAGCATGCGGAAGAAAGCGACCGGCTTAAAACGGCGTTTCTGAATAACATTTCTCACGAGATACGCACACCGTTCAACTGCATTCTCGGCTTTCTGGCGTTACTTGATGATGATACCCTGTCCAGAGATGAAAGGAGTGAGTACGTCAGCATGATCAATCAAGCCGCTGACCGGCTCATGAATGCAATCAATGATATTGTTGAGATGTCTAAAATTCAGACCGGACAGGTGAAAGTTACATTGGTCGAGACCGATATTAATAAACTGGCAGGAGATGTGTCGAAGCGGTTTGAGCCGCAGGCGAAGATCAAGAATTTGAGTTTTACCTTGAAAAACTCCTTAACTGCTTCTAATTGCAATATAAAGACGGATGACGACAAACTGAATTCCGTGCTGGGTATTTTAATTAGTAATGCCATAAAGTTTACCAAGGCAGGTTCGATCGAATTAGTGATTCAAAGCAATGAAACCTGGCTGGAGTTTTCTGTAAAAGACACCGGAACAGGAATCCCTGAAGACAAACGTGATAGAATTTTTAAACAATTTATGCAGGCGGATGTTTCCAATACCCGGAAATTTGAAGGCTCCGGATTGGGGCTTTCCATCGCGAAAGCTTATGTTGAAATGCTGGGCGGGCGCATCGGTTTTGAAAGTCAGGAGGGCCGCGGCTCCACATTCCACTTTACGATTCCGGCTGTCAATGACGATTCAAAAGTACACGCTATTCCTGCAACCACGGCGAAAATGGAACCTGTCCGTATTTCCTCTAAAATTCTGGTGACAGAAGATGATGAGGTCAACTTTGCTTACATTAACGCGATTCTAACCAGAGCCGGCTATGAGGTATTATATGCGCGGACAGGCGCGGAGGCTGTTGATATCTGCCGCAGTAATCCTGATATCGGCACAATTTTCATGGACATAAAAATGCCGGTCATGGATGGCTATGTTGCGACTCGTGAAATCCGCAAATTCAATCCATTGGTTCCGATTATCGCGATTACCGCCTATGCGGAGACTGGCGACCGGAAGAAATGCCTGGATGCCGGCATGAATGACTTTGCGTCAAAGCCTGTAACTCCGCGGGATGTGGTGGAAGTACTGGATAAGTGGCTGTCCAGGTAGAATCCAGGGTAAGA
>TBL_comb47_HYPODRAFT_10008875_pt1 | contig 10168 bp, 4 predicted proteins | sample TroBogypolimnion_40_FD_10682 | JGI IMG/M metagenome (IMG submission 10682)
AAAAACCAAAAAAAGTAAAAAAAGTAAAAAAAGAAAATCAACCAAAAAATCAACCAAAAAATCAACCTTTGGAAAAGGTTGAGCCAAAATTTGATTGAATTTTGTGAAAAATTTGGCTCAATCTTTTTTAAATGTTGAAGATTTGGCTCAACCTTTTTTAAAGGTTGATAAAAGGTTGATAAAAGGTTGATTAAAATAAAATTGAACTTAAATATTATTTATTATTAATTCTAATAACAAATAATAACTAAAATGGACTTTAGACTTTATGATTTTAATGTTTATAACAAAAATAAAGATGAAACAGATTTAGAAAATAATTCTGATGATTTTGAATCTGGTGGTTCTGGTAATTCTGATTCATCTTCATCATCTGATCCAAATAAATTTGTTATACAGATTTTTGGTATTAATGAAAAAGGAGAATCATGTTCAATATTAGCAGAAAATTTTAAACCATTCTTTTATGTTAGTGTTAATGAAAAATGGACTGAATATACAAAAACTATATTTTTGAAATATATTATAAGTAAAATGGGAAAATATTATGAACATAGTATTTGTGAATGTGAATTAATTAATAAAAAAAAATTATATGGATTTGATGGTGGTAAAGAATATAAATTTATAATGTTAAGTTTTAATAATTTACAAGCATTTAATAAAGCAAAAAATTTATGGTATAATAAAGATCGTAAATTAATGGATGGCGGAATGACATTTGCAGATACTAATATATATTTATATGAATCAAATATTCCACCATTATTAAGATTCTTTCATATTAATAATATAAGTCCATCTGGATGGATTTCATTACCTAAAAAAAAAGTAATTGAATTAAAAGGAATAAATAAAAAAACAACATGTAATTATGAATTTATTATTAATTATCAACATATAATTCCATTAAATGGAAATGAAATACGCGTCCCGTATAAAATTTGTAGTTTTGATATTGAAGCTAGTAGTAGTCATGGTGATTTTCCAATTCCAGTAAAATCATATGAAAAATTAGCAATTAATATTGTAGATTATTTTGAAAATGAAAAAATTTCTGATTTAATACCAGAAAAATGTATATTTAATTTAAAATGTATTATTTTAAAAGCATTTGGTTTTTATACACAAAATGATTTACAAATGATTGATTTAGTATATCCAATTAAATCAGTTAATGAAATATATATAAATGAAACATTTCAATCATTTATATTAACAAATTTAGCTGAAGAAACAACAAATGATGTATTTAATAACCAATTAAAAATTAAATCATTATTTGAAAATATTTATACAGAAAATAATGGAGAAGAAAATTGTAATAGTAATAATAATAATAGTAATAATAGTAGTAATAATAATCCTGAAAATATGGATGATGAATTAATGTATCCATTATTTAAAAAAAATAATTCAAATATAAATTCAAATATAAAATCTACCAAAAAATACACAATAATAGATGTATTATGTAATAATAATTTATCAAGAGAAGAAAGGGTTTTTGAAACAAATAAATCATTATCATGCAATTTTCCACAATTAGAAGGTGATAAGGTAACATTTATAGGATCAACATTTCTACATTCTGGTGATAAAGAACCATATTTAAATCATTGTATTGTATTAAATACTTGTGGTAATGTTGAAGTTAATAATAGTATTATTGAAACATATAATACTGAAAAAGAAGTATTATTAGCATGGACAAATTTAATTCAAAATGAAAATCCGGATATTGTTATTGGATATAATATATTTGGTTTTGATTATGCATTTATGTTTAATCGTGCGGAAGAAAATGATTGCCTTATAGATTTCTTAAAATTATCAAAAAATAAAAATGAGGTTTGTTGTCAAGATCAATTTAATCCAGGTAATTATAAATTAGATGAAACAATTCTTAATATTGCTAGTGGTCAACATGAATTAAAATATATAAAAATGAATGGACGTATTCAAATAGATTTATATAATTATTTTAGACGTGAAGAGAATTTATCATCATATAAATTAGATTATGTTGCTGGTCATTTTATTGGTGATTATATAAAATCATTTGATACAACAACAAAAATAAATGAAAACAAAACAATTGTTTATAGTGGGAATTTAACAGGATTAAATGAAGGTAGTTTTATCCATTTTGAAGAAATTGGTAATTCAGTTGATTATTATTGTAATGGTTCAAAATTTTCAGTTTTATCAATAAATAAAGAAACAAAAACATTTATTGTTTCTGGTATTATTACACCAGATTCAACTAAAAAAATTAGATGGTGTTTAGCTAAAGATGATGTTACACCAAAAGATATTTTTAGAATGACAAATGAAGGACCAGACGAACGTGCAATCATTGCAAAATATTGTATTCAAGATTGTAATCTTGTTCAATATTTAATGAATAAAGTTGATATATTAACCGGATTTGTTGAAATGGCTAAAATTTGTAGTGTTCCAATAAGTTTTTTAGTTTTACGTGGTCAAGGTATTAAACTTACAAGTTTTGTTGCAAAAAAATGTAGAGAAAAAAATACATTAATGCCAGTACTTGATAAATCTGAAGATAATGACGGGTACGAGGGCGCAATTGTATTAGATCCAAAATGTGATTTATATTTAGATAATCCAGTTGCATGTTTGGATTATGCTGGACTATATCCATCATGTATGATAAGTGAAAATTACTCACATGATAGTAAAGTTTGGACAAAAGAATATAATTTACAAGGTATTTTAATTAATGAAACTGGAATTAAAAATGAAAATGGTAATGGTGAATATATATATGATAATTTACCAAATTATGAATATGTTAATATAATATATGATACATTTAAATATATACGTAAAACACCAAGTGCATCTGCTGAAAAAATTAAAATTGGATATAAAATATGTCGTTATGCACAATTTCCAAATAATACATTAGCTATTATTCCATCTATTTTAGAAGAATTATTACATGCTAGAAAAACAACACGTAAATTAATTTTAATTGAACCAGAGGAATATATGAAAAATGTTCTTGATAAAAGACAAATAGGGTATAAGATAACTGCAAATTCAGTTTATGGTCAATGTGGTGCAAAAACAAGTACATTTTACGATAAAGATATTGCTGCATCAACTACTGCAACAGGTAGATTACTTTTAACATATGGAAAAAGAATTGTTGAAGATACATATGGAAATAGAATATGCGACACAATTAAATATGGTCAAGTAGTAACAAAAGCAGAATATATATATGGAGATACTGATAGCGTATTCTTTACATTTAATTTACAAACATTAGATGGTATTCAAATAAGAGGAAAAAAAGCACTTGAAATAACAATTGAATTAGCACAACAGGCGGGTAATTTGGCATCTGCATTTTTAAAAAGACCACATGATTTAGAATATGAGAAAACATTTATGCCATTTTGTTTATTATCAAAAAAAAGATATGTTGGTATGCTTTATGAACATGATATTGAAAAATGTAAACGTAAAGAAATGGGTATTGTATTAAAACGTAGAGATAATGCACCAATTGTTAAAGATGTGTATGGTGAAATTATTGATATTTTAATGAAGGAACAAGATATTAAAAAAGCAATTGAATTTTTAAAATCATGTTTAAAAAATTTGGTTGAAGAAAAATATCCAATTGATAAATTAATAATTACAAAATCATTACGTTCAGGATATAAAAATCCAAAACAAATTGCTCATAAAGTTTTATCTGATAGAATAACTGCAAGAGATCCTGGAAATAAACCTAGTTCTGGAGATAGAATTCCATATGTATATATTCATAATTCAAATAAAAAAGCATTACAAGGTGATAGAATTGAAACACCGACTTTTATAAAAGAAAATAATTTAAAAATAGATTATTCATTTTATATTACTAATCAATTAATGAAACCAATACAACAATTATTCGCAATTGTATTGGAAAAAATATTTGTTATTCAAAAAAAAATATCAAAAATTTCAACATATAAAAAAGATATTGCATTATTAAAAAAATCAACACCACCAGATAAATATGAAGATAAACTTGAAAGTTTAAAAAATAAAGAAGTACAAATATTATTATTTGATGAATTTTTAAGAGATACAAATAATCAAAAAGCAGGATGTAAAGCAATAACAAATTATTTTAATTCAAATACAACAAAACCAAATACAATAAAACCAAGTAAAAAAAATGAAGAAGATGATGATGATTATGATATAGATAAATATGAACATCCAAATGAAGTCTTTTTGAGAGAATTAAATAATAATAATAACGGATATAAATTATTGAAAAAATTCGTTACACAACCATTGAATAGTTCAAAACCTAAATCCAGTATAAAAATCAAATCCAAACCTAGTTTAAAAATTATATCATAATTTTAATAAAAATTGATAATTTAATTTATTTAAATACAAATTACAAATAATAATAATAAATAAAATGCAAAAAGTACAAATTCAAAATATAATCAATAAACGTTATTCATTACAAAATTTATCAGATGAAGAATTTGAAATTTTACTTCCAAATTTAGCATTAGAAATTGAATATAATGGTATTTTATATGAAAATTATACAGATCTTGAAATTGAAAAAGATTGGAAATCATTATGTAAAAAACCATTTGATAAAACAAAAACAAATATTTCAGCCACATGTATAGGCGGTATGAAAATAATACGTAAACATATGAAACATTTTTATGATGTAACAAATTATAAAGGTATATCAATTAGATCATTATGGAAAAAAGAATATTTGGAAAAAGCATTACGATTTAATCGTAAATATCATTCAACGCCATATTCATCCGAAATTATTAGATCACTTTCATTTACAAATGGTTTAGGTAAAATAACAATGTATCGTCCATTAATGGCACGTAATATTGCACATTATTTTAACGCTAAAAGTGTATTGGATGTATGTGTTGGTTGGGGTGGTAGGCTCCTAGGTGTTAAAAGTTTAGGTAATGTGTCATATACTGGGATTGAACCTTGTGTAAAAACATTTAATGGATTATGTAAAATATGTGATGAATTAAATATTAATGAAAATACAATACTTGTTAATAATACTGCACAAGTGTTTTTAAATGAATTAGATAAAAATGTAAGATATGATATAGCGTTAACAAGCCCACCATATTATAATTTAGAAATATATTCAGATGAAGAAACACAATCCATTCATCAACCTTTGGGAAAGGTTGAGCCAAATCAACCTTTTCTAAAGGTTGAGCCAAATCAACCTTTGGGAAAGGTTGAGCCAAATATTCAACCTTCAAATCTTCAACACATTAAAATTGATTTGGTTCAACCTTTTATAAAGGTTGAAGTTGATTATGATTTATGGTTAAAACAATTTCTTGAACCAGTAATAATTGGTGTAATTAATCATGTAACATATAGTTGTTGGAGTATTAAAAATTTTAAAACAGATAAAAAATATAATTTATTTGATGATGTTGTAAGAATACATTCAGAAAATGGTTGGGAAATGATTGATATAACATTTACAATGGCTAATAGTAAAAGACCTGGATCAAAAACTTCTGAAAGTGACAAAAAAACAGAAGAAACAACATATATATTTTATCAGTCAACCTTTGGAAAAGGTTGAGCCAAATCAACCAACCTTTGGGAAAGGTTGAGCCAAATAAACCCCTCAACCTTTGGGAAAGGTTGAGCCAAATATTTAATCAAAATTTGAAAAATAATTATATACAATTAGTTAAAATCAGTTAGAAATAGAAATAGAAACAAAATTATAAATTTACTTCAAATTTGGATCAACCCTTTTTAAAGGTTGATGTTGAAGATTTGGCTCAACCTTTTTTAAAGGTTGATGTTGAAGATTTGGCTCAACCTTTTTTAAAGGTTGATGTTGAAGATTTGGCTCAACCTTGAAAGGTTGAATAAAATTCTCTTACTTTTTTATTTATTAAAATCTTTGATGCATCAAATGATTTTAAATATAACCCTTCAAGACTTTTAACTCGTGATAATGCAACATATGTTTGTCCACACTCAAAAATATCACTACCAACATCAATTTCAGCTGTATCCATTGTTGCCCCTTGTGATTTATGTATTGTTATAGCCCATGCTAATATTAATGGAACTTGTGAAACACCTACTCCTGGAATAATATCACTTTCCCAAAAATGATAATCCATTACCATAATACACCCATTATTATATTTAACAACTGGTAAGTTTAATTCATTAAAATTAGTTACTACACCCTGACTACCATTACAAATATCACATCCACCAATATCTGGATTTTCTATATTTACAACACACATTACTTGTGATCCAACTTTTAATTTAATAATATCATTACATATTAAATTATTATTAATATTTGTAACTTCTTTATCTATTTGTTCAGGTGTATATCTAACATATGGATTTTCTTTATCAATACATATATTTGCTTTTTTTATTTGTTTAATATTAAATTCAAAAACAGGTGTTGTAATTTCTGCCATTTTAATGGTATTAATATTATCAACTTTACTTCTTGTTGGAAATATTTTTGTTGGTTGAACAACATCATCTGGATTAATTTGTTTTTTTACAAGATTTTGTAATATTTCATTACTACTTTTTTTTAATTTTCCTTCACGTATTTGATTAAGTATTTTAGTATATATCAAATCAGTTTGTCTAAATATTTTTTTTAATTGAATTATATTTTCAGGTTTAAATGTTTCATTCCATAATGGACTTTCAAAACAATATTGCATTGTTTCAGGCTCATCTCTATTCCCAACTGGCGGTAATTGATAAAAGTCTCCTAAAAATATTACTTGTATTCCACCAAATGGTTTATTACATTTTCGTACGGTTTTTGCAATTGTATCCAACATTTCAAATAATTTTTTTGACATCATACTAACTTCATCAATAACTAAAATATTTATAAATTTCCAAATACTTTTTTTATGATAATTTTTTGATATTTTTAAAACATTACTTTGAATTGTTCCATTACCAAGACCAATACCTGACCACGAATGTAATGTTTTTGCTTTACAATCTAATAATATTGCAGCACATCCTGTTAATGCACAAACTTGAATATTAAATATATTTTCTTTAGCATAAATTTGAAGTTGTTTTATAAGTGTTGATTTACCAGTTCCACCCGGTCCTGTAATAAATAAGTTTTTACGTTGAATAAAATTATCAAATGCAAGTTGTTGTTCTTCTGAAAAATTCATTTTATTTAGTTGTTTAGTTTAGTTAAATTATAATATATTTGAATTATTTTTTCAATTTTATTATATAAGATGATATTATAATAATAATGAATATAGTTCAAAATATAGATGTTTCACTAAATATACCAAGTTCTTATTCTCCTAGAAATTATAATTATGCAAATTTAACACATGTTTTTTCATGGTCATCAAGTAATATAATAAATGTTTTTAATATTACAACAGGGTTATCAAGTATTATTACGTTACCATCAACAAGTAGTATAACTGACCCATCATATAATGGTATTCTCAAAATAAAAAATATACTTTCAATGGATAATGAATTATTATGGATTGAATATATAAGTAATGATTTAACTGAATGTATAATTACATATTATACAATTAATCAAATTTATACTCAAATTTATAAAACTTCCACACAAAGTACTATATGCAAAAGTTGTATTGATGCTAATAATTATTGGATTTGTGATGTTAGTTCCAATAGTTTATATAAATATAATTATAGTAATAATTTGGTTGTACCAATTATATATGCAATTTCTTCTGTTATTACAAATCTATATTCCATATTAAGTAATGGTATTACAATGGTTATAAATTATGGTACTAATAATGGTAATAATATATTAACATATAATATAATTACCAGTAGTGAATCAACATCAACAATGGGTCCAATTATTTATATGGATTCAAATAATTTATGGTCAACTGGAAATGGTTATCAAACAGTTCAAACCCCGATTTCAAATTTATCTGGACCCCAAATAATTAACCAAACTCAATTAGGTCAACTAGTAAGTAGTAATGGAATATATGTATGGGCATTATCATCAACTAATAGTAATACTTTATGTATGTATAATTTAACAACAACATCCACAACAACTATTTCACTTATTAATGGTAGTATTACTCCTACCGCAGTTATAGTAGGTGCAAATTCTACATCAAATTATTTATTTTTATCTGTTACAAATGCTACGTCATCTGGATCTAAAATTTATTTATACAAAATAAGTTTTCCAGTTTATGTTCCACCAGTTCCTTGTTTTTTACATGGAACAAAAATTTGTACGAATACAGGATATCGTCGTATTGAAGATTTACGAAAAGGTGACTTAATTCAAACAACAAGAGATGGATTTAAAAAAATCCATTTAATTGGTAAACGAGATATTGAACATATTTGTACAACTGAACGTATTAAAAATCAATTATATAAATGTACAAATGAAAAATATCCTGAAGTATTTGAAGATTTAGTAATGACAGGGTGTCATTGTATATTAATTGATGAAAGTCAATATGAAATAAATGATGAACTAAAAGAAAAAATCAAAGATGTTCATACATATTTATATGTTACTGATTCAAGATTAAGATTACCTACATGTGTTGATTACCGTGCAACTGTTTATGAACCCAAAGGGTTATATACCATATATCATTTAGCTTTAGAATGCGAAGATTATTTTATGAATTATGGCATTTATGCAAATGGATTATTAGTTGAAACGTGTAGTAAAAGATTTTTAGAAGATTTTAAATTATCTCAATTGAATTTAATTGAATAAATATTATATATTTTACTTTAACAATTTTTATATTTATAAAATAAATTATTATATTATACATATAATATATTATGTCAACACCAACAACCATTAGCGGTTTACAATTATGGTTAGATGCAAGTGATAATAGCACAATAACAATGGACGGTAGTAATATAGTATCACAATGGAATGATAAATCTGGTTATTCAAGAAATGCTGTGCCGTATGGGTCATATGGTTCATCTGGTGTATATAATCCTATTGGATTTAATAATTTACCAGCTATTCAACTAAATGGAAGTTCAAACAAAGCATTTATAGTACCAATGTCAGCTGGAACAAATTCATCCGGAATGTCAATTTTTGTGGTTTTTCAAAAAACTGGAAGTAAAAACACAAATGAAACAATTATTGATAGATCTCTTGGAGTATATAGTCCTAATACTATTTATAATAATAGTCCTCAACCAATTGGATCTCGTAATTATATAAGATCAATTAATAATAATAGTAATACAAGTATTCAATCAGGTGATATTTCAGAAGCAACTGGATTAAATATACAATCATTTATTATTGCCACAAATAGTTATAAAGAATATAATAATGGAACATTAATATCAACTAACACAATATCAACATACACTGATTTGGCTTCATCTTTATATATAGGTACAAGCGGGCGCGTTGATATAGCATGTAGTTTTACAGGAGTTGTAAGTGAAGTTTTAGTATATAATAGACCAGTTACATTGAGTGAAATACAAACGATTGAAGAATATCTATATACTAAATGGAATATTACATATATCCCTGTAAATTTACCATCAGCACTTACTGATATTAGTAATTGTTTACAAGTATGGTTAGATGCAAGTGATAATAGCACAGTAATACAAGATACAAGTAGTAATGTGGTGCGGTGGAATGATAAATCTGGTCATTCAAGAAATGCATTGTTTAATGGTTCATTAGGAATAAATAATGCATTAGGATCAAAATATAACCTGACAGGATTTAATAATCTTCCAGCTATTCAATTGACAGGCACAAGTAGTTCAACCCAATCATTTCGTGTACCATTACCATCAGGAATATTTACAAAAGCACTTTCTGGAAATACAAATCTAGCAGGTACAAATCCAGAAGGAATGTCAGTTTTTATAGTTTTCCAAAAAAATGGGAATAAAAATATAAATGAAACAATTATTGATAGATCAATAGGTGTAGCTAACCCTTTTTTTACCGGTGGTGCTGTTAATTCTCCACATCCATTTGGATCTTACAATTATAAAAGATATATTACGATTAATGATCAGAGTACTACTTCTCAATCCGGAGATATTTCAG
>TBL_comb47_HYPODRAFT_10008878_pt1 | contig 10167 bp, 6 predicted proteins | sample TroBogypolimnion_40_FD_10682 | JGI IMG/M metagenome (IMG submission 10682)
AACTCGGTAACCTCGGGGTTGTAGATCAGGTCAAACATCAGGTGCGAAGAGGTAATCAATTCAAAAGGGATAGCGGGACATGCGTCAATATTTGGATAAGTTCCTATAGGAGTAGTGTTTACAATTATTTTGTAATTTGCCATCACATCCTCATCCAGGTCGTTATACGAAAGTTCACCCTTCTCTTCAGGGTTGCGTGAGACCAAAATAGAATCAATTTTAAGGTTCGATAATGCTTTGACGACAGCTTTTGAAGCACCTCCGGTTCCGAGGACCAAGGCTTTGTGGTGATAAATTTTGAGCAACGGTTTTAACGATTCCTGAAAACCATGAATGTCAGTATTATATCCATGCAAAGAAATATGGTGGCCGGTGCGGCGGATCAGGACCGTATTAACGGCATGGATCTGTGCTGCTTCATCATCGATCTTATCTAAAAACTTAATAACATCCTCTTTGTATGGGATGGTCACATTGATCCCTTCGAGATTCGGGTGAGAATTGATGACATGGAGTAATTGGGATATATTTTCAATCTCAAAATTTAGGTACTCAGCATTAATCCCTTCTGCAGAAAATTTCTCTGTAAAGAATTTTCTCGAAAAAGAGTGGGAGAGTGGATAACCGATCAATCCGAACTTACGTTTCATCTTTTTTAGGTCGTTTTATTGTTGAAGGCAAACTGGTCAATCAGCTTTTTGATCCATCTCTTCGATTTTAGTGAAGGAAAATCGAGAAATAAATCAGTATGCATCGCATAATTTGCACTCAGGGCTTTGTTCAGGTAAATCTTTGCATTTTTTTCATCCCCATTTTCAATGAGGTATCCTGAAAGTTTATATAATAGTTGTGGGTTTTCGGGGATCAAGATTTCTGCCCGTATAAGTAATTGGATTGCAAGTTCGATTTGTGCAAAATTGTAATAGAAATCGGAAAATGAAATCCAGAAATCGACGTTCATATCCTCAAGTTCTATTGACTTCTTGAAGGCGACCTGTGCATCCTCATAATGATTAAGCGCAGAATTGACCTTCCCAAAAGCATTCCAGAAATCGGCACAACTGTCGTCAAGCTTTATGGCTTTTTTTAAAAACACAAGGCTCTCATGAAGGTTTTCTTCGATCATCAGCACAATTCCTGCACCATACCATCCATCGGGGTTCCTTGAATCAAGTCGGATTGCCTCTTTATAATATTGGTACGATTTTTTATAATCCTCAAGCTGAAAATAACATTCAGCAATATAAATATGGGCATCTGATGAAATCCGATCGAATTTCAGATAATCGAGATAACAATTGAGCGCATCAGCATACCTTTCAGCACTCGAAAGGGTATTGGCTTTGTTAAAAAGGGCCGAAGCATAATTCTCGTCTATCGCCAAGGCATAATCGTAAGCCTCAATCGCCAAATCATACTCCTCGCGCCGGGTATAAATAATTCCGAGATTATACCATGCCGATTCAGCAAACGGATCAATATCCAGATACTTATTATAAAACAGAATGCTTTGGCCATCGTTGCCCAATTTGTCGTAACAATAAGCACTGTCGTATAAAACACTATCGTTCAATGGGTTAAAATCATAAGCCTTTTCGAGGAAATGCAGAGCCCTTGGGAAATCGCCGTTTTGGATATATCCGACCCCAATATTATACAGTAATTCATCCTTGTCATCGTAGGAGAATTTTTCGGCTTTACGGTAATATGAGAAGGCTTTTTCCTGGTCTCCCTGAAGGTTATAACAGTTACCCAGCATCAGCATGACATCAGGATTGGTGTTTTCGATCTCGACCAAAACATCAAGTAATTGAAGTGCTTTATCAATCTTCATTTGTCCTAAAAGGACCTGAGCCTTTTTAATCTTGACCAATGTTGAAAGGGGATGTTGCGAAATAGCAATTTCACAAGCTTGCAAGGCATTGGTTAATTGATTTTTATCAATGTAGTGATCGACAATGTGTTCGAAGTCGGACACGTCAAAGAAACCCATCTGTTCATCAGACAGCATCTTTTTGTACCGTTTCACAACTCCGGAAAACTCCTTGCTTTCAGAATTTTCTTTTGCCCCTTCCCACATTCCCATATCACTGTAATTAATATTTTTGCAAAGATAACAATTTGGTCTATACAGGTTGATGCTCGGGCCTGAAAAGATCGTTTACTGTTTTTACCGGATTGAAAGTGATCACCGGCACCTCAACGAATAATGTGATCCAATCAGCCATTGCCCCATTCCACAATCCTGGTAGTTCCTGTGCCTTCAGTATTTTCCCCTCTTTCGATTTGGAAGAGATAAACCCGGTTTCAGGATCCCTGAATTGCAACAAATCGAATTTTTCCCCCTTATAATTTTTGACACCACAGACCAGGTCAACCGGATTGAAGTGTGTCGAATGATGGGCAATCTCTTTTTGCTCAAGGTTTTGATGGTCGATCTGGCTACTTTCCACAACCTGCAATGAAACCGTCCCATCGGCATTTCTGGCCCAGAATGGGCCTCCTCCGGGTTCCCCTTCATTTTTCACCATCCCGCAAACCCTGATCGGTCTGTTCAGTTTATTAAAGAGGTAATGTATGAGGGTTGCCTTGCTATCAAAATACTGATCATCTGATGGTTCAGTGCAAAGAGCCTTCTTAACAAATGTGATAATTTCGGTAATTTGTTGATCAGAAATAGCTTCTGCCATATTTTCGAGCAATTGCAAATATCCAAAAATTTGTTCCTGATATTCAGTTAAAATGTTGGCCAGAGCCATCTTGAACCTTACCGTTTCCGTCTTTAACCTGTCAGGCACGACATTGTCGATATTCTTTATAAACAGGATATCCCCGTTAAGTTCGTTAAGGTTATCAAGTAATGCCCCATGTCCTGCCGGTCTGAAAAACAAACTTCCATCTGAAAGTCTGAAAGGCTCATTTTCGGGATCGACGGCAATTGTGTCGGTCGAAGGTTTCTGCTCCGAAAAGGTGATGTTGTATTTTACACCATATTTGGGCTCAAATTGGAGAGCGGCTTGTGTCGTTTTTGCAACGAAAAAATCGAGATGTTCATGTGAGACAGTAAAGTGAAGTTTTACATTTCCATGGTTGTCTGATCCGTATAATGCACCTTCAATCATATGTTCTTCAACAGATGTTCTTGCACCTTCAGGATAAAGATGAAAATCGATCAACCCTTTGGGCAGAAAACCGTAATTTAAACCCTTATCTGACAATATATATTCGATGATCTCACAATATTTCAACCGGCCGTTGGCATCGTATATCGCACCCAGGGATGCAACAAGTTTTTCGTAGAAAGCAAAACTTGTTAGATGCTCAAAAAACCGGGCTGCACCTCTATGATGGTTTTCATGGAGGATTTTATCGGCCACATCGTTATCTTTAGCATCTTCTGCAAAAGAAAAAAGTGCATGGAACATCCTGCTGGCAGCTCCCGACGCCGGAACAAATTTTACAGGTTGCAACCCATTCTTAACTTTTTGCACAAACTGCTTTACGGCGTCAGTAACCTGCCCTTCATCCATAGAGATGATCCCATCCCCAATTGTTGCTGCCCTGATCACTTTCAGGTAAGGGAAACCTTTTCTGAAATGAGTAACCTGTTTTTTAATCTCAGGAAGGTCGCTGCCTCTCTTCTCAATTTGTTCGATATCTTTTTTTGTAAACATCTTTTTGTATTTTCTTTTCGGGTTAAAGATAAGAAAATGTTGAAAAAAACAGAGCTTCCGGTTATTTTTCAGCAACCATTTTTTTTAAATACAACAACTTCTTATTTCAAATAGAGGTTAGAATCCCCATAGCTTAAAAAGTTGTACTTCTCTTTGAGCGCGTGGTCATAAATCCGTTTCCACTCATCTCCGAGAAATGCCGCAATCAGCAACAGGAGTGTACTTTGTGGTTGATGAAAATTAGTGATCATACCACCTGTAACATGAAAAGTATATCCGGGGACGATAATTATTTGGGTCGAGCTGATGAATTCGGTCAGGCGATGAAAATGCAAATAGTCCGATAAGGCTTTAAACGCAGCACTCCTGGAATAGTGCGGCATCGGCTCAATATATGGATCCCATTGATTGACAGGTAGTTTTTCTGATTCTGTTTTAGGGTTCAAAATTAATTTGACACCTATGAAATAAAGGCTTTCAAGTGTTCTAACCGATGTGGTGCCGACAGCAATTATTTTTCCTTCATAACCTGCAATCAAGTCGATAATCTGGCGTGAAACAACAAAATGTTCTGAGTGCATTTCGTGTCCACCGATTGTTTCCGATTTCACGGGTTGAAAAGTACCCGCTCCCACATGAAGCGTAACCTCTTCGCAACGGATCTCTTTTTTTCTTAAACCGGAAAAAACTTCCGGTGTGAAATGAAGCCCGGCTGTGGGCGCAGCAACAGAGCCTTTTATTTTTGAATATACTGTTTGATAACTTGTTAAGTCAATATCTTCTGATTCACGGTTCAAATAAGGTGGAATCGGGATATTCCCGGAGGCTTCTAAAAGGTCGGCAAAGGTGAANGTGGGATTATCCCATTCAAAAGAAATTTCACAGCCATTGCTTAAGTCGCGAACCTTTTCTGCCGAAAAACTGACCTTTTTACCATTGATCTCCAATGATTGCAGCAGGATTTCATCTTTCCATTTTTTCAGGTTTCCCACAATACACTTCCAACGGCAATTCTCTGTTTGCGAGAACGATTGGGCATAATCAGCCGGTTTCAGAGGTTCGAGGCAGAATATTTCGATTTTTGCCCCCGTTTTTTTTCTGAAAAACAACCTGGCCCTGATGACGCGTGTATTGTTGAAGATCAATAGCGACCGGGGGGGAAGAATGTCTGGTAAGTCATAAAAATGATTGTCGGTAATCAGTCCGTTCTTCCAGAGAAGCAACCGTGAATGGTCACGGTCAGGATTTGCATAACAGGCAATCTGCTCGTTGGGAAGTTCATAGGTAAAATCCTGAATAGAAATATCTTCTACACTGCTCATGCAACCCGATTAAAACTGATAACTGATTCCGGCATATCCACCGATTGTATTCGTGAACCTTTTGCCATAATCGCCTGCGACACCAAAGTTTAATTGATAAGGACTCTTTCGAGCACGGTAATTGAATTCGCAAAGGAATGATAGCTCATCAAGTGGTACAGGATATACAACTCCCCATGTCGGGAAAGAGTTTGCATATGTGCCAAAATTGCGCGAATAGGTTACCATCGTTTTCCAGAAAATTTCAGAACCCCAAACCCCTTTAATACCAAGGTGGTGCATCCACATCCGGGTACTTTCGAATCCATTGGCAACACCGTCAGCCCCGATCTGTGGAACAAACAACGGAGTTCCCATCATCCGGTTGTAATAACTAAAAGAACGATAGATAAAATGGTCAAAATAACTGTCTCTGCCCCTGCCCGTGACCCGATTTGGATTCTCTGGTGTAGGTGATGGTACCCTTACATTTGGTCCGCTTTGGTTAAGTGTGTACATAAATTCGTAAACGATATCGGTAACAACTGCTTTACGGTCCTGGTTATTGTAATGCAATCCGTATAGCCCATCGCACCAGTTTTGCATTTCGATCCCCGATTGATCTTCAAAAAGATGGTTCCAATAAAAAGCCAGGCTCGATCTTCTCCAGCTCTTTTTAATTTCCAGTGAATAGTTACCCAACTGATTCCCTGCTTTATTTTTCTGGTCGTCGATATAGGAACCTGGACCACCGGGCAGGTCCAGAATATAACGGTAATATTGGCTCCAACCTGGCATGACACCGTATTCGGGTGAAGTCCCGCCCCACAATACAAAATGTTCAATACCTCCTGTTAAGGACCAATCATTCCTAAGTAATGCCCTTCCATATAGTGCTTTATGATGAAGATGGGCATTTTTGACATACATATGGTCCAGAAGGAATTTTTCTTCATAGACACCTTTCATAGAAAACCATTTTTTCCAGAAAAAAACCGGAATGAAATCGTTTGATGAGATTGAAACTCCCGGCAGCGGGCGGGCATTATTCGACTGGTCAATATTTCCGTTGGTGGATGACAATCCGCCGTATAAAATTGGATCAGCTTTTGCACCTGCACCGATTCTTAGCCAATTGTAGCGAATCCCTCCCCAATATTCATTGGCTTGTAAATCTGTTTTTGCACCTAACCCGTAAACAACGTTTGCACCCCATGTAAAATCAAGGTTGTCGGAAGAGTCTTCGATGTATTCCCGAGCAAATCCTGCCTGAATCAATTGATAATTGGTTCCTTTCATGGCAATCACCCCATTCCGGTTAGATTTTAGCCAGAAAGGAAGGTCATCGCCAGTTGAAGCGAAAGAGTTCAGTGAGACCTTAAAATCAGTCTCTCCCTCATCCTTTATCCTTTGTGCAAAGAGACCCGAAGTGATTAAAAGTGAAAAAATAACGGATATAATTTTTCTCATATCAAAAAAAAGTTTTTAAAAATCGCAGGCCTGTAAGCCGGGTTCTGTTTTTCATTCTATCATTTATCTGGGACTGCTGTCACCAGCAGCCTCTAGCAGCCTACCCCTTACGTCTTCTGGTCCCGTTAACGCGACCAAAACCAGGGCGGATAGCCCTGTGTTCCGAAAAACACGTAATATATTTGGCCTTACAATCCATGAGGCATACGGCTAATGGTGTTACCACCAATACCGGTAGGCTCTTACCCTACCTTTTCACCCTTATCGCGGTTTTCACCGTGACGGTTATTTTCTGTTATACTACTGTGAACTTACATCCACCTTTCCGTTAGAAAGCATGGTATCCTGTATTGCCCGGACTTTCCTCCCCGGATAAACCGGGGCGATAGAACAGCCTGCGAAGTTGGCAAAATTACAAATTATTGGCAGATTAACCCAAACCGCATCATAAATCCCAAAATAAAGCACGCTGATCCACTTTGTCATTTTGGGAATTTGCTTAACTTTGAAGGTTTTTTTGACGCATCGAAAAGGGTTGGTCCGATAAATAAACTTTTTGGACAAACTTTCTTTCAATCCTTTTTATGTTGTTATTGTAAAATCGGTTATTTGTTTGTCCATGTTAAGCTCTTTGATAACAAGACAATCCATGTAGCTACAATTGACTATACCTTGGAAAAAAGATTTATTGTCGCAGTGTCTGAGCACCGTTCGTTTGGATTTCTTATTTTACCATTTCTTGCCGAAACAATTGCGGACCGGAATTATTTTTCAGTGGTTCAACGTCTTCGTATTCATGATCTTGCTACAGGCGATTTTAAATTCACCCCTCTCCAGACCAATCTGGTTAAATTGACTGAAAAATATGCAGATGATTACCTTGCGAAGAAATTTTACAGAAAAGGCTCATTAAATGATTTTTATAAAAATGTCAAAACAGAAGAACTTAGCCAGAAGCTGACTCCCTATATTGACGAGATCATGATCAAATGTCTCGAATTATTGAAGGCAGGTGAGGTCCCTGTTTATTTTAAACGGGCAAAATATACAAACCTTTACGACGAGGATCTGATTCAGTTGTGTTATGAAGATACCAGGGCTGTTTTTAATTTTCACAGGTTGGAAACTGAAACCCGGTACTTTCTGACAATCAGGAATGGAAATGAGCAACTTTCACTGCTCCACCGGAATATTACAATATTGGTCAACGAGCCTTGTCGTATCCTTTATCAAAATAAACTCTACTTTTTTGATGACATTTCCGGTTCCAAGCTTCAACCATTCTTCGAAAAAGAGTACATCAGTATTCCAAAGAAAGTTGAAGAGAAATATTTCAGTTCGTTTATCCTCAATGCTGTCAAAAGCCAGGAAGTTCATCATTCAGGATTTGAAATCGTAGATATGTCGGCCCATAAAGAGGCGATCCTCTCCATTGAAAATGATATTGCAGGATACCCGGTTTTTATACCGGTTTTTAAATACAACGATAAATCGCTCCCAGCCGGGGACGAAGGGAAAAAGGTCGCTGTATTTGAAGTTAACGAAGGGAATTTTTTGTTTCGTCGTTTCGAAAAGGATCATCGATGGGAGAAGTCACTCCTCTTCAAACTTCGGGGACTTGATCTTGAAGGTGAGGATCATGCCATGCATCTGGCAAGTAGCCTGATTGAAAATCGTGACAATGCATTGTACAAAGCAATCGAATGGCTCACCAGGAACAGCAACTCACTAAAAGAGATGGGTTTTACAATTAATCAGGAAAAACTTGATCATACCTATTTTTTTGGTTACCAATCTTTTGAATTGAAAATTAATCATACAATCGATTGGTTTGATATCAATGCCACAGTAAGGTTTGGTCAGTTTACATTTCCATTTATCCGTCTTAGGAAGAACATCCTTAACCAAATCAGGGAATTTAAACTGCCCGATGGCGAGATTGCCATTCTTCCGTTGGAATGGTTTGCCAAATACAGAAATATTTTTCTTTTTGGGAAGTCCGGAGAGCAGTCGATCAGGGTCCAGAACTTCCATTTCATGTTGATTAGCGAAATCACAGACGAAATTGACCCATTGGTTAAGGAACGAGTGGAATCTCTGACAGGCAAGAAAATTGATATGCAGGAAATTCCGGAAGGATTGTGTGCGGAACTCCGCAATTACCAACGGTTAGGTTATAATTGGCTTGACCACCTTTATAAACATCATTTGGGAGGATGCCTTGCTGATGATATGGGGCTTGGGAAAACCGTTCAGACACTTACCTTGTTGCTGAAATATAAACGGAAAGAACAACTGTATCCGGTTTTCAGCCAACCGGGTTCAGGTCAGTTATCGTTATTTGCAAACGATGAATCGGAACTGGAATCACAGCAACCTGCTTCATTGATTGTTTTGCCAGTCTCCCTTGTCCACAATTGGGAAAGGGAGATTCAGAAATTTGCCCCTTCATTGAGGGTTTATGTCTATTCCGGAGTATCGCGCCGTGGGAAAAATGCATTAATTGACGTAATTGCCAATTTCGACGTCATCCTCACCACTTATGGTACAGTCAGAAGTGATGCCGATGAACTGTCACAATACAATTTTTTCTTTTTGATACTCGATGAGAGTCAAAACATTAAAAATGCCGAATCCAAAACATATCAGACAGTTACGTCGATTCAATCGCAGCATCGGATCGTATTGACAGGTACACCAATCGAAAATTCACTAACAGATCTTTGGGCTCAGATGAATTTTCTGAACAGGGGTTTGCTGGGCAGCAAGAACTATTTTAAACAGGAATTTCTGATTCCAATCGAACGGGACAAGGCACCCGATGCGGTAGCGAACCTACAAAAACTGATCCACCCTTTTATTTTGAGGCGGACCAAAGAGGAGGTGGCCAAAGATCTTCCTTCTTTATCGGAAGAGACGATCTTTGTGGAGATGTCACCTGAGCAAAATGAATATTACGAAACAGAAAAGTCAGCAGCGCGGAACCTCCTGCTCAATAATTTTCAGGAAGTTGGCTTTAAAAAATCAACTTTTTTTATACTTCAGGTATTGACCCAGCTTAGGCAAATCGCGATACACCCTAAGCTGATAAATCCTGAATTGACGATGGATTCAGGAAAATTCAATGATATTATGACCATGCTAAGTATTTTGGTTGCCGAAAATCACAAAATACTTGTCTTCTCCTCATTCGTAAAGCACCTGCGATTATTGGCCGCCGGGTTTGTAAAGGAGAATTGGCAGTATAGTATGCTGATCGGACAAACGATTGACCGGAAGCAGGTTATTGATGAATTTCAGGAGAATCCAGAAAAGAAAATATTCCTGATTTCGTTAAAAGCCGGAGGTACCGGATTGAATCTGACTGCCGCCGATTATATTTTCATTACCGACCCATGGTGGAACCCTGCCGCTGAAGCCCAGGCCATCAGCCGCGCCCACCGGATAGGACAGGACAAAAAAGTTTTTGTGTACAGGTTTATCACTGAAAACTCAATCGAAGAGAAGATTCAAAAATTGCAAGAGAGAAAATCAAAGCTGGCAATTGAATTCGTAAACTCAAATGACCCGTTCAGGGATATTACGAAAGAGGATGTTCTTGGGCTGTTTGAATAAAATTGAAAAGGACGGAACCGGGCGGCTCCATCCTTTTACTAAAACTAACCAAACTAACTAACCTAACTAAACCTAAACTTATGAAAAAAAATGTAATACAAATGTAA
>TBL_comb47_HYPODRAFT_10008879_pt1 | contig 10166 bp, 6 predicted proteins | sample TroBogypolimnion_40_FD_10682 | JGI IMG/M metagenome (IMG submission 10682)
TGCCAATAGTGCTACTGTGATTGCTACTAGCTCTGCCGTAGTTACCATTACCTCTGCTGTGGTTGTCAATAGCTCTGAAGTGACTGCCAATACCTCAGTGTTAGTTCGTAAAACCTAGCTACACATTAATGGATGCTCAAGTTTAATTCTCAATATAGCAGTGCTATGTCGCTTATAAGCTCTGGCAGTGCCTAATCACAAGAAATCACTAAGCCCAGGATGCACGCCGCCTTGCGATTGTGCACAGTAGATGCGCTAGCTTAGCCTTTATGGTTAGAGACAAACACTGCAGCAAGCGCTAATCAGTGTCGGAAAGCGCGCAGTTAATGCTAAGCAGCGACGTAACAATGAAGGCTCTCTCGCTAGCATGCCTAGCATCCTAACCGTAACGATCGGGCTTTGACCTGCGGGTTTATAAAAGTGAAATCATGGTCTTAGCATAGCCCAGTGTGGTATTGGACCTTATGAGCTAACAAACTAGGATTGCGCTAGTATGAGTGAGACTCGCGAAAGTGTCGTTAGACGTCTAAGTGATCGCGTTAGCAGTGCAAGTGTCACGAAAGCCAGCTCTATGGCCTGTGGCCGCAGAGCTTTTGGTCTGAATCAGTCTAGTTTTTTATTTATGTAGAAGAGATTAAGAGTGTGAGTTATTTAAACTTACATGCTTAGGAATAGCTAGAATTTAAAACGAAGATTGGCCTGTATATTTTGTGTGAACAGATTATTTTTATTTGGGTTAACGGTGGTATTTTGGACTACATATTGACCTAAATAACCTAAGTCAAAGCCAATTTTAGGTGTGAATTGATAGCTTAAGCCCACTGTAGCACGATTTTCTGAAAAACCTTGTCTACCGAAAGAATTTTGATTGGCATAGTATAGGGTTTCATCACCTAGGTAGGCGCTTAGGTTTTTAATAGGCAAAGGATGCGTTATTTGAAAAAGTTGTCGACCTCGATAACCGGTATCACCGCTAGTCTGATTAATGCGTTCTTCAAAACGCGTGCGGCTCATAAATCCAAAGCTAGCCAAAGCTTGTCTCCAGATGAAGTCTTGGTATGGACGACTTTCTTGATAAGAAGCCGCGGTAGGGGATTGAATAGGATTAGTTTGTTGATCGCCTAGTACTGTTAAGCCTGTATGAACCCAGTCATGTACATAACCTAGCGCTACTGATGCGTGATCTGTGACTTGATAGCCGACTTGACCGAATAAAAGGTTTTCAGTCAATCTTGATCCTGCAGAGTTGTCGTCACGCGTCCGGCTTTGGTTCATGATCTGCCAATTGAACTTACTAGTTGGCGCTAATGATTTAAAATCCCCATCTATTTGGAGTGCGCCCCATACACCATATTGTTCATTAGTCCCTTGATCATTAATGCCTGCAGCGGCAAAGCTAGCTAGGGGCTGAACGATTAATAAAGCGCTTAAAATTAGCGATGGTTGCATGTTCTTCATAAAGATTGTCCTGAAAAATACAGTATTAAAATAAGAGACTTTCATCAAGTCCTGTGCAGGCTAGGTTTTTCGCTACTTAGCCGTTAACTTCCGTAGGTCTGCCCATACATAAGCGTAGAAAAACCCGCGCGGCCGCGATACCGTTAATGACAAAAGTAATGGTCAAAGGCAGTGCAAACCAAGGGCCAAAGTTACTGGCGTGGGACAGTAATAAATCTTCACCCAAGAACGCGGGTGAAATAGGGAAGCCGACCAAACCTAAAAAGCTCACAAATAACAATATGGATAGTGTCGGTTGGGTTTCTGCAAAGGCTCTATAAGTAAATGGACTATCAGCAAAGACATCGTTTTTAAGCAATTTTGACAGTACGATGATGCCTAAAATCCAAGCCGGTATAATGCCGCTGGCAAATAACAACACATCTGCCCAAGCGTCTGGATTTAAAAAACAGATGGCAAGGCCGGCTAAAAGCGAACTCATGCCTATGGCATGCCACACTTTATAAGGGCTGTGTTTTTCACTGAAAGCGCCTAAAGAAGTCAGTACCATGAGTATCGATAGCGGTAAGGCGACATAGCTTTGCTCGAAACCGAAAGTCAGTAACAGCACTTCAACCAAGGCAAATCCAGCCAAGCTATACAGCACTTTGTCTGTGCTTGACATCCGGTTAATACTTGAACCTAGTCTTTTTAGTGGCGACCATAATGCCGCACGCACTAGCATTTCTAACTGGCCTTCTTGCAAAGAAAATACATACAAGCTGTTTTGTAAAACTTCAGGTACGGTGTGACGTAAAGATTCCGGCAAGAAGCGGAATAACGGGCTTTTGTTGATGTTAAAATCAGCATCGGTAGCGCTTTCTACGCGCAGTAAATGCACTACGATAGAGGGTGAGACGAGTAGTTGATAGCAGCGTAAAAAAGCGTTACCAAAGAAATGTACTAGTACTAAAGACTCTAAGCCTAGCGCTAATTCCATAAACATAAAGCCAACCTGAGTAATCGAGGCATAAGCAATCTGACCTTTGATATTAGACTGAGTTTTTTCAGAAACACTCGCCACGATCACCGTCAATAAGCCGATGATAAACACGATAAAACGCGGGAAATAATAATAGGACCATATCGGTAGCGTTCTCAGCAATAAAAACACCCCCAAATGCACCGATAAAGCCCCATAAAAAATAGCACTGGAAGGGGTTGGGCCTTCCATCGCTCTGGGCAACCAAAAGCAGAAGGGAAATTGCGCAGACTTACCCATAGCCGCAATCAGTATCAGGGTCGATACTAATAAAAGCGCCGCGTAACCCGCAGGAGGTACGGCGGGGTTGCTAAACAACTCCGCCAATTGGCTAAAGCGTTGGCTTTCGTGGAATAACAGGTGGCTCAGCCAGGCACCTAATAATAAGCCGAGATCACAGAAGCGATAAATCGTATAAGCGCGTAAGGCATTGCGTACCGGTTGTACGCGGTGTCTATAAAAAGCGATCAACAAAAATGAGGAGATGCCGACAATTTCCCAGCCAGCAAATAGTATGTCGATAGAGCCAGATAAGATCACGATATTCAGACCAAATACGAAACTAAAGATAGTCATAAAGAAGCGTTGATAGCCTGCTTCACGGTGTAAATAGACCCGGCAATATTTAACGATGATGGAAAAAATAGCCCAAACACTGAATAGATACACCGCGCCGATTTTATCCAAATAAAATAAGATGGGAAAGCGGTAGTCGCTGGTTTCATATAAGGTAAACCAAGCGTATTCATGGTTAGGAAAACCGGCACTGGCCCAAGCTAATAACAAAGCCACTAAGCTCAAGCCCATGGCATGGGTGCACCAGAAACTAATGCGAGCAATTCTTTTCTCATTGCTATCCGACAAAAAAATCAAAATAAAGCCCAGCAAAGGCAAGGCTAAGCTGGTTAAAATTAAGCCGTTCATGCTGGACTCCGAGTCAGATGATGTACCGGTATGGTTTGGGTTTGTCCCGCTAAGATACTAGCCGATTGCTCTGAAGACGGCACTAAGGCATCGTTAGGTAGATCAATGGCCTCCCAGCCCTGAGTTGAATACAGAAATTGCTGATGACTATCGGGATGACAGGCGACTAGCCTCACCCATTCGTTATCTAGCCATTCTTTAAGCTCACCTAATCTTGCGATGGTTTTGTCCATAATGTCATGCGTTTGTTCGACCACAATCAGTAAGCGCGCGGGTTGATGAACTTCAATCATCTGTTGTGGCAAGCCGGTACGCAAATCACCTTCGACACCGTTGGCAACGCCCAATAAGCCGATGACATTGTGCGGCAGTTTAGTGCCGGCACCATAAACAGAGTTATCGATGCGTGAGAATAAATATTCTAAATTAATGCCGCCACAGACAGGAATCACCGCCGATAAAATACGCGCCATGACTTCGCCTTGGGCATCAGTATTGGGATCATAAGAATGCAAAAAGGCACGTCTATCCATGAATAAGTCACGCGTTAATTGCCGTCTGCCTACGATAGCGTACAGATTGTTGGAATGGTTGTATTCTGGGCGCGGTTCAAAGATAGACATAGTGCGCTCTTTGACATGAGTATGGGCAACCGCATTACTTTGTTGAATAGGGGCTAGTTCAAACCAGCGGCAACGTTCGGCGGCATTGCGCTCTAAGGCTACAGTCATGGCGGCTTGAAATTCTACTAAACCGGTAGCGGGATGTTGCTCCAATAAATGAGGGTCGAAATAAGTAATTTCATCGCGGCTGGTATTATGCAAAGCCGCTATAAAACGGGTAGTGTCTGGGATGTCTAGGCCACGTTCCCGCAATAGTTCGCGTACGGCTTCATTATTGGCCATCCAAGCAAAGGCTCTGGCATTGGGTGCGCCAGGTTTACCAGAACAAGCACCGCAATCATAAGCGGCAAAATGTGGATTATTAACACTGCTAGAGCCATGAGCAACCACGACCACTAGCGGTGCAAAGTGTTGGGTTAAACCTATATTGCGCAATAAGCCACCTAAACGATCGGCCATTTCGCTTAGCGAAAAGCCCAGTAAATGGCCGTCTTCATTAAGTTCATCAGATTCTCTAAGTAAATGCAGATGTGAGTGGGCGTCTATTTCGCTTAAGGCGCGAAGGTTAGGCAATTTTCCCCCCGGCCTAAACACATCCCAAGCCATGCGTGCAGCGAAACCTAAGCCTAAGGTTTGGGTATATAACCAGCCTCTAAATAAACTATGGGCGGTAAAGTGACCATGGGGTGTTTTAGGTGTTTTACTGGTTTTAGTTGTGAGTTCTGCATCGGCAGATTCTTTAATTAAATGTTTGGGTACGATGATATTCGGACATTGAGCCACTGGGTAAGCATCATCCAAACCTTGATAAAAGAAATCAATGCCAAAAAAGCCGGCCGCACCAAATGTTTCTACTTCAGGATAGACTTCTTCTAAGTTGCGTCTTAGAGAACATTCTCTATCATCAATACAAAACAAAGCTTGGGCGGCCGGTGTTGTTGGGCTAGATTGCGAGCGGCTAGGTTTTAAAGCTAATAGTAGCTCGCTATGTAAAGACCATTCCATGGCTTCGTGCCAGACTCTTAGGCGTAAGGGTACTTTAGGACTGAGTGCACCATCGATTAGTAGGGGCGTGCCTTTTGGGTGCGATAGTTCAGCAATACAGGTAAAAGATACACCTTTTTTCTTAAGTAAAGACGCCCATTCCATGAGTAACTCTATGGCGATTAATTGCTTCAGCGAGATGTCACGTCTAGCCAGCAAAGCTTTGGGGTTTTGTTCAATAACGCCAACCATGCCTGACCAACCCGGATGAGCCAGTAACATTTCTAAGAGATATTGTTCGAAGAATGCGCTATCGCCGACTATTTTTTGCAAACAATGGGCAATGACCTCATCGGGTGTTTGGATTAATAAGTCTTGTACGTGCAGTTCATTAAGTGGATACAAGGGTATTAAGCTGTTTCTAGCCAAGCGCCCTATGCAGTCCCAGAATGATTCCTTATCATTAGGTAAACTCCAGCGACTGATACCCTGATCAAGATAGTTACTCAGTAAGCGAAACAAGATTGGATGAACAAGAGCATTAAGATCCACCTCAAGCTGAGTTAACCAAGCATTGCGTATGCCATGATTCGTCAGTGAAGCTGGAGGGTAATGACCGATGTCATCTTTTTCGAATAAGGTTTTACGTAATTGCTCTTGTTGCTCGGCGCTACAGTCGGCATGATCTATCGCCCAGCTAATAGCATCATTGTTGATACGTCCTTCTAGGTATAGGGCTTGGTAATCAGATAACGGTAAATAACTGCGAGCACCGAATAATTTGGCCGCAATAGCAACGCCTTCATGAAAGGGATGGTGCTGGAAGGCATGTAAGGTGTTGTGATGTATAAAATCCTTAATAGGACCTTGGGCTGGCAGCCAGTGGGCAATATCTTCTATGCTGGCATCTAAATTAAACTCAGCAATTGTTAGCTTATGAGGCGCTGTTTTTAAAGGGGGGTGATTATGAGTCATGTTGATATTCATTAACCTCGGCATTGATTGATTTTAAAGATCATGACTAAGTTGAATGCATGAACTGCGCCAGAACATCAAGGGTATAGAATAATTCCATACATCATGGCCGGGGCATATTCATAACTGATTGATTTTATAGCTTGAAGACTTCAATGCTAAACGAGTTATTTATGTTCCAGTAGGGCTAGGGTAGTTTTACCTTGTTAGTGTAAGGGATCTGCGTTAATGACTTAGGTTAAATAAACCGACAATTTGGTTTAAATGCCCCTATTTTGGCAAAGCTGGTTTAAGATAACGTAAAGCCAGATGAATTATGCTAAATAGTTAGTTTATGATCTGCTGGTTTTACGCTGTCTGCACCTGAGTACGCTTAAATAAGCTGTAGGTCATCGCTTCTAAGCTTGAAGGGCATGTTTGTTGCTTTATTTATGCTTATTCACCTTTTTGATATCAAAGACGCTATGAATACTGTTTTTTACCATCCTGCAAAGTTACGCGCATTGTCGTTTTTAGGTCTGTTATTGTTGGCGCTGGCGATATTGGGGAGCATGATCTGGCGCAATTTGCATCATTTTGAAACAGTCTTATCTTATGTGAATTATTCTCATCGTATACAAAATGTATCGGTCAATTTGCAGCAGTCACTGATGGGCTATGTGACGGAAACCGTACCAGACTCTCAGCCGACCGATTTAGCTAATGCATTAGCTGAAATGAAAATGTTAATGTCAGATAATCGCTATTTGTCCCCGCCAGAAAATCTTGCCGAATTAGAAAAGCTAGGTCAGTTGCTAGGCGATGTAAACAGCCTAGATAAGGCCAAGAAGCATGTTCATTTAAAGCAGGCGCTAGATGTGATGAGCAAAATGCTAGATGAAGAAGGTCTGCGTCGAGAAACCTTATTAGAAGAGATTAATTTAGACACACAGACCGAATTGTATATCGCCTCAGTTACCTTTACTTTGATTTTATTAGGGGCGCTGTTGTTTTTATATAGGCGTATCTTACATCCATTGAATGATCTTAGGCAGTTGTTAGAACGTTTAACTGATGAAAACTATACACCGATTACCACGGATCATTTGGATACTTTATTGGTGCCTGTTTTTAATAGTTACAATGAAATGGTCGTCCATTTGGCTGAATTGGAAGAAGCTAAACGTTTATATGCTCAGTCTTTGCAGCGCGAAGTTAGATTGGCTACCCAAGCACTTTTAGATCAACAAAACAGTTTAGCCAGAGCCGAGCGCTTGGCCGCTATCGGCGAAGTGGCCGCAGAGTTAGCTCATGAAATACGTAATCCCTTAGCCGGCATACAAATGGCCTTTAATAATTTACGCCGTGAGATTAATGATGTTAGCCAATGTGAGCGTATGGATTTAATTAGCGATGAGTTGAAGCGCTTGGCTAGATTACTGAATGATATGCTTAATCAAAGTAAGCACACGCCCGAAATAGCCACTCATTTTGATATGGTGAGTTTGATAGGCGATTTATTAACCCTGACGCGTTATCAGATTGTAGAAACTATTACGCTAAGGTGTGATGTCCCTGAGCGCTTAATGGTACATTTACCACAGAGTGGTATGCGCCAGGCTTTATTAAATTTGATACTGAATGCAGCCGATGCCATGGATAATGAGCTAGGTTTAATTTGTATTAAGGCCAGTAGTTCTCAACAAGGCTTATGTATTGAAGTCTATGATAATGGTCATGGCTTTTCTCAAGATATGCTCAGCTATGGTATACGTCCGTTCCGAACTAGCCGTGCACGAGGCACTGGCTTAGGTTTGGCGATGGTACAGCGCTTTGTTAAAGACTGCGATGGCTCTATTAAACTGAGTAATCAACAGCCTCATGGCGCGTGCGTTAAAGTATTATTACCTCAAGAATGTCTTGTTAAGGATAAATCATGATAGAAACCTTACTCATCATTGAAGATGAAAAATTGCTAGGCTCAGAGTTGTCTCGTCATTATCGTGCCCTAGGTTGGGAGGTGGTGCTAGCTGATAGCTTGATTGCTGCCAAGACTTTATTACTTAAAATGCGCATTGAGCCTTTATTGATATTATCGGATATGAATTTGCCGGATGGTAATGCCCTAGATTTTATGGAGGAGGTCAAGCCGCAAGTTAACTTTGCCGAATGGTTATTTTTAACCGGCTATGGCAGCGTGCCTGATTCGGTAAGAGCCTTGCGTCTCGGTGCTTATGATTTTTTAGAAAAACCTTGTGATTTGGAACGCTTAGATTTAGTTGTTGCTAGTGCTGCGCGTAGTGCTGCAATACAACGCCGAGTGCTTGATCAAACCAAGCAAAGTTATCGACGTTATACCCCAGAAGCTTATGTGGGGCATAGTTCGCAAGCTCAGGGTATGCGCCAGTTATTGGCGAAACTGACCCAAGTGCCGTTTAGCGCTTTAATTATAGGCGGCGAAAGTGGTACTGGTAAAGGTTTGGCGGCGCGCATTTTGCATTACGGTGGCCCGCGTGCCCAACAGCCTATGATAGAAGTCAATTGCGCGGCTTTGCCTAGAGAAATACTGGAATCAGAATTATTCGGTCATGAGTCGGGTGCTTTTACAGGCGCTTCTGGACGTCATCGTGGCTTATTGGAACAAGCTGATGGCGGTACCTTATTCATGGATGAAATAGGTGAAATGCCTCTGGATTTACAAGCTAAGTTGCTGAAAGCCATTGAAGATCATAAAGTACGACGCTTGGGTGGCGAAAAAGAAATCAGCGTCGATGTGCAGATTGTTGCCGCAAGTAACCGTGATCTGGAACAGATGTCCCAAGAGGGTAGTTTTAGGGCTGATTTATATCATCGTTTGAGTGTATTTAAAGTTATTTTGCCGCCCTTACGGGAGGCGGTTGAAGACTTGGATGAGCTAGTGCCCTTATTTGTGGCTGAGTACAATGCTAAAGCGGGGCGGCAGGTTAAAGATATTCCTTTAGAAGTTTGGCATAAACTTAAAGCTCATCACTGGCCAGGTAATGTCCGGGAGTTACGTAATGTGATTGAGCGTTGCGTATTGTTTTCTGATGGCGCGACATTCCCCGGTCAATGGTTGCAATTGCCTAGTTTGCATAGCGCCATCAATGCAATAGACACGGTCGATCTTACTCAAGCAGAAGTCAGTGCCGGCGGTATTTATTTACCATTAGATGGCAATATGGCTTTAGATGATATGGATAAATTCATTATTAAAACGGCCTTAGAGCGTGCGAATAATAATTTAACCGCTGCTGCTAGAGCCTTAGGAGCAACAAGAGAAACCCTACGTTATAGAGTTCGTAAATATCATCTTAAGTCGGTGGATTGAAAGCTTTAGATTGGAATGTAGGCTGGGATGAGGTACGAATCCCAGCATTTAGCCAGGGTTCTCCTAAGTGCGACAATGGCATTCAATAGTCGTCATTGTTGGGCACGAATGCCTGACCAACTGTCCCGCCCTAAGTTGGTAGCCAAAACTCACAAGGAAAATCTAGGTGAGGGGTAACTCTGATTATGGTGGTTAGGCTAGCGAACGCTAGTTAGCCCTGTTATTGCAGTAATAGGTCTTGTGAAAGCAATGATAGCCCTGTTATTGCAGTAATAGGTCTTGTGAAAGCAATGATAGCCCTGTTATTGCAGTAATAGGTCTTGTGAAAGCAATGATAGCCCTGTTATTGCAGTAATAGGTCTTGTGAAAGCAATGATAGCCCTGTTATTGCAGTAATAAGTCTAGCGAGTGCTAGTTAGCGCTATTATTGTTTTAATAGCTCGGCTAGCAAGTTAATCTTTCGCCTTAATCTATTCGTCTGCGATCAAACCCTTGCTAGCCAACAATACTAAAGCTTTGCGTAGCCGCAAGATTACCGTCTTTATTGCCCGTCATTGTATAATTCAAACTAACAACCCCAATGATGACATCTGATCGGTAGTTAACGTCCCTAGCAGCCATTGAAAATGTAATTAAGCCCCGTTAATTAAGAGGCGCATCGCTTGGCAATTTAAAACGTATTCAATAAGGACAATACAATGACAAGTACCCAACAACGCGCCGAACTACAACGCCAAATTTGGCAAATTGCGAATGAGGTACGTGGCTCAGTCGATGGCTGGGATTTTAAGCAATATGTATTGGGCACTTTGTTCTATCGTTTTATTAGCGAAAACTTTGCCAGTTACATTGA
>TBL_comb47_HYPODRAFT_10008880_pt1 | contig 10165 bp, 10 predicted proteins | sample TroBogypolimnion_40_FD_10682 | JGI IMG/M metagenome (IMG submission 10682)
AGGACAAAATAGAATAACTTAACGTCAGTTCGATCCCGATGACAATCGGGATTGTATCGAGAACCTTTTAAAAAAATATAAAAATGAAACTTTTATTAATCACTGCAATTGCGGAATTTGGAAAAGAAGTGAAACAAATTCTTAAAAAAGCTAATGTAAAAACTTATTCTTATAGAGAAGTAGTTGGTTACAGAAATGCCTCTGAAGATGCATTAGGAACAAATTGGTTTGGAACAGAAATGAATGAAAACGAATCCATACTATTTTATGCCTTTGTTCAAAAAGAAAATGTAGATAAGGTTTGTGCAGATGTAAGCTCTTTTAACACTAAGCAAGAAACCTTATCACACATTCACGTTGCCGTTTTAAATATTGAGAAATCAAATTAATATAACCTAAATATGAAAACAAGAATTATTCATGCTATTGCCGGAAGTTTTATACTAATCAGTTTAGTACTTTCTATTTATGTAAGTCAGAATTGGCTTTGGTTCACTGCTTTTGTAGGTACTAATTTATTACAATCTTCTATCACCAAATGGTGTTTAATGGACGACATCTTGACTAAATTAGGAGTAAAAGAGTAGTTATAATGGGTAGGATTTATGTAACAAATATCACTTTTTTTTAAAATTTAATAGTGTAAATTTGTTCGTCTAATTATTTAAACAACGCATCATGAATACTAGTTTTGATAAATTAATTCATTCTGAAACACCAGTTCTAATTGATTTTTATGCCACTTGGTGTGGGCCCTGTCAAATGCTGGGTCCTGTTTTAAAACAAGTCAAAGACAGTTTGGGTGAACGTATCTCAATTATCAAAATTGACGTTGATAAAAATCAAGAAATTGCTACTGTTTATCAAGTGAGAGGAGTGCCTACAATGATGTTATTTCAAAAGGGCAAGCAGTTATGGCGCCAATCAGGTGTTTTGTCTAAAGAAGAAATAATTAGCGTCATTATTGAAAAATCGGAATAACACAATAAAAAATATTAAAATATTAAAAAACCCTTTCGTTGAAAGGGTTTACTTTTTTACGGTAGATAAGCATATCCGTGTTTGGTTTTCCAAAGGAAGTATTTTTCTAATAAAACTTTACTAAAATCATAAATTAAATTCGGAATCATCACCGCAATAATTCTAGGTTTGAATAAATGATTTGAAAAAATAATAACCTCTTTTTTGCCACAATCCATAATACAAACTCCAGGTATTTTCCCCCACGCTTTTTTCTTTAAATCAGTTCTACCATTAGCAACTCTTATTATATTTTCTGCCACAATTTTTCCAGTTTCATCGGATGGGTAGCCTGTTTTTGGTGATGCAAAGGGAATTTTTTTTGAAACGAATGGTAATTTCACATCCACGGCAATACCAGCAGCCCAAACATTTGGAATCGTTTGATGACGGTAATCATCACCAACAGGAATATAACCATTGGCTGTAGCTTGAAGTGAAGGTGAGTTTGTAACAAAATCAACTCCAATGAATGGAGGCATCAGCATAGTAAACTTACTAGATAAAACCTCGTCAGTAGATAGAATTACGCTATCGGCTGTCACTTCTTTTACACCTACTTGAGTTCGGTAATGAATGTGAAACATTTTCATAAATACTTTGAACATGCTTTCTCCTAAAGGCATTCCATCTATTCCGAAGTGACCTAAATAATCTTCGGGGGTTATCCAATACAATTCTACTTTTTTACGAATATTTTGTTCCCGTAACCATTTTTCTACATTGAATAAAAATTCATAGGCAGCACCCATGCAACCTGCATTTTGAGTGGCTCCTATTACAATAGGTCCAGGATTTTTTTTGAATTCTTCTAAAGCTTTTCTAATTTTCATGGCCCCATTAGGAGTTCCTATATAGTATGCATGTTCTTCTATACCTGGAGCGATATCATATTTCACTTTTGGACCAGTAGCAATAACTAGATTGTCATAGTTAAAATTGCCTTTGTCTGTTTTTACAACTTGCGTTTGAGTATCTACCGTTATTGCTTCAGCATTTATAAAATCAACCCCTTTTTTAGCTAAAATAGCATCTTTTCTAAACGAAATATCTTTCATCTCTCTTCTGCCAAAAGGTATCCATATTAATGAAGGTATGAATAGAAACAAAGGTGATTTATCAATTAAAATTACTTTGTGATTTTCTTTCCCTTTTCTTTTGATTTCAAGAGCCGCTGTCATTCCAGCAAAGCTTCCTCCAATTACAACCGTTGTTTTCATTTTGAATTAATTTAACAGTATAAAGTTACAGCTACTCTTTAAAAATAAGAGTATCAATTGTTACATAAGGGGCATAAAAATTCGGATTTTTCTAAATCTATGGTTTATTTAATTTGACTTGTAGAAGTAAATAGTATATGTATCAAAAAATATGCTTAATTTTCTAAAAAAGGCCTAGAAGGATTTTAAATAATAAACTTTAAGTAAATGAAATTTACTGTTTACATTTTGCTATATTCACGTTATTATTAGATTTTATTATTTGGAAAATAAAATCTAATGCTTCGCCAGAAACAAAAGTAAAAGTCGTCTAAGGTATAAAGGTAAATGTTTAATTCTGTAATGTAGTGTTTGAAATTTGGAAGATATAGCGTGGTTGGAGAGGTTTCAATTGGGTGACAAAACCGCATTTAATCAACTGGTGCATCACTATAGGAGTAGTGTCATTACTACTTGCTATCGCTTTTTGTTGCACCAACAAGACGCTGAAGACGTCTCGCAAGACGTATTTGTAGCCGTTTATCAATCTCTTTCCTCTTTTCGTGGCGATGCTAAATTATCTACTTGGATTTATCGTATTACGGTTTCTAAATGTCTTGATGAAATTAAAAAGCGTAATCGAAAAAAAAGAATCTCTTCCCTTGGAAAACTATTACATATTGATATTTTTTCTGATTGGATTTCGGGAGGAACGATGCCAGATACAGCACTACATGAAAATGAGCGCTTGCGCGAAGTGGAAATCGTTTTAAATACATTACCTGAGAATCAAAGAATAGCTTTTACATTAAGTAAAATTGATGGATTTAGTACTACTGAAATTGCGGAAATCATGAATATTACTACTGTAGCTGTCGAAAGTTTAATTTACCGCGCTAAAAAGAAAACAACACAAGAATTAGTAATTCTTTTAAAAAATAATGACTAGATAGTGCCAGACCACAACATTATTATCGTCTAATAGAAAAATCACGTTTATGAAACCAAATACACTAAACGAAAAAGTTATAGAAAAGCTTCAAGAATTTGAGTCATTAGAAAACATTTATCCCTCTTCGGATTGGGATTATGAGTTGCAAATGAAATTGCAAATGCATGCCTCAATAAAGACTACTTTTATTAGTAAATACAATTTTATTTTAGTTTGTATTGTGTTGATAAACTGCGGATTGATAGTTTTTTCATTATTGAATGAGTCAAAACCAACGACCACTAGAACCACTAATTTAGAAGTTATTTCTAATGAATTATTAATTTCTTCAATCTAATGTACCAATGGATATTTTCAGACAGCAAAAATATTTAGCACGTGCCGTTATTGTTTTAGTTCTTCTCAATATAGGATTGATTAGTTTTTTTGTTTGGAAAGAATTAAGACCTCATCATAAACCGTTATTATTTCCAAAAAATGAAGCCTATAAAGATCTATCGGGTATTTTAAAGCGCGAATTGCAATTGGATGAAAAGCAAGCACAACAATTCAGTACTATCAGAGAAGATTATTACCGTAAAGAAATTGTACTGAAACAAAAGATTAAGGATAATAAAGATGCGATGAATGCGGCCATGTTTAATAAAGACACTGATGAACATAAAATAATCGGTCTTGCAAGACAAACTGCCAATTTTGAATATGAAATGGAACTGCTTCGTTATCGTCAAGCCAAAGAATTGAAATTGGTTTGTACCCCAGAACAACAGGAAAAATTTGAAGTTTTGGTCAAAGAGATTAGGGATTATTTTAGACCCGACAATCAGCCCACCAGAAGATAACCAACTCTAAATAACTATGAAAAAGAAAAATTTAATTGTAACAATAAAAAATTACCTGCTTTTTTTGCTGTTTTTATGTTCAGGAATAAAGGGTGTTGCGCAACAACAATCTATCGTTTTGGGTAGACCTACAGCTACTTCAATAACCGCTAGTATCTTATTTGATCAAAATATGCAATATTATTTGGAATATGGTACTCAAAGTGGTGTTTATACTAGTACCTCAATTGTTTATACTAATGTTATAAATGTTCCAGATGAAATTGATTTGACTGGTTTAACATTAAACACACAATACTATTACCGATTGCAATATAAGTTAGTTGGTGCTGTAAGCTATACTGCAACAACAGAATATAAATTTCACACACAGCGGGCAGCAGGAAATCCTTTTACTTTTACTGTCGAATCTGATGAACATTTGTATGATTATGGAAATCCTGGAATGTACCAAGTAACTTTAGCCAATGAAGCCGCTGAAAACCCTGATTTTATGCTATCACTTGGAGATATTTTTGGTGATGACCACACTCCGACGACGACGACAAGTGCCGATATGGATGCTAAACATAAATATTATCGGCAGTTTCTAGGTGCTGTAACCAATTCGATTCCTTTTTATATTTGTTTAGGTAATCATGAAGGTGAAAATGATTATTATTTGAATGTTAATGGGGTTTATACTACCACAACTAATAATTTACCAGCTGCTCCGAATGGCATTGGTGTATGGGGTACACAATGGAGAAAATATTATTATCCTAATCCTTTTCCTAATAGTTTTTACAGTGGTAATACTACTGTTGAAAATTTCGGAATTGATACTCCTGAAAATTACTATGCTTGGACCTGGGGGGATGCCTTATTTGTAGTATTGGATGTTTATAGGACTGAGATATTTCCAGGTGCCACTCCAGCCGACGGTTCTAAGCCCACTAACTGGGATTGGACTTTGGGTCAATCACAATATTTATGGATGCGTAGTGTATTAGAGAATAGTACAGCGACACATAAATTTGTTTTTGCTCATCACAATAGAGGTCAAGGTCGCGGTGGTTCAGCCGTTGCCACAGGTTTTGAATGGGGTGGTATCGATGGGACACAATATAAATTTGATCAATATAGACCGGGGTGGGGAAAACCTATTCATCAAGTATTTATAGATACTGGAGTAGATATCTTTTTTCAAGGACACGATCATTTATTTGCGAAAGAAGTATTGAATAATATCGTGTATCAAGAAGTGCCTATGGCCGCTGATCTTACTTATGTTAAAGGATATACAGCAAATGCAAGTGCTTACACAGATGTTATTTTGGATGGAACGGGTCACCTCAAAGTGGATGTGTCTAATAATTGTGTGACAGTGAGTTACGTCAAGTCATATATTCCAGGAACAACTGGTTCTACTGGTCATACCAATGGTGAAATTGGATATACATATTCTGTTGGTTCTTGTTCTTTAACTACTAATGAGATAGTTAGTCCTAACCATAAAGTATTACTATATCCTAATCCTTCAAGTGATAAACTTTATATTTCTTTTGATGATAATTCTTTAAGTCATCAGTATCAATTGATCAATGTTCTAGGACAAACTATTACTACATTTGAAACAAATGAATTAGATACCCATTCAATTCCTAATGGTATTTATTTTTTAAAAATTGATGGAATTAAAGATTTAACTAAAAAAATTATTATAAAACATTGATAGAAAATGAGAAAATATTTATGTACCGTAGTATTTCTACTAATAGTTAATTGTAGTATTCATTCACAAACTATAAGTCGTCAAGAAATTTTAGGAAAACCAACAGATACGAGCATTACGCTTAAAATGTTTTTTTCTACTCCAGCAGAGGTTGCTGTTCAATTTGGAACGGCAAGCGCTAATTATATAGGACAAACGAGTTGGCAATCTTTTGCTGCCAATGACCCTGCAGAAATTGTAATTAGTGGATTGCAACCCGATACTAAATATTATTATGTTGTCTTGTATAGAAATCCTGGAGATACTAATTTTACAACACGTACGGAGCATACTTTTCATACGCAACGACAAATTGGGAGTGGATATACTTTTGTTGTTCAAGCGGATCCTCATCTTGATGCTTCATCGGATACTGCCTTATATCAACGTTGTTTGCAAAATCAGTTAGAAGACAATCCCGATTTTATGATTGATTTAGGCGATTTTTTAATGACAGATAAATTGATTAATTTAACTTCCAATACCGTTCCGCACGATACTATTCCCTATCGCTGTAATTTATTACGTTCTTATTATGAAACTGTTTGTCATTCTGTTCCTTTGTATATCGCTTTAGGGAATCATGAAGGTGAAGCAGGTTGGTATTTGGATGGTACTGCCAATAATGTTGCTGTATGGGATACACAAGAAAGGCAAAAATATTTTTTAAACCCTGGACCGGATAATTTTTATTCTGGAGATTCAACAATTCAAAACTTTATTGGTACGAATAATACTTCTGGACAGCGAAAAGCTTACTATTCTTGGACATGGGGAGATGCTTTATTTGTTGTCATTGACCCCTTTTGGTATACCAATCCTAAACCAAATGCAAATACAGGTTGGAATTGGTCACTGGGCTTAACTCAATACAATTGGCTAAGAACTACATTGGAGAGTAGTTCTGCAAAGTTCAAGTTTATTTTTTCCCATCAAATAATAGGAGGCGATGCAGAAGGTAGAGGAGGTATCGAATATGCCGATAAATATGAATGGGGCGGTATGAATTCTGATGGAACTACTTCTGGATTTGCAACCAATAGACCTGGATGGTATAAACCAATAAAGGATTTATTAACTGAAAATCAGGTCACTATTTTCTTTCATGGTCATGATCATTTCTTTGACAAACAAGACAAAGATTGTTTAGTGTATCAAGAAACTCCACAACCAAGTTTGCCTAACTTTAATTATCCATCACAAGCTGCCACTTATGGCTATTTAGCAGGGCAAATTCTTGCTAATTCAGGACATTTAAGGGTAACCGTTAGTGCGACGCAAATACAAGTTGATTACGTAAGAGCCTATCTTCCTGCTAATGAGAATGGAACTCGTCATAACAAAGATGTATCGGCTACTTATACTATAGGTTTATCTAATTGTTATACTTTAAGTGCCAATTCACCTGTGATTTGGAATGCCAATTATGCGGATGAAATAGTATATCCTAATCCACTCACTACTGCTTCAAAAATTGAATTTTCTTTGCTTACTGGAGCTTCTATTTCTATTTTTATTTATAATGAATTAGGTCAGTTAGTCAAAAAATTAGTTACTGATACTTATGTTAATGAAGGAAAATTTCAAGTAATTTGGGATGGAAAGGGTAATTCAGGAGAGGATGTATCAAATGGTACTTATATTTACAAAATAATTGGAGAAAATGGGGCTATTGGTACTGGGAAAATAGTAGTAAAAAAATAACTTAATACATTAAAAATCATGAAAAAAGCAATTGTAGTCATTTTTTACATGATTAGTTTAGCTGCTTCAGCACATACTATAAACTATCAAAATCAGGTTTTAAGACATTGGAATATTCAAAAAGAACATCTGTTTGTAGATGGTTCATTCTCTATGGTTAAAGAGGGTAAAGTATATATTGAAGATGGACAAAATGTATTGAAAAGCTACCCTTGGGACGCACTTTCAAAAGCAGATCAAGATTATGTAGCACAAAAAGAAATAAAAATTAAAGCTATTAATACCAATAGTATAGCGAAAACTTCAAATGAAATTCCAAATAAATTTTATGGGAAAATCATAATGATTGTACTATTTCTAATTGGTTTTGCTTATTTTTTATTCAAAGCAACAGATAAAAGAAAAAGAAAATATGTTATTCCAATTGTAATTGTAGGTCTTTCGGTAACGCTTTTTAGTTTTGGAAAAAAAATAGTGACAATAACCGATCCTACTTTTGTTAATTCGGCTTTCACTCCATTTGTACCTAATGTACATACCTCTTGGGATGCTACTTATTTTTATGTAGAAAGTAAAGGAATTCCTAATCACACGATGATGGTTGGTATTTCCAATCATGGTTGGCAGCAACAAGTGCCAAATCCGCAATGTTATATAGGAACAAATCATTGGAGTATTCCATTGAATCCTGTGGTTGCAGCCACTCCAATAGTGATTGATAATGTACACTTCACACGTGGCGCAATCGCTATTGCTGCTAATGGAGTGCCTATTTTTAATTATCACACGAATACAGGTGTTGACTCGTATTTAGATGGGCAATTGGATAATTATGGAGGTCATTGTGGACGAGGAGACGATTATCATTATCATATTGCTCCACTGCATTTGTATACTTTAGGTCAGACTACCACCGATTTACCTTGTGCTTTTGGATTGGATGGGTATGCTGTTTATGGAAGTGTTGAACCTGATGGAAGTCCAATGCTTGCTTTGGATGCTAATCATGGTCATTATGGAACGAATGGTGTTTATCACTATCATGGTACTGCTATCGCCCCTTATATGATTGGAAATTTTGTTGGACAAGTTACTGAAGATGCTACTTATCAATTGATTCCTCAAGCTTCTGCCCATCCGGTACGCACTGAAAATTGGACCCCTTTGAGTGGTGCTTTGATAACTTCATGTGTGCCAAATTCCAATGCTAATGGTTATAATGTATCTTATTCATTAAATGGGACCCCTGGTTATGCTACTAATTTTAGTTGGAGTGGTACCACATATACTTTCAATTATGTTACCCCAAGTGGCACAACAACTACTAATTATAATGGTTTTTCGCAATGTACTGTGCCTTTGTCTACTGCTGTTTTTTTGTTGGATTCCGAGGTGCAAGTCTATCCAAATCCTGCTAAAGATTCGTTGCAAATTCATTTAGGAAAAGACCTATTGGAAAATGATGTGCAAGATATTAGCCTCTTCAGTATTAAAGGGATTTTAATTTCTAAAACAGAATCTTTTAAATCTCCAATTGATATTAAAAATCTTGCTTCAGGGACCTATTTTGTAAAAATTCAATTTACAAATAACGTGGAGGTGACCAAAAAACTAATGGTTGAATAACTAATTGTATGAGAAATTTTTTATTACTATTTATTACATCCATTGCATTTGGGCAAAGTGTCACTAAATCTATCCGATTGTTACCTGATACGGGGCAAACGACGAGTTATACTGCAACTGTTGGAGAAGATAATGATTATTCGATCAATATACCCTCCTTTACTGATAATGGAAATGGCACCATTACGGATATGGTCACTGGGTTAATGTGGCAACAAGTTGATGGTGGCGAAATGACTATTGAAAATGCTTCTACTTATTGTAGTACATTGACCCTTGGAGGTTATTCTGATTGGCGATTGCCAACTCCATTGGAATCTTTTAGTATTTTAAACTTACAACGAAACAATCCGGCTCTGAATACTACTTATTTTCCTTCGAGCGGAGCGGATTATTGGTGGACGAATACTTTTCAAGTTAATGATAATACAAAAGTATGGTGCACTAATGCAGGTGGCGGTATAGGTAACAAACCAAAATCGGAAACCCTTAGTGCTGGCGGGAATAAAAGTTATCATGTGAGAGCGGTTAGGGATGTCAATGTTCCAATTATTTTAGCTAATCATTATACCGATAATGGTGATGGAACTATTTCTGACAATCTCACCCAATTAGTCTGGCAAAAAGTACCCACTCTTACACCGCTTACATGGGAACAAGCTCTTAGTTATGCTGAAGGGTTGACCTTAGCAGGAGTGTCAGATTGGCGTTTACCTAATATTAAAGAATTACAATCTTTAAATGATGAAAGCGTTGTAAATCCGTCTGTTAACACAGCATACTTGAGTGCTATTGGAGTCAAAAATTATTGGTCCTCTACAACTTTATTACCCAATCCCAGCAATCTAACTAGTGCTTGGTATTGGAATACCCAATTTGGAATTACAACTTATGACATCAAAACGAATACTAACTATGTTATTTGTGTCCGAGGCATTCCCAATAGCCTTGCAAATCAAGAGGTGGTCAATGAAACGAATAGAATAAAAGTATCTCCCAATCCGTTTCAATCAAAATTAAATATTGCAAATTCAAAAGGCTCTGAAGTATATGAATTTTATGATGAAGA
>TBL_comb47_HYPODRAFT_10008881_pt1 | contig 10163 bp, 4 predicted proteins | sample TroBogypolimnion_40_FD_10682 | JGI IMG/M metagenome (IMG submission 10682)
GCTGTATTGGGGAACCGTATGGAGTACTCCATCATAAGTCAGCGGAAAGTTGCAAACCAGCTTTGATGGGTTATATAATACCTCCTGTGCCGGGACATCTAAAGTAATACCTGAACCGGTCAAGGTTTGTGCGGCAATTGTCATCCCTTTGGCATAAAGCCCATCATCGGAGAGGTAATAATATTCTTTCGCCGTAACACCCTTTCCCAATATGGATAAGGAAACAGATTTGAAATAGTTGGCATCCTTAAAATTCATGCCCGTTCCTGCATCAATTAATTGCAACCCGTTCGCCTTACCGAAAACCTGCGCATCGCTTTCCAAGTCCCAAAATTTATTCCCACCGGGGGTTGTGTCAATGTTGCCGGCAAAAATCAAATTGTAAAAAGGGACATTGGCACTAAAGCTGGTTGGAGAAAAGGCTGGTTTTGAAATCGAAATCAAAGCTGCCTTGAAATTTAGGTCCTCAGTGTGAGCGGCATTCTTCTTTGGATTAAAGGTTCTTGTTGGCTTTACTGAAAGTATCCTATCAATTATTTGTTGATCCATATTTAATGGTCTAGAAAATGCCGACAAACTATTGAAAAATAGAATTGCAATAAAGATCAGTTTTGTTTTCATGTGATTTTAATTTAATTGTTGAACAAATTTAATTTAGATAAAACCGATACTTAACGATACATGACGATAAAGATATAGTAAAAAAAAAGATAAAACCACTGATGTTCAAAAAATAACATACTTTTTGGTCCAGGTTGAAATTGTCCATATTTGCTTTAAAAATGCCCAAGCCAGAATAGTGGAGTTGAAATGATGTCCATATAAAGATCGAATGTAATTTCCCGATCCCATTAAAGAGAGCTACTTTTGGGCGTTGAACTGAAATTGGAACTGTGAAAGTTTGTATTGCTGAAAAACCAAGTGTTGCAAAGGAGATTGCTGCAATTATAGGGGCAGGAAGCCGGATGGATGGGTATTTTGAAGGGAATGGTTATCAGGTAACCTGGACCTTCGGGCACCTTTGTACGTTAAAGGAACCTCATGATTATAGCGGTCAATGGAAATCATGGGATTTAAGGATGTTGCCCATGTTGCCCGAACGGTTTGGGATCAAGCTGATCAACGACAAAGGGGTGAAAAAACAGTTTGGCATCATCGAAAAGTTGGTCATTAAAGCCGACGAAGTGATCAACTGTGGTGATGCAGGACAGGAGGGTGAACTGATTCAGCGTTGGGTACTTTCCAAAACAGGGTGCACCAAGCCATTGAAAAGGCTGTGGATCTCGTCGTTGACTGAAGAGGCCATCAGGGATGGTTTTGAGCATTTGCGCGAAGGAAAGGAATTCGATCGGCTTTATGCGGCCGGTAGTGCCCGAGCCATTGGCGACTGGCTGCTGGGGATGAACGCGACCCGACTTTACACTTTGAAATATGGACAGAACAAGCAGGTACTTTCAATTGGGCGCGTGCAAACGCCAACTCTTTCACTGATCGTAAAACGTCAGCTCGAAATCGACAACTTTAAACCTGAACCTTACTGGGAATTAAAAACCAGGTACCGTGAGGTCATTTTTACGGCCACTTCGGGACGATTTACCACACAGGACGAGGCATCGGTAAATTTGGTTGAGATAACAGGACATGAGTTTTATATCATTTCGTACGAAAAAAAAGGTGCCAGCGAGGCTCCTTTGCGGCTTTTTGACCTTACAACCCTTCAGGTGGACTGTAACCGGAAATATGGGTTTACTGCAGAGGAAACACTAAGGTTGATCCAAAGTTTATACGAAAAGAAGCTGACCACCTATCCACGTGTCGATACAACCTACCTTTCGGAAGATATTTATCCAAAGGTACCGGGTATCCTATCAAAACTAACGCCTTACCAGGAGTTTACAAAACAGCTTCTCACCTCCGGAATAAAGAAATCACCGAAGATTTTTGATGATAAAAAGATTACCGACCACCATGCCATCATTCCGACAGGTGTTTTGTCCAATGCCCTGACCGCCGATGAACACAAAGTTTTCGATATGGTTGCCCGCAGGTTTATCAGTGCATTTTATCCCGATTGTAAGGTTGCAAATACAACAGTGTTGGGGGAGGCCAATCATGTTGAGTTCAAAGTAACCGGAAAGCAGGTCCTGGAACCTGGGTGGCGTGTCGTTTACCGGGATGATGCAGGGAAAGCTTCGTTAGATGAGAATATACTTCCTGTTTTTGAAAAGGGGGAACATGGTCAGCACCAACCGGAACTCTCAGCAAAAATGACCCAACCACCAAAACATTATACCGAGGCCACCTTGTTGCGTGCGATGGAAACAGCAGGCAAAAGCGTTGATGATGAAGAACTTCGTGACCTGCTTAAAGAGAATGGGATTGGCCGCCCGTCCACCAGGGCCAACATTATCGAAACCCTTTTCAGAAGAAAATACATCCGTCGTGATAAAAAAAAGATCGTTGCCAATCCTACAGGGATCGAACTGATCGGCACAATCGAAAATGAGTTGTTAAAATCAGCCGAACTTACTGGAATTTGGGAAAAGAAGTTGCGGCAGATCGAAGAGGGAAAGTACGAGATTGGTGCTTTTATGATCGAACTGAAAGAGATGGTCACTGAAATTGTCCGACAGGTGAAGTCTTCACAAGGAAAAGCAATTACAGTTGAGTCACCTGAAAAGGAAAAAGCTGTTGAAATTGTCAGGAAAGTTGAGAAAGAAAAAGTCCAGAAACCTCCAGCTGCCAATGAACCGGTTGTTTGTCCCAAATGTAATAAAGGATTAGTGGTCAGGGGAAACAAAGTATGGGGATGTAACGCTTTCCGTGATGGGTGCGATTTTAGGCTGCCATTCGAGTTTGAAGGTAAAAAACTCAGCGACACAGCGGTAAAGGCGCTTTGCCGGAAAAGGCATAGTGGCGAAATCAGAAAAAGTGGTGTTGATGGAACCGCTATAAATGGGATGATCGTCTTAAACAATGATTTCACTTTAGCCTTCGAAATAAAGGAACCTGAAGTGCTGAGATGCCCACAATGTAAAAAAGGGTTAATCATCAAAGGTAAATCGGCATGGGGTTGTGACGGGTTCAGAAACGGATGTCAACTTCGCGTCCCTTTTGTATTTATGGGTAAAACTTTGTCTGACAACAATATGGAGCAATTGATCCTAAAGGGAAAGACGAATAAAATGACAGGATTCATCCTTCCTGACAGATCGGTGAGGGATGGAAGGCTCACCTTCGACCGAGCGTTTAAGATCGTATTGGAATAGTATCGGAATAAAATGTTAATGATCATTTTTGTAACAGGAATCCGGTAAGCTTATTCACCAACAAAGATATCTTCCCTGATTTTAGGGATTACCTTATTTTCAATGGCTTCACGGAAGAGGGTTTCAATGGCTTTGCGCCCCCCGGTTCCAAGGTCCCGGGTAAACTCGTTAACATACAGGTTAATATGGCTTTGCATCACACTATCTTCCATGGCCTGGGCATGGTGTTTCACGAAAGGATAGGAGGCTTTCGGATTTTCGAAAGCATATTCCACACTCCGCTTCATGACCCGGTTAACCTTTTTTTGAATTTCAGCAGATAATTTTCTGTTCACAACAATTCCGCCCAAAGGGATGGCCAGCCCGGTTTTTGCTTCCCAGAATTCACCGAGGTCGGCAACTTTTAGCAAACCCTTTTGCTGGTAGGTAAAACGGTTTTCATGAATGATCAGACCTGCATCCATTTCTCCCGAAGCGACGACCTCCTCGATATCTGAAAAAAGGTATTCCTTCCTGATTTTAAGATTTGGATAGGCTATACCCAATAAAAGGTTAGCCGTTGTATATTTTCCCGGTATCGCAATTTTCAGATGTTCTACTTCATCAGGAAATATTTTATGTTTGCTGATCAGCAATGGGCCGTTTTTATAACCGAGCGCACTACCCGAATTGAGTAACAAATAGGAATCGGCAATATAGGTAAATGCATGATAGCTGATCTTGGTCATATCAATTTCACCCTTGAAGGCCAAACGGTTCAATTCTTCCACATCGGCCATAACAAGATCAAATTCAATCCCTTCCGTATCAATACGCCCATGAACCATGGCATCAAAAATAAAGGTATCATTGGGACAAGTCGAAAATCCAAGTGTCAATTTCATAAAGGCAAAATTTAATCTGATCAGGAAACCAGATAGCGTTTTTGATCATTTTACAAATATAGGTTATTTTTCATTGAACTGCTCCCTGTATTCAGATGGGGACCTGGTAATTGCAGCCTTAAATTGTCTGTTAAAATTTGATAAGTTGTTAAAACCTGCTTCGTCACAGATATATGCAATAGTCTGGTTTCCATGTCTCAACAATTTACAGGCATAACCAATTCTCAACTCATTGACAAATTGTGCAAATGTTTTGCCCGTTTTTTGCTTGAAATAACGGCAAAATGCAGTTGTGTTCATCCCGGCAACAGAAGCAGCTTCATTCAGTGATATTTTATGGTTATAATTTCGGATGGTCCATTTATAAACCTTATCCATCCTGGCTTCGCCAGAATCATCCATAGCGTTGGTATATCCTGGTGTTGCAATGGGACGCGATTCGGAAGCACCCAAAAAATCAATCAATTTTACAAACAAAAGATGCCGTTCCATGCCACTGACCCTGAGCATCTCATGAAGAATTTTTCCGGCTATTTCAGCCGAATGGGGAAAAAAAGTCAAACCGGATCCTGCATTGTTCAACAATTTTTTCACTGCCCCAAATTCGGGTCGTTGCAACTGCGAAAGAGGAAAGTAACTTGTGGGAAATTGCACTACAATGGCATTTACGCGGTTATTGGGATCCCCACGGTAGAACAACTGGTCGCTCAGGTAAAAATGGGGAAGTTTGCTCCCATAAAATGACAAATCGTTTGATGAGAATGGTTCGACAGCATCGCCTACAAACTTCTTTCCGAAACTTTTGATGATATAGACAATTTCATATTCATTATGAAAATGCCATGGAAATGTAAAATGCTGGTAATCATCATACTTTATCAGGAATGAGTTGTCTGCAGGAAAATTTATGACCTCTTTAAATATCTTCATATTGCAAAGATAGTACTATGGTTGGCAAATAAAATATTCGTATAAAAAATTTTACTTCTTTATTTTTGAAATTGTTGTGTCAGTACAACTTATGATGAATAAATGTTGGGTACTAATTTAGGACCTATTGTTGGAATTTGAAAAAAAATGTAAAATCTTCTTGTTGATTTAGTCGGTATCATTTCATTTTTTTAATGTGTGTTTTTTGAAATAGTGTCAAATAGATAACATCAATTTATATTGGGACTTTTAATCGCATTAACGATCATTAATACCTTACTGCCTATGGAACAATAATTTATTGAACTTTTACCGGCGAAAGTGATCAATTCACTTTCCTGACAAGGCATTTACTGTGCTTTGACTACAATTAATTTTAAACAACCATTAAACAAATCAAAAACATGAAAATAAACGGGCTCAATTCTCCGGACGGAAAAAGATATACCGGAATAATGAAAGGATTATTTGCTTTAAAAACTACACTGTTATTCATTCTTATCTCATCTATCCAACTCTCTGCCGCAGTTAGTTTTTCTGAAACCTACAGAAATGTTCCCACATCTGATGAGATGACTACGAGCAGTTTTGTATCGGATGAACCTGGAGGGCTTGCAGCAGAACCTTTACTACCACAGACAGGACAGAGAAAAATAAGTGGCAAAATATCTGACCAGACAGGTGCTGCAATTCCAGGCGTTTCAGTGGTCGTAAAGGGGACAACTGTGGGTACAACCTCCGACATTGACGGCAAATTCAACTTGTCGATTCCTGCCGATTCAAAAACACTGGTTTTCACTTTTGTCGGGATGAAATCACTCGAAATGGTCATTGGTACCCAGTCAACCTTTAATGTTGCCATGCAGGAGGAAACCATCGGCCTGGAGGAGGTCGTAGCCATTGGATATGGTACCGCAAAGAAAAAAGACCTTACTGGTGCCGTTGCCCAGGTAAAAGCTTCAAGGCTTGAAAACGAAAAACCGCAAACTGTACAGGATATCTTAAGGGGTAATGTTGCAGGGTTGAGCGTCGGGTTCGCATCACTTGCAAAAGGGGGTGGCGACCTTGAAATCCGCGGTGTAAATACCCTTAAAACCTCTTCTGCCCCCTTGATCGTTCTTGACGGAACCATCTACCAGGGTGGGATGGAGGATATTAACCCTAATGATATCGAAAGCATAGACGTATTAAAGGATGCTTCTTCCGCCGCTGTTTATGGTGCAAGGGCTGCCAATGGCGTTATTATTGTCACGACCAAGAAGGGATCCCAGGGCAAACCTATGATCACTGTTTCATCGAGTGTTGGAGTTGCCACGATGGCCACCCTTCAGGATGTTCATGATCCTTATGGTTTCATCAATTGGAGGACCGATGTAATGAAATCATTAAACTATTATAATACAGCCACAAATACCAAATTATACAAATTTGATGACCCGTCCAAATTGCCCTCATCTGTTACAGAGACTCAGTGGCGGGACGGTTCAACGGGAGAACTTCTCGACATCTGGTTGGCCCGTTTGGGATTATTGCCCATTGAAATTAAAAATTACAAGGCAAATACTCCGGTCAATTGGGGCGACCTTGTTTTTCAAAATGGGTTGCGACAGGACCATAACGTAGCACTGTCGGGCAAAAAAGATGAAATTACCTATTATTGGTCTTTGGGTTACAACAACAACAAAGGGGTAATTGTGGGTGACGAATTCACCACCATCAGAAGCCGTATCAACCTGGATGCCAAGGTTACCAACTGGTTAAGTGTTGGGATCAATACACAATATGCAAACCGTGACGAGAGCAACATCAATGCAGACTGGAGCCAGATTGTTTACAGCTCCCCATGGGGCTCAATTTACAAGGACGATGGCAAAACAATCCGCGAAAGCCCAGTTGATGACCTTGGTCGCGGTGCCAAATACCCCTTGTACGACAAGATGTTCCAGGATCGAAAGAAAGTCTATAATACGTTGATCAGCACCTTGTACAGCAAAATCACACTTCCTTTGGGGATCACTTATCAGGTGAATTTTGCACCGCGCTTTGAGTGGTACAACTACCTCAATTTCATGTCCTCGCTGCATGAGGAATGGGCTAAATTCGGAGGCCAGGCCAACCGTGAGCAAAGTTCAGTCTATAGCTGGCAAATGGACCACCTTGTAAAATGGAACAAGAAATTTAAGGAAGTTCACCAGATCGATGTCACCTTATTGGCCAATGCCGAGAAATACCAAAGCTGGCAAAATGCAATGTCCACCCAAGGATTTTCGCCAACCGATGCTTTGGGTTACCACAATATGACAGCCGGCAAGAGTTCCCTCAACAGCATCAGCAGTAACGATGAATACAGTACTGGCGATGCTTTGATGGCTCGTGTATTTTATTCCTATCGCGACAGGTACATGCTGACTGCATCAATACGGCGTGATGGTTATTCGGCCTTTGGAACGAGATACCCTCGCGGTACTTTCCCTTCCATAGCATTGGGCTATGTCATCTCCGATGAATCTTTTTTCAAAAACAATATCCTCACTTATGCCAAGTTGCGGGCTTCGTGGGGTATCAACGGTAACCGCGAAGTTGGTCGGTATGCTGCCCTCTCGGATATGAGCATTGGAAAATATCCTTATCAGAGCGCATCAGGTGTTTATGAGAGTAACCAGTTGTACGCCAATAACCTGGCAAATCCAAACCTGAAATGGGAAAAAGGGGAAGCCTTGAACTTTGGTTTGGACTTTACACTCCTGAACGGCCTTCTCGACGGTTCTGTTGAATATTACAAGATGAATACCTTAGACCTCCTGGTTGATAGGAAATTGCCCGATTTCTTAGGTTTTAGTTCCGTGGCCACAAACCTCGGGGAACTGGCCAACGATGGAATAGAATTAACGTTGAACTCCAAAATCATGGACCACAAAAATTTCAAATGGCGCGGCAGTTTCAATATTGCATACAACAAAAACAAGATCGTCCACCTCTATGGCGACATGGTTGATGTAAAGGATGCTACCGGTGCTGTAGTTGGACAGAAAGAAGCCGACGATACAAGCAACAAGTGGTTCATTGGTAGGCCGATCAGCCAGATCTGGGAGCCTAAAATCGTAGGAGTATGGCAAAAGGGCGAAGAGACCGAAGCTGCCAAATACGGGCAATATCCGGGCGACTTCCATTTGCAGGATGTCAATGGCGATGGAAAGATCAATGATTCGGATAACCAGTTCCAGGGACAGACGGAACCACTTTATCGTTGGAACTTGCGCCAGGAATTCAATATTTTCCAGAATTTCGACCTTGCACTTTCTTTCTATTCGGCAATGGGACATAAAGGCACCTACAATGTTGCAAAAAACAGGGACGGATTCCCCGAACGTGTCAATGCATATGTAACGCCTTACTGGACACCCGAGAATCCAACGAATGATTATGCCCGTATCTACTCAAACGAAGGTGGCGCGGTGTTTAACGTATGGAGAGACAGATCATTTATCCGTTTTGACAATATCAACCTTGCTTACACTGTACCCCAGAAGATCCTGAAAAAGGCACATATTGCAAATCTGAAGTTTTTTGTGACCGTAAATAACGTTGGATATTGGGCCCCCAAATGGAAATTCTGGGATCCGGAACAGTATAGAAACGAGAGTGGTACACTGACCAACGGACCATCGCCCCGGATCTTTACCCTTGGTCTCAATTTAACTCTATAATTCACTTCAAAAGCAAAACCAAATGAAATCAATAAAAATAAAATCATTTTTGAAAGTCCTGCTTTTCCTCCCCATCACAATGGGAATGGTGAATTGCAGTGAAGACTGGCTGAAGCCAAAACCTCTTTCCATCTTCACTCCGGAGAATGCATTTGTCGATGCACGTGGAATGTATGGTGCGTTGACTGCCTGCGAAAGGAATATGCGTTACGAGTGGTATGGCGACGCTGCGCCTATCATTACGGAATTGGTTTTCTCGGAAGTATGCGTTGAAGGGACTACCGATAAACCCGGTCCAGCTCAGAACCTGAATATCCAGATCACACCCAGTTCTCAATTAAATAGTGGCGACTACAATAAAATTGGTTGGTATTGGCTCGAAGGTTATAAAGGGATCAAATATGCCAATGTGGTTATTTCAAGGATCAACACGGCTACTTTTACAAGTGAAGCCGAGAGAAACGCAGTTCTGGGTTCGGCCTATTTCCACAGGGCTTTCCGTTATTATCGTCTGACACAGCAATTTGGGGATATTCCTTTTATTGGAAGGGAGATCACTGATGCAAAACTGGATTTCTATTCCACAAAGCGTGAGGTCATTCTGACCAAGATCAAGAAAGATATGGAATTTGCAGCCAAATGGTGTTCCGATGCCGTTGACCGTGGCCGTGTTACCAAAGGGGCTTGTTATCACCTACTTGCCAAGATCGATCTTGCATTGGGCGATTTTGATGGTGCAATTGCAGCAGCGAGCGCAGTGATCGATGGCGGTACTTATGCCCTGATGACCTCACCTTTTGGAGCAATTCCTAAAGAGGAGGGTGATTACCTGACCAAGTTAGGAGTTGTGAGGGATGATGTCATCGCCAGACTCCACTGGTGCAACAACAAAGCCCTGACTGCAAATAAAGAGGTTCTATTCATGGTGCTCTCACGCGAAGATCTGATCGACTCACGCCTTGACCTTCAGATCATGCGGAATGCAGTTCCATTCTGGGGATGCTCCAACTCCAACTTCTTCAAGACTCCAAACGGCGCAGGCCCGGCTACTTCCGATATTGCCGCCCAGGAGATCAAACTGGTGGAAACTTTTGGACGTGGTATTGGCCGTGCAAGAGGAACCAATTACAGTACCCGGCAAATCTGGGACGATCCCAACGACCTCAGGCACAAGAAGTACAACTGGATGAACATGGAGGACCTGGTTTATAACCACGCCAACCTGAAAACTTCCGACCCTTCCTATTACAATAAACCAATGCAGTTAAAGAATGCTGCAGGTGCTGTATTGACAACCGATACAATCAGGAACTGGTTTGGCTGGCCACATTATAAGGTTTATACTCCCGACCCACGTAGGACTCAACCTCAGG
>TBL_comb47_HYPODRAFT_10008882_pt1 | contig 10163 bp, 6 predicted proteins | sample TroBogypolimnion_40_FD_10682 | JGI IMG/M metagenome (IMG submission 10682)
AAATAAGGTTCCTATATCATCTTTTGAAGGATTTATACGACAAATTATCGGATGGCGTAACTATATTTATACAATGTATGTATTAGAAGGGGACAATATAAGATCCGGAAATTTTTTAAATCATAATAATATATTAATAAAAAATATTATGTGGGAAGGGAAGACTAAACTTTTACCAATTGATAATATTATTCATAAAATAGTAGATTATGGTTATGCACATCATATTGAACGATTAATGTATTTAGGAAATTATATGCTGTTATGTATGGTTAAACCAGATGACGTTTATAATATATTTATGGAATGGACGATTGATGCATATGAGTGGGTTATGATACCAAATGTTTATGGAATGTCACAATATGCGGACGGTGGTTTAATGATGACTAGGCCATATTTTTCTTCATCAAATTATATTTTGAAAATGAGTGATTACAAAAAACCAAAAAGTGGAAATGACAAAAACGAAGAAAATTGGTGTGTAATATTTGATGCATTATATTATAATTTTATAAAAACCCATGAAGATTATTTATCTAAGAATTATGCAACATCACGACAAGTAGCATTTTGGAGAAAAAAAAGTCCTTCTGAAAAAAAAAATATTGTTCAAATGGCGGAGAAATATTTAGAATCAATGTTTGTTATTCCTAACTAAGATAATAATGATTACGATGGCCATTAATAATATTAATATGAAAATAACTGCTGTAAGAATTATGTATGGATATAATCTATCAAAAATATATGTAAAACTTGGTTCAATAAGATATGTATTTAATTTTTTTTTATTTTCATCTTTAGATATTTCTGTTATACATATGTCAATAATTTCATTTGCAAAACTGCTTTTTAACATGATGCATTAATTATATTTAATTTCGAAAATATTTATTTATATTAAACTTATAAATAAATATATTTTTTAGATCTAGTTGATGAAGTCTTTCAGCGGCTCCCAAGAGGGCTTGGATATCTCAATCCCTTTGGTATTTATCGCAAGCTGTCTTCCGATATCGAATATCCCGGATGTGATGCCGCTGAATTTTTTAATTAATACGTACCAAGTGCTATATATAATATGTCATTCGTAGCATGACCTACATTACCAGTTGTTGTTATTTGAACTTGTAAATAATTATTAATATTAAATGATGAACTAAAATTTTGATATGATAATCTTTGATTTGCGTTTGTATTTGATATATTGATAGTTGGACCAAATTGTGTTCCAACACTTCCATATATAGATGTATTTAATAATTTTATTGTAAAACTTGCTCCACCTGGAATAGCATTAGGGTCATTATAATATACTGTTATTGAATTTACAATAGTGGATTGTGAAAATGGAATTGACCAAATATCAGAAGTAGATAATGAAGTATATAAGATAACCCCTGGAAGTAAATAATAAGTATTTGATCCATCAGCAAATCCTCCTATAACTGAACAAGTTATTAAATTGGTGGTATTTAACACTGAAAATCCATATCCATCTGCATTAGAATTTAATAAATCAGTTGATGATAATTGTATTACTGATGGAGAACCATATGTAATTCCAGATGGTTGTTGAATATCATATAATCCTCCATAACATGAACTAGTTTTTAATGATAAGAATGAAGCAGTCGAACCATTACAAGCACCTATTGCATTAGATGTTGCACCAGTTGCACCTGCAAAGAATACCGCATCTCTGATTACCATTTGACAAGTTGCACCAGGAGCTATATATATAGAATATACATTTGCATTAGAACCAATTCCAGTAGATGTATTAACCGTAGTTCTTTGAATTGCATTTTGTGATTGCATATTAAATTGATTAGTTGTATATGCAGTACCATCTGCGTATACTCCATATACATTTCCTGAACCGGTTGTAGCAGATGAGGATACATTTACTACGCATGCTCTTACTTTAGAAGTAGTTGTAGTTGTAGTTGGAAATTGTATTCCAATTATATTTATTCCAAGAGTGGATGTTGTAAGATTTAAAGTTAAATCTTCTATACGTGTAGATAAACCCATTGTAACTAATGTTGTATTTGAAGTAACTCCTAATATTTGTAAAGTAGTTGTTTGAACACTCATGCCGCGAATAGCACATCCAGTCGGAATTGTTATTCCACTCGATAAATTATAAGTTCCTGGCATAATCCAAATTGTTGCAGGAGAACCATATGTATTTATTGCTGTTATTGCTGCATTTACAGTAAGATATGGTAATCCATTAACTGATGCAGTACTATCATTTCCATAAACTGCGTCAACACGTGCAACATTGCCTAATAATCCCATACTTGTTAATGCATTATTATAATATATTTCATTTGTAGTATTATTATATAATACATAATTTGCTGTTGCTCCAGAAGAAGTTATTCCTCGGACAGGCCCTATACATAATCCATTATTTATACCGGTAATTCCTGTTCCAGTAGCATTTAAAACAATAGAATTCCCAGGTTGATTAGTTTGACCTGCATTATTTCCAATTGCAATAGAATTAGAGCCTTGATTAGTATAACCTGCTAAATATCCCATTGCAATCGAAAAATTACCTTGACGATTATAACCTGTATTGTATCCTATTGCTACTGCATTTGAACCTTGTCCAGTAAAACCTGAATTTTGTCCGATTGCGACTGCATTCGAAAGCTGACTATTATAACCAGCATTTAAACCAATTGCTACTGCATTTGCACCTTGAGAATTAGTTCCTGATCCTCCTCCTAAACTAATATTTTGGTCTCCTACAGTCCATCCCGAACCATTCCAATATACGTAATCACCGTAATTAATTCCGGTTGGAGTAAATGAACCGGTAGCACCTGTTGCTCCTGTACTTCCAGTCATACCCGTAGTACCTGTTGCACCTGTTGCTCCTGTAACACCTGTAGCTCCGGTAGCACCTGTACTTCCAGTGGCTCCTGTAGCTCCGGTAGCACCTGTTGCTCCTGTACTTCCAGTCATACCCGTAGTACCTGTTGCACCTGTTGCTCCTGTAACACCTGTAGCTCCGGTAGCACCTGTACTTCCGGTGGAACCGGTGGTTCCTGTACTTCCAGTCATACCCGTAGTACCTGTTGCTCCCGTAGAACCTGTTGCTCCCGTAGCACCTGTACTTCCGCTGGAACCTGTGGCTCCTGTACTTCCTGTTAGTCCCGTAGTACCTGTTGCTCCCGTAGTACCTGTTGCTCCCGTAGCACCTGTAGCACCTGTACTTCCAGTCATACCTGTTGCTCCAGTAGCACCTGTACTTCCAGTGGATCCTGTAGCTCCGGTAGCACCCGTTGCTCCGGTTGTTCCTGTACTTCCAGTCATACCTGTTGCTCCAGTAGCACCTGTACTTCCAGTGGATCCTGTAGCTCCGGTAGCACCCGTTGCTCCGGTTGTTCCTGTACTTCCAGTCATACCCGTAGTACCTGTTGCTCCCGTTGTTCCCGTAGCACCTGTACTTCCAGTCATACCCGTAGTACCTGTTGCTCCAGTAGCACCTGTACTTCCAGTGGATCCTGTAGCTCCGGTAGCACCCGTTGCTCCTGTAGCACCCGTAGCACCTGTACTTCCGGTGGATCCTGTGGTTCCTGTACTTCCAGTCATACCCGTAGTACCTGTTGCTCCCGTAGAACTTGTTGCTCCAGTAGCACCTGTACTTCCAGTGGATCCTGTTGCTCCTGTAGCTCCCGTAGCACCTGTACTTCCAGTGGATCCTGATGCTCCTGTAGCTCCCGTAGCACCTGTACTTCCGGTGGAACCTGTGGCTCCTGTACTTCCAGTCATACCCGTAGTACCTGTTGCTCCTGTAGCACCTGTACTTCCAGTGGATCCTGTGGCTCCTGTAGCTCCCGTAGCACCTGTACTTCCGGTGGAACCTGTGGTTCCTGTACTTCCAGTCATACCCGTAGTACCTGTTGCTCCCGTAGAACCTGTTGCTCCAGTAGCACCTGTACTTCCAGTGGATCCTGTTGCTCCTGTAGCTCCCGTAGCACCTGTACTTCCAGTGGATCCTGTTGCTCCTGTAGCTCCTGTAGCACCCGTAGTACCTGTTGCTCCTGTAGCACCTGTAATTCCAGTCATACCCGTAGTACCTGTTGCTCCTGTAGCACCTGTACTTCCAGTGGATCCTGTGGCTCCTGTAGCTCCGGTAGCACCTGTTGCTCCTGTAGCTCCGGTAGCACCTGTTGCTCCGGTAGCACCCGTTGTTCCTGTACTTCCAGTCATACCAGTAGTACCTGTTGCTCCTGTAGAACCTGTTGCTCCCGTAGCACCTGTACTTCCAGTGGATCCTGTAGCACCTGTTGCTCCCGTGGATCCTGTAGCACCCGCGGCTCCTGTTGCTCCGGTAGCACCCGTTGTTCCTGTACTTCCAGTCATACCAGTAGTACCTGTTGCTCCTGTAGAACCTGTTGCTCCCGTAGCACCTGTACTTCCAGTGGATCCCGTAGCACCACCTGGATCTCCCGTAATTCCTTGTGGACCAGTTGGTCCTGTTTGACCAGTAGGACCTTGTAATCCAGTCGGGCCTTGTAATCCTGTAGGACCAGTTGGTCCAGTAGAACCACCAGCTGGACCAACCGGACCGGTTACTCCTTGTATACCTGTTGGACCAGTAGCACCGGTAGGTCCAGGAGTTTTATCAATAATTGAATATGTTGGACCAAGAGGTCCTCCTGTAGTAGGACTAATTTGTTGTGCTATTAAATCAAATAAAGTGGAACCTTGAACTCCATAAGGACCTATTTTCCAACCTCCTACTGCATTTGGTGTTAATTGTGCTGGTCCAACATTTAAAAAAGGTGATGCAAAACCAAACTCTGTATATGCTATACCTGATGCATCTGAACCTAATGTAGCAAATACTGTTGTACCTGGAGGTCCACTAATATTAATAGTTCCAGGACCAACATATAAATCTTTCCAACGTAAATTAGTTGCACCTAATATATAAGTATTATCTAAAGAAGGATTTAAATTGCTATTAATTAAAACTTGTGTTGGAGTCGTGGTTATTTGTTTTGAAACTAATACATCCGAATTATTATCAGTAACTAATACACTTCCTTCTCCTAAACCACTTATTGTTATACCTGATTGACCTGTTGGACCAATAGGACCAGTTGGACCTGTTGGACCAGGAGTTTTATTAAGAAGTGAATAAATTGGTCCAGTAACACCATCAACTGTATTTTCTTGTGCAATAAGATCAAAACTAGGTGTTAAAGCAGTTCCTGTAGAACCTACGTGCCACCCTCCAACAGCTTTTGGAATACCTATTGTCGGTCCAATATTTATAAAAGGTGTTGCAAAACCATATTGAGAATATGCTATACCATCATTATCTGAACTAATTTGTGCAGGACCTAATATAACAGAGCCTTGTCCCACATAAATATCTTTGATTCTATTTGAACTACTTCCAATTGAAAAAATATTATCACTTGTTGGAATTATATTACAATTAATATTAATTTGATTATTTGTTGTAGATAAAATACTAGAAATTAATACATCTGAATTATTATCACTAACTAATATATTGCCTTCTCCCAAACCATTTATTATATTTCCTTGAGTTATTTCAGAACTATTATTATTATAATATAATATATTATTTGTACTATGTACAGTTACACCCCTTATAGGACTAACATATAAGCCTATATTTGGTGTTGAAATAGTATTAGTCGATCCATTTATAATAATACTTTTTTCACTCGAACTATTCTTAGTAATATTAATATTATCATTAAAAAATAATTCTTCGCAATTAATACTACCATCATTGCTTAATAATATTGCTTTATTATTAGGTAAAACTTCACTCTTTATATAAATATCTTGACTTGAATATATACCATTATATGCAGCTAATAATCCATTTGTATTTATATTTTTACAATTTAAATCACTGTCTATAGCTATACCACCTTCGACAAATAAATTTTCTCCAATTTCACTATTTTTTTCTGTATATGTATTTTGTTCAAATATTACATTATCATTAATATAAATAATTGGATTTCCACTCATTATTATTAATTACGAAAAAAAATAAAAAATTTTAGAAAAATATTTTAATTAATTTTCCTTATAATTTTAACTCTTTTATCTCATTTATATCATTAAATTTCTTCATAAATATATATTTCTTTATAAAAATATATATTTATGCAGAAATATATAGTTCTGGAGTCTTTCGCAAGCTCTATCAGCCTGGATCAAGTCCGCCAGACTTACCGAAGGTTGTGGGAGCTTACGCATGATTTCTGGCGAAAGTGTTACAAATTTTTTATATAAGATATTATTTGTTTATATTTATTTTCTATACATTTATAATATATTTCTTGCGGACTTGCTGCAGGCTGATGGAGCTTGCGAAAGACTCTATGTTCTAATTTATAATTTTCATTATTTATTTCTAGATAATTTTCTTTAGTGGTATTTTTTTTATAATAAGCATCATTTAAAATTATATATATTGGATTCGGCATAATATATATTTAAAATATATTTTTTAATTATATAAATGAAAATAGATATAAATAAATTAGACTTTAAAAAAGTTTCTGATAATATTTATCAAATAAATCATCATAAAGATGTTTTAAAATTTTGGAGCCCTAAAATATGTGTTCCATTTGGTATCGATAAAGATTATGATAAATATTATATTAGACTAGAACTAGATAAATTTGTTGATGACCAAAATCCATTAGAAGAAAAAAATAATGCATCCCATATATATTTTAAAAAAGTAATTTCACATATAGAAAAATTAATTAAGAAAAAATTAGATATACAAGATAATGAATTTAAAAGTGTTATTCGTAATCGTGGTGCGAATAAAACTGAATTAATAGAATGTCGAATAAAAAATTTTAAAAAGAATTTTCAAACAACAGTTGAATATGAAGATAAAGAAAATAATTATCTAAAAACAATATTTGATATAGAAAAACAAAGTTATGTTAAAGTTTTATGTGAAATATATGGTTTATGGGATTATAGAACTGAAACAAAAGAAAATAATAAAATAGGCTTAATATTATATGTTACTAAAATTATTGTACTTAAATAGAAGGTAATCGACCAACGTATGAGAAATATCTTCCAAAGTCATCGGGAGTCTTTCGCAAGCTCCATCAGCCTGCATCAAGTCCGTCAGAAATCATACGCAAGCTCCCAATTTCTGGCATACTATACATATAAATAGGTAAGGAAAATGCGTTTTTAATAAATATATTTTTTATTATCTTAAAACAAAAGAATATAAATGGAATATGACTTAGAAAATAATAATCACCTAACAATGAATAAATTAAATTTCGATTTCAAATTAAATGATAGATTTATATATGTTACCAATGAAGATAGTTCATATTATGAATTTCAATCTCCTTTTTTAAAAGTTCTAAAACCTATACATATTACATATAATAAGAAAAAAAATATTGCTAAGAAATATTTAATTTTAGAAACGAATGATGAACTAGATTTTGATAATCAAATTGGAGATTTTATGTTTGTAATAAATAAATTACATGAAATATCTCAAGAAAAAATTAGAGAAAATAGTATAAACTGGTTTAATACAGAATTTGATGATATTGGATTAGATTTAAAAGTAAGACGTCCTATTGACCATCAAAAAGATAATGAATTTATTAAAATTTGTATTCCTATAAATAGTGAAATTGAAGAAAAATTAAATAATGTTACAAAAGGAGATTATGTATTATGTAATGTTTTATTTAAGGGATTAAAAGTATCAAGCGATTTTATAATGGAAGAAATTGAAATTAAAGAAATTATTTTACAGAAAGAATATGACGAAATACAGAATAATAAATTTATAAATGAAAGTATTAAAGAAAATAATATTATAAATCAATTATTAAATGAAGATGTAGAATCTTTTGAAAGCTCTAAACTCAAAGAAATGTTACATGAAGAATCTGGAGTCTTTCACAAGCTCCATCAGCCTGCAGCAAGTCCAGAGGCTCCGCATCCGGGATACTCGATATCGGAAAACCAAAGGGATGGAGATATCCAATCCCTACTGGGATCCGCTGAAAATAATCTTCAAACATCTTCTATACAAGAATTAGAGGGAGTCTTTCGCAAGCTCCAGACTCCAGCGGCTCCACATTCGGGATACCCTATATCGAAAGACCGGAGGGATGGAGATATCCAAGCCCTACTGGGAGCCGCTGAAAATACTAAAGAAAATGAATCAATTAAGAAAGAAATAGAAGCTGTTAAAGAAAATATGACAGATGTAACATATGATTCTAAGGAAAATAATGTAAAGAAAAATAAAGATAAAAATAAAAACAGAAATATAGACAGAAATACAGATAAAAATACTGACAAAAAGAAAGATAAAAAACTAACACAAATAATTAAAAAAAGTAAGAAAATAATCTTTACATAATATATTTGATAATTAATTTAAAAATTAATAAAATTATTTAAAAAATAATTTTATTTAAATTATTTTTGTTAATAAAGTTATAATTTTTTTATTTGTATTAAATATAACATGTCATCAAATTTAGAACTTTCCAATTCTAATAATATTTTAAAAGGACTATTTATAATATTAATAGTAGTAGGTATAGCATATTTTATATATTATTTATATTCCCAAAATGGCTCAGTTCCTCAAATGAGAGGTTCAAAAGAACATTTCCAAGCTATGTATAATCAATCTGAAGATAATTCTGAAGATAATTCCCAAGAAATTTCCGAAGAATCATCCGGTTTAAGTGTTACTCATTCCATGAGAGGAAAACCATCTGGTTTAGGAAACCCAGTTATGAATAAACAAATGTACTCTAATCCCAATTCTAATGGTGGAGTTGTAGGAAGTGGCAACATGAATTATTTTAGTAAAGATTCTTCTCAAGAAGAAGAACGCAATACTACTTCTTTCCCTAAAGACCAATTAACAGCTGACGAATTATTACCCCAAGATAATTCCTCATTATGGGCTCAAGTAAACCCTTCCGGAGAAGGTTCTTTGAAAGATAGAAACTTCTTGCAATCTGGTTATCATATTGGTATCAACACTGTTGGTCAAACTTTACGAAACGCCAACTTACAATTACGTTCTGAACCCCCCTGTCCACAAGTACAGGTTTCGCCGTTTTTAAATAGTACCATTTCACCTGACTTGGGCCGCAAACCGTTTGAAATAGGAGGTTGTATGTAAATGAACGATGAATCATCGTTAAAAATTAAAATATAAAAAATCTTAAAAATAGAATTTTTTAATTTATTAATAAATTAAAAAAAATTGATACAAAAACCTTATAAAAATCATAATACATATCCTTACTATAAAAACCAAATGCCAAATTGTATTTTTGAAGATTGTACTAAGAAAGCTAGTTATAATTACTATTATGAAAAAGAAAAATTGTATTGTACAGAACATAAATTAGATGAAATGATAGATATTACGCGTAAAAGATGTATTTATGAAGAGTGTAAGATACAACCAAATTATAATATAGAAGGAGAAACAAAAGCATTGTATTGTTCATCTCATAAATTGGAAGGAATGATTAATGTAATAAGTAAAACTTGTATTTACGAAGGTTGTAATATAAGACCATCTTATAATAATGAAGGTGAAACAAAACCATTATATTGTGTAATACATAAATTGGAAAATATGGTAAATATAGTAAGTAAAACTTGTATTTATGAAGGATGTAAAAAACAACCAATATATAATAATGAAGGAGAAACAAAACCTTTATATTGTAAAATTCATAAATTAGAAAATATGGTAGATTTTAAAAATAAAACGTGTATTTACGAAGGATGTAAGATACAACCGATTTATAATATAGAAGGAGAAAAAAAAGCATTGTATTGTTCATCTCATAAATTGGAAGGAATGATTGATGTAAAAAATAAAACTTGTATTCACGAAGGATGTAAGATACAACCGATTTATAATTTAGAAGGAGAAACAAAAGCATTGTATTGTTCATCTCATAAATTGGAAGGAATGATTGATGTGAAAAATAAAACTTGTATTCACGAAGGATGTAAGATACAACCGATTTATAATATAGAAGGAGAAACAAAAGCATTGTATTGTTCATCTCATAAATTGGAAGGAATGATTGATGTTA
>TBL_comb47_HYPODRAFT_10008886_pt1 | contig 10160 bp, 7 predicted proteins | sample TroBogypolimnion_40_FD_10682 | JGI IMG/M metagenome (IMG submission 10682)
CTTAAATCGGAAATTTGTCGAGCGGCTTGTTGCCTTATTGGCTTGTTTTCAAGTGGCGTTGTTGCTTTTGTCATGGGTTCTGTTTCTCGCAGTCCCTGCGGACATGTATGTGCAGTGAACTGTGGAATGAGCTGCTAAGCTTAAGCTTTAAACAGTGCCATGCGCAGCATACGACTTGGTTTGTACGCTATCCAATAAATAGCCGTACGGTGTCCCTGAAATTCTGTACGCTGTCCTTAATTTGTCGGTACGCTGTCCTTAATTTTTAATGATTTACCTCTGTAAGCACGACACACTAGATGGTATTGGATACCTTTAAGGGTTGTAGCGTTTACTTCGCGTCGCCAGCCTCCCATCTCCTTCCATAGTTGCTCCCGCAAAGTTGCGCAGGGTGTTTATCGCTTGGGTCTCGTCACATAGGGATTCGGAGGATGCGCGACTGCGTCGCCACCTCCTCAATGCCCTTTGCACTCGACCTGGCGCTGGTGAATACGCTTTAATGCAACTCCCATTTTCAGCTCGCTGGGAGGCTAAATTTCCCTGTTTGGACTGTGCAGAATTGGCTTGCAATTTGTCTTGTTACGAGCTGCGTACCTCTCGGGTGGAAAGGAACGCTTCCGTGGGTTCTAGCTTTGAGCGCTAGCCGCAGTGTCTTCGCTAGGGGCATTTCAGACTGGTCGAACGACTGCGCCGTCCGCCAGTCTTCAATCGCCCCTTGCTCATCCGTGCGCCAGTGAACTTGCGCAAGCCTGCATTTTTGCTTGTGTGGGGTGTTGTCAATCTGGATTATCCGGAAACTTTACCTTGGCCTAGTCAGCGTCGCCACTATCCTGCGGATAATCCGGGCTTCGCAGCGCGGTGATTTTCTCATTGCGTCAGCCTTGTCCTTCTTTTGGCTTGCCTGGACGAGTCTTTTTTTACTGGCGAATATTGCCGTTGCGAGCGTAAGAAATGTGCAGCACTTGTGGGGCTTTGGGCTTGCGTATCGCCTCCATTTTTGAGGTGGAGTGACATTGGCTACCTGCCTTAGAGCGCCTTTATATGGCTTGCCAAGGGCCGTTTACATGTCCGCGTCGGAGCGAGGAGGGCGCAGCGGTGGGGGGGCGGGGCCCACAACCAGGGGAGAGTGGATTCGCGTAGGGCTTTGGGGTGCAGGGGTCGAAGGCATTTGCAGGGAAGCAGGCACGCGGCGGCGGGTTTTTGGTGTTCGGGGTGCTTGGTATTCGCAATGGGGCACGCTCCTGCTGCTCCGTCTTGGTCGTGGTTTTCCGGCTGTTCAGCCTTCCAATTCCCAGGCCTCCACAGGCTATCCGGCACGAAATTCCCTAGAGAACTTCAAACTGGCAAGCTAAAACGCCCCTCGCCAACCCAGAGATGAAGGCTCCACACCCGCCAGAAAAGTGGCACTACGCCATATCCAAAACAAAACGATGCGCTAACCCTTGTCGAGCTATACACCACAACGAGGGAAAAATTGCATGCTGAGGAGCCAGGTTCATCCGCAGGATAAAGCTTCACGAATCTAGAGGAAGTGCTCCGGATGAACCATATTGAGCAACTCCACGCAAGCCAAAAGACACGAATTGCGCAATGCCTCTGGACCCCAAGGACTACCTTGTAGTATATGGATTACAGAGGGAAAATCGGGCTGTAACCCGCATGGAATGGTGCTCTGCGGGTAGGTTGGTATGTTGGAGCATCAACAAAAGCATGTTGCCACATCAACAAAAACATGTTGGCACATCAACATGCTTTGCGCGAGGTCTACGAATTAGGTCGCTGGTTTGGAGCGACGAATTCACAGAAATATCGAATTCAGTTTCGAGTTCTGTACCGCGCAGCTATACATCCATTCACCACCCCTAATCCAATCGTCCGACATCATGCAATACGCCCCCAAACCCGACGCCCTGACATTACAGGCAGACGCAACCCGCATTGCTGCGTTGACATCAACAGCCAACACACACTTTGAGCGTCAGCCCCGGTACCCACGCTTGTCCTGAGTTGGCCAAAAAAGTTCTGTGCCGTTTTGGGTATTTCAGTATACTGGTGTTTTATACAGTAAACGAAAGAGACCCAGTGCCAGTCCTGCTCCAACGGATAGTGAACGCCGAGTCGCCCCACGGCGTCGATGCGTCACACCCGTTTGATGTCCGGCAGCTTCCCAACAGCGTTTCACAGGCGATTTGGCGCGGCACCGAAGTCGGGCAGTCTGAACACGCTGTGGTTTCCAGTGGTTTTGAGGCTTTGGATGCACAGTTGCCGGGTGGTGGCTGGCCATGTAACGCAGTCACGGAGCTCTTGCAGTCGCAGCCTTCTTTGTGCGAGTGGCGTCTGCTTGCCCCGGCTCTTGCTGGGCTAGTGTCAACTGGCGGCCAAATCTTGCTTGTAGGCCCGCCGAAGCGCCCGCATGCCCCTGGTCTGATGAAGCTGGGCATCACCGAAAAGAGCCTAGTCTGGATAGCAGCTGATACGCCGGCGGAGCGGCTGTGGACGACCGAGCAATTGGTGAAGGCCAATCCGCGCGGTGGCGCCATCTTGGCCTGGCTACCCCAGGCGCGCGTTGAGCAACTGCGCCGGTTACAGGTCCATGCGCAGTCTTGCGATTGCCCGGTGTTTCTGTTCCGTCCAGAGGACGCCCAGCTTGACGCCTCTCCGGCCCCGTTAAGGGTGCTGGCAACTTTGGGCATCGACTGGCAATTGCAGGTGCAAATCATCAAGCGCAAGGGCGCGTTGATGGACGGTTCCATTTCGCTTCCATCCATCCCAGGAACCTTGGCCAGCGTTTTTACACCACGCCTCATGCGGCCGAGCCAGTTGATTGTCAAAGCCATGGAGCCTACCAATGTCAGCACATTGGGCAGCACTACGAACCGACGCCGCCTGCGACAGCTCGCTGCGCATTGACCCACAAGGCATCGCTGTCTGGGCCCTTCAATTCTCTCCCCGGGTTGCGAAGGTAGGCCAGGCCGTCTTGCTGGAGGTCGAGCAAAGTCTGAGACTGTATGGCGGTGAGGAGCGCGTGCATCAGCTCGTAGAGGCTGGCGCTGCCGAGCTTGGCGTCTTGCGTCTGGCATGGGGCCCCACGAGCCTGGCAGCATTGGCTTGTGCTCGCGTAGGTATTCTCGACGGTTTTGCCGGCCCAATTTCCAAGGTACTGGACCCGTTGCCGTTCGAATGCGTTGAAGCCGTAGGTGCCCATGGGGCCACCCTTGCGCGCCTTGGATGCAGGACTCTGGCCGACGTGCGAAAGCTGCCGCGCGGAGGCATCAGCAGGCGATTTGACAGCCAGCTGCTGCTGGCCCTGGACCAGGCATATGGGTTGCGACCCGAGGGCTATCCGTGGGTAAGCCTGCCGGAGAAGTTTTCTGCCAAGCTGGAGCTGCCAGGGCGTGTCGATACCGCCACGGGCCTGATGTTTGGCGCTCGGCGATTGCTGGTGCAAATGGGCGGCTGGCTTATGGCCCGCCATGTCGGCGTGACCGCATTTACGCTGCATTGGTGCCACGACACCATGCGCTCCAAGGACGCGGGAGATGGCGGTGAAATTACTGTTCGCACCGCGCAGGCTACTCAGAATGTGGAGCACTTGACCCGCCTGCTGACGGAAAACCTTGCCACGGTAACGCTTAAAGCTCCTGCCGGCGACCTAGTGTTAAGTGCAACCGAGGTTACCCCCTTCATCGAGCAAAGCGGCTCGCTTATTCCGGACGACAGAACAACCGGAGAGGCGATTGACCTGGTGCTTGAGCGCATTGAGGCCCGGCTCGGCAAAAAGCGAGTATTGCGCCCGGTGCTGACCGAAGACACGCGCATGGAGTGGATGAATCATTGGCAGCCGATGAACACCAAGAGTCCGGTGACGAAAGTCCGACAGGTTCCCGGCCCACAGCCAACCTGGATTCTCAAGAAGCCCCTTCGACTTGACGTGAAAGGTGACCGGCCGCTGTACCAAGGCCCGCTCCAATTGTTGCTGGGCCCGGAGCGCGTGGAGGGCGGATGGTGGCATCGCGTTAAAGACGCAGAGGGAAACCAGCAAGCCCTGAACGTTGCCCGGGACTATTGGGTAGCACTCAGCCAGCACGCCGGCGCACTATGGATTTTTCAGCAACGCCTGCCCAAGGACGCAGTGGCGTCTTGGTTTTTGCACGGATTATTTGCGTGAAGCCGCGCGATGTCTGTACTGCCCGTCTACGCCGAACTCCGGTGCATCTCCAACTTTTCCTTCTTGCGAGGTGCCAGCAGGCCTGAGGAACTGGTGCTGCGCGCGAAGGAATTGGGGTATTCCGCCCTGGCGTTGACCGATGAATGCACCATGGCCGGCATCGTGCGGGCACATGTTCAGGCGAAAGAGTGCCACCTCAAGCTCCTGGTCGGCTCTCAGTTTCAGGTGGATGGAGGACACCACGCCGGTGTCGATGAGCAGTTCAACCTAGTGGTCTTGGCTCGCAACCTGAACGGCTACGGCAACCTGTGCGAGTTCATAACCGGCTTGCGCCGGGCCTCTGAGAAGAAGGGCACCTACCGCCTGTCGGTCAACGCTATACAGGGCGCCAACCTGGTCGACTGCCTGGTGATTGTGTCTCCCGAGCGCAGCAGCACGCCAGCGCAGTTGCTGGCCCTCGGCCGATGGACTCTGCGGCACTTTCTAGGTCGGTGCTGGATGGGCGTTGAACAGCTCCGTACGCTGGATGATGAAAGCTGGCTGTACAAGTTGCGCCAGGTAAGCGAGTCCACAGCCATCGGCCTAGTCGCCGTGGGCGACGTACACATGCATGTTCGTTCGCGCAAGCCGCTGCAAGACGTCTTGACGGCCATTCGGGTCTGCAAACCGCTGACCGACTGCGGGCTGGACTTGCAGCAGAACGCGGAAAGGCACCTGCGCACCCGGCTCCGACTGGCCCAGACTTTTCCTCAGGAATTGATGGCCGAAACTCTCAACGTTGCAAATCGCTGCGAGTTCTCTCTTGACGAGCTGAAATATCAGTACCCGCAGGAGGTGGTGCCGGCCGGTGAGACACCCGAGTCCTATCTGCGCAGAGTGACATATGAGGGGGCAGGGCGGCGTTGGCCCAGGGGCATGACCGCCAAGGTCCAACACCAGATTGAGCATGAACTATCCTTGATTTGCGAGCTCAAGTACGAGCAGTATTTCCTCACCGTGTACGACATCGTGGCATTCGCGCGCTCCCGTCACATCCTGTGCCAAGGGCGCGGCTCGGCCGCCAACAGTGCAGTCTGCTATTGCCTGGGCGTGACGGAGGTGGACCCGGCCCGGATGGCAGTCCTCTTCGAGCGATTTATCAGCAAAGAACGCAACGAGCCACCCGATATTGACGTGGACTTTGAGCACGAGCGCCGGGAGGAAGTCATTCAATATCTGTACCAAAAGTACGGTCGAGACCGCGCTGCGCTGACTGGCGTTGTGATTTCGTACAGACCAAAGTCCGCCATTCGGGACGTTGGCAAGGCACTGGGTTTTGACCTGGACCTCCTTGAAAAGCTGGCCAAGGGCCACCGCCACTGGGACGGCCGGGAGGTACATGCGGACCGCTTGGCGGAGCTGGGACTAAGCATGGATGACCTCGGGGTCCAGCAACTTGTGGCTATCACTCGTCAGCTCATGGGCTTTCCTCGCCACCTGTCTCAGCACCCTGGCGGCTTCGTGTTGACTCGCGGGCCACTGTCTCGCATGGTGCCCATTGAGGCGGCCTCCATGGAAGACCGCACTGTCATCGAATGGGACAAGGACGACCTGGACGCCATGGGCCTGCTCAAAGTCGACGTGCTGGCCCTGGGCATGCTCACGGCCATTCGCAAGTCACTGGAGTTCGTCAGCATGCGCCGGGGCTTCCAATTCCAGATGCAGGACATCCCACCCGAGGACGCTGACACCTACGAGATGATTTGCAAGGCCGACACCGTGGGCGTCTTTCAGATTGAATCGCGCGCCCAAATGAGCATGCTGCCGCGCTTGCGGCCAAAGTGCTTCTACGACCTGGTCATTGAGGTGGCGCTTGTGCGCCCCGGCCCTATCCAGGGCGGCATGGTGCATCCCTACCTGAATCGTCGGCAGGGAAAAGAGGTTGTTTCGTACCCCAGTGCTGCGCTGGAAGAAGCACTCGGCCGCACGCTGGGCGTGCCGGTGTTTCAGGAGCAGGTTATGCAGGTCAGCATCCTTGCCGCCGGCTTCACCCCAGGTGAGGCGGATGGATTGCGCCGGGCCATGGCGGCATGGAAGCGCAAGGGCGGACTGGAGAAGTATTACGACCGCATCGTAAACGGCATGACCGAGCGCGGATACGAGAAGGAATTTGCTGAACAAATCTTCGAGCAAATCAAAGGGTTTTCGGAGTACGGTTTTCCGGAGTCGCATGCGGCCTCATTCGCCCTGCTGGTGTACGCAAGTTGCTGGCTCAAGCACAACGAGCCGGCCGCATTCCTGGCTGCCATGCTGAACTCACAGCCATTGGGCTTCTATTCGCCCAACCAATTGGTCCAAGACGCCAAGCGCCATGGCATTGAAGTTCGCCCGGTGGACGTCATGAGTAGCGATGTGGATGCAACCTTGGAAGATTTGCCTCACGCGCCGGCGGTGCGACTGGGCCTGCGCTTGGTTGCCGGCTTGCAGAGTGCCTCCGCGCAGCGCATTGTGGATGCTAGGGCGATGGCCCCATTCGACGGGGCCGAGGACCTGTCGCGGCGCGCTAATCTGGAGCAGCATGAAATGCGGCTGTTGGCCGGTGCTGATGCGCTGGCCAGCTTGTCTGGTCACCGCAGGCAACAGGTGTGGGACGCAGCAGCCCTGCATGCACCGCCGGAACTGCTGCGCGATGCGCCGGTGGAGGAGGACATCCTAGAACTGCCTGAAGCGCCGGAGGGGGAGGAAATCGTCTTTGACTACGCTGCGCTGGGCCTGACGCTCAGGCGGCATCCCCTGGCACTTCTGCGCGAGAAATTGGCGTCCATGCGTTTCAAGTCCTCCGGTCAAATGAGTGATTTTCCTAACGGGCGGCTGGTGCGCGCCTGCGGCATTGTGACGGTCAGGCAGCAGCCGGAGACGGCGCACGGGGTCGTTTTTGTCTCATTGGAGGATGAAGATGGGTCGGTGCAGGTGATTGTCTGGAAGTCTGTTCGTGAGCGTTATCGAAGCGTGTTGATGAATGCAAAGCTGTTGGGGGTTTACGGCACGTGGCAGCGCGAGGGCGAGGTGCGCAATTTGATTGCAGGGCACCTTGTAGACCTGACTGCGCTTCTGGGGCGGCTTGCAGCGCCAAGTCGGGACTTTCATTGATTGCAATAGCCATGCGAAAGCTCTTGGTGGGCGAGAGCTAGTCAGAAAAGGGAGTTAAAGCTTGGTGTCGGTTGCAGTGTTATGTGGCCGGCAAGGCACTCTCCGGTCAAAACAAGACGAGCGCTCCCGCAACCAGAATTTCACATAGCCAACACTTTCGAAAGACGTTACATTGAACGCAGTACGTAATGGATTTGGGAAAACCGAGGCTACATCCCATGCAAGAACGCCTTGAATACTTTTTTGAGACTATTCGCGATGCCATCAGTCAAGTAATTGAGGAATTGAATCTGACGTCAAAGCGAATATTCGAATTTATCCTGATGTTCTTCGTGTTGAGCGCAATTTACTCAACTTACCTCGTAGATTTTATGGAATTGGGTAATCGCGATCTATCTTTTCTGGATAAAGCACTGTTCACCTCACTGTTAAAGTTTTTCTTCCACATCGGATGGCCATTTTTAGTCTTACCATTTTTCGATAAAGAATGGCAAGTTCGAGATACTCAGAGAATCGCGCTAGCGACGTTTTTTGTATGCACATCCCTCTGGGTACACAAATATAATTTGAATGCGTGTGTGGGAGGGGCTGCTATGCTATTCGCACCTCTCTTTTTTAGCGCTCTAATTTTCCATGGGCTTGGAACATTGAGGCATCGAAAGTAAACGTCGTAACCCGCGTATCAAGTATTGTGCTATCCCGTCTTTGACCACAGGAGATCGTTTTCGGCTGTTGTGAACGGTTAGGTCTTACAGTTAGATTTGTTACCACTTTTTTCTGAACAGAATGGCGGTTGAGGTCACAGTAGCGAAGTGCATTAACGAATGCGGAACAGGGTTGAACTTGACCACCGGACAGCCAACTTCCGAGAGCACCCGCTCTAAGCCGCGCTCAAACGTCACTTCCACGCGCTTTCACACCGTCGCCAATTCTGGATGTTGCACGTAGTGGAAACACCTATTGGTCAGCGATAGTGCCCCGCACACACTGGGACTTCACAAAAGTTCACTCGTTTTGGTCAGGGAGATGTTATGAAGACAGCTATTAGAAGTACGACCGCCGGTTTGGTATGCCTGCTGCTGGCGGGTCTTTCGATTGCTCAGACGCCGGCGCTAACGAGAACCCTTGTGACCAAGGCTGATGTTGCCATTCCTAACCGCGAAGCCGTCGTAGCTCGTGTCGAGGTCGCCCCTGGCGGGGTCGCGGGATGGCATACCCACCCAGGCGAAGAAATAAGCTATGTCTTGGAGGGTGAAGGGACATTGCTAATCGCAGGTCAACCGCCGCGAAAAGTTGCGTCTGGAGAAGCCTTCGTCATTCCCGGCGGAACTGTTCACAATGCCGTCAACAATGGCGTGGTGACACTGAAACTCGTTGGTGTTTACGTGGTCGAAAAGGGCCAAGCTTTGGCGACGCCCGCACAAACGCCGCCTCAATGACAACTGTCCCGCTTGGATGAAGCGGACCAATCCGGCTTGCTGACAAAAACGTTGATGTTCGCCCACAGCAAGACGGGGCTGACTCAATTATCCTGACTCTGGACTCGGCTGGGATACCATTTACCTCATGTGCAGCCACTACCAGTCCGTCAAAGAGGCCGAGAAGTTCCGTAAAGTCTTCGGCGTTGAGCCGCCGCCAGAGCCAGGAAAGAATGACATCTGGCCCGGGTATCAGGGCAGTTTCATTCGCCGCCACCCACATACCGATGTCGGCGACGAAGCGGTGCCGGCTGCTGAGGCACTCAACGGACTCTTTGGCCTCGTTCCGCACTGGTCACAGGACACCAAAATCGCCCGGCACACCTACAACGCGCGCACTGAAACAGTGGCCGAGAAGCCGAGTTTTCGGGATGTATGGAAGCGCGGACAGCGGTGCATCATTCCTGCGGATGCTTTCTTTGAGCCGGATTGGCGCTCGGGCAAAGCGGTGCCCACGAAAATCATGAGAGCGGATGGGGAGCCGATGGGAATCGCGGGGCTCTGGTCAGCATGGAAGTCGCCCAAGGGCGATTACGTGAACTCGTTCACCATGCTGACCATCAATGCCGATGCGCATGGGCTCATGCGTCAGTTCCACAAGCCGACGGATGAAAAGAGGATGGTGGTCATTCTTCCAGAGTCGCGGTATGCAGACTGGCTGGGTGGGGAGCCCGGAGGAGTGCGGGAGTTCATGGTGCAGTATCCGGCGGCGATGCTGGTGGCGGAGCCGGAGGGCAGCCAAAAAAGCCTGACTTGAACACTGCCAGAGTACGAAGTAGCAGGCCCAAGACCCATCGGTCGCTAGACCGGTTAACCCAAGAAACAGCCTGGTGCGAGCAATTAGCTCAAACGGGTTGTGGAACACCAACCGAATGGCGACAGCATGACGATGCTGATGATGCCGGTGCTTCCGACTTCGCCAAGTCAGAGTCCGCGCCCGCGCCCGCGCCCATTGAGCATCGAAAAAGAAGTGGCTGCCTTTCGCGTGCACAAGTTCAAACGCTCACTATGCCAATCATTGATTTATTCGATTAGTGTGGCCTTTGCCAACGGCATAGACTATTGAACTGCTCAAGCCGACCTCAACAGGAGATGAAGATGTCCACAGAATCCAAGTGCCCCTTTCCCCACGCAGTCAGCAAGAATGCCGTGGCATCTTCCCCGTCGAACTCGGACTGGTGGCCCAATCAACTCAAGTTGGGCATCTTGCACCAGCACACGGCGCAGTCCAATCCCATGGGAGAAGGATTCAATTACGCTGAGGAATTCAAGTCACTCGACCTGAACGCTGTTGTCAAAGACCTGCATGCANTGATGACCGACTCGCAGGATTGGTGGCCCGCTGACTGGGGCCACTATGGCGGNCTGATGGTGCGCATGGCTTG
>TBL_comb47_HYPODRAFT_10008888_pt1 | contig 10159 bp, 7 predicted proteins | sample TroBogypolimnion_40_FD_10682 | JGI IMG/M metagenome (IMG submission 10682)
GAAGTGAATCTGGAATATAGCATGAAATACATGCGCATGGCACTTGACGAAGCACATGATGATCAGTGCAGCGCATTGACTCTGTACAATCAAGGTCTTGGCAAAAATCTACGCAAGAAACCAAGCAGATATTGCCGTAACGTAATGAAGATCATGAAAGATGACTAACACCCTGCCATAAATATCGTTGGAGATCAATGAACCATGGCAACCTCAACTGTACAAGTCCCACCTGCTACTCAAACCTCCCCGCTGCAGCAGCAAATCATAGATGAAGTACAGTTCATGCTTGGTGGAGGTATGGTTGACATTGAACTTGATCCGGGACATTACAACACTGCGCTAACTTTGGCATTTGATCGCTATAGGCAGCGTAGTGGTAATGCCGACGAAGAAAGCTATCTGTTTCTTCTGCTACAGAACGATATCACAGATTATTATCTGCCAGATAACGTTGTTTCTGTGCGTCAGCTATTTCGCAGAGGATTGGGTGGTATAACAGGTGGTACCCAGATAGATCCATTCAGTTTGGCGTACACTAACTTGTATCTGTTGCAGGCAGGGGCAGGCGGAGGTTACAGTGCCGGACTGCTGACCTACGAGCTATTCTATGAATATCTTGATCAAGCTGGACGCATGTTTGGCCGCGACATCAACTACACTTTTGACACAGTGACCAAGAAACTCAGCATCGTGCGACGTCCAAGCGGCAACGAGCAGATACTGATCTGGGCCTATATGTATCGTGCCAACGATGTTATTTTGAAAGATCCATTTGCACGTCCTTGGATCAGGGATTACACCTTGGCTTGGTGCCAGCGCATGCTGGGCGAAGCATACAGCAAGTATAATACCTTAGCAGGTCCTCAAGGCGGAACCACTCTCAAAGGACAACAGTTGATGGATGAGAGCAAAGTTACCATAGAACGTCTCGAACGTGACATCGATCTTTACATTGACAATGCCATGCCATTGGGCGTGATCATTGGCTGATTGCGAAGAGATCTTTTAGGGCAGATTTACCAGCATTGGTTAGCCTATCCTGTCCTAATACTGTGTAAACTCCAGATGGGGCAGGCACGGCATCAATTCGTAGCCATTGCTGCTTCCATTGCCACCAGCTTTCGCTCTTCATGTCAAACAGATAGAGTTCGCATAGGTCCCAGGGCTCATTATCATAAAGAAAACGATCCACGTAGATTTGGGCAGCCCAGGCCATGTCAGTGTTGATCTTGAGCAGGCTTGCGTCCTGCGTGAACAGGCCAAACATAAATATCTGATGCGACCATCTGGAGATCCAGCTGTCGCGACGTAGTGCGTTGTCTGTGTTTAGCTGTCGCCTGGGCCAAGAACGATGCATGCTCTTGTTGGCGCGCATTAGATAGCGGTTAGCTTCCTTCAGATGTTCTATATCCAGTTCAAACGAATCAAATCCATTGTTTGATCCGTCCGAACCTGGATAGGTCAGTGTGCTGTTGCTGTGACCTACAGCTCTGGCCAGTTCGGAGGCCAATGCATTGGTTTGGCTTTCGCCGGCATCACAGAGCATTATTGGAACGTTTTCAACCATATGAACCTTCTTGCGTAATCTATTTAATCAGGCCCTGCACGGTCTGTTTCAGTTGTTCTAGGGTGCCATTGTTGTCAATGGTTTGGTCAAATTTTGATCTGACCCACGCCCATTCACTAGCATGTATGCTGCTTGGAGGAGATCCTCCTAATCTATATTGGTCAAACCAAGATGGTCGTGTCCCTCGTTCAACATGCCAAACCTGACCGTTGAGTTTCTTGATTAGATTGATCTCGTTGGGAAAGCGAGTGTCTGGTATCACATAGTTCAGATCTGGATCAAGCTTGCGCTCCATGCTGGCTATCCAAATGTCGTCGTGGAATCCCAAGCGGCATACTTCTGTGCCCCACTGCTGCAGCACCCATCGCGGAGTCAAATCTGGTATCTTCAACCTATCTGCCCACCAAGTGTCTTTTTGTTCTCGCCACGCTCTGCTTTCATCTGTGTCACCTTCCAGCAGGTGGCGAGGCCATGTGAACACGGCTGCTATTGCATCCTTGAGGCTATCGGCAAAGCTCACCTTGATGAAACCCTGATCTTGTTCCAATATGTCTGCAACGGTTCCCTTGCCGCTGCCTATCAATCCGCAGATGCCAACTATCATAGAAATTCCTTTCTTGCTTATGATAATGTAGATCAGCTTGGCAATCAAGCCTGTGCGCGTGTTCAACTCCGAGTAAAATCTATAATTTTGTCAGGGGGCTGATAAATAGATCAGCACACATCCCCAATGGAGAGGTTCAAATATGGCCACCTTAGTATCCCCAGGCGTAAGCGTTACAGTCACAGACGAAAGTGTCTATGCCAGCGCCGGAGCCGGAACAGTACCACTGATAATGATAGCTACTGCAGCCAACAAGTTGGCACCGGGTAGCACAACATCATACGCGCCGGGAACACTGGCAGCCAATGCTAACCAGTTGTATCTGGTTAGCAGCCAGCGTGATCTACTGCAGACATTTGGTGTCCCCACATTCTACAGCACTGCTGGAACATCTGATTACGGTAACCAGCTGAACGAGCTTGGGTTGTTCACGGCCTATCAGTATCTGGGTATTGCTAACACAGCCTATGTGTTGCGTGCTGATATCGACCTCAGCCAGATGGTACCAAGCACCTCTGAGCCAGCTGGACCTCCATCGCTTAATCAATATTGGTTAAACAGTGCCCAGTCAACTTGGGGTATCTTTGCCAGCAATGGCAACGTCAACAGTGCCAACGCTTGGACTGCTAATACTCCGATAGTATTGACCTCGGCCGCCAACTTGGAGATCATGGTCCAAAGCGGATTTATTGGAACCAGTGCTAGCACATCAATCATCACCGTCAATGCAAATCTGGTCATCAACGGAATCGCGATAGCACTGACGATCGGCCAAAGCCTCAGCAGCGTAATCAGCACCATTAACAGCAACGCAACCATACAGAATGCTGGCATAGTTGCTATGCCATATGCACGTACTGGAAAACCAGATGTGACTGTGTCCGCTATCGACGACATGTATTATCTGCGCCTGGTAGGCAGCGATACCACAACGCTCATAGATCTGATTGGTAGCAACAGCTACATATTAACCAATCTTGGCTTTACCTCTACGGAGCCAACCAACACTATCCTTCCGAAGTACACATATGGCAACGTGGGCAACTATGTGGTAGATGCATACAGCACAGATCCATACAGCGGTCTCATGCAGAACAACGTGTGGCAGAAGATTGAGCAAACAACTCTCGACGGAACCACTGCAGCATGGTGGTTCAATGTCGGTACCACACAAGCAACCAACCCTGGTTGGGGCTGGCGCGAAGCAGCACCACGGGTGATAACGGGCACAGTGGCTAATCCAACCTTTACAGCTGGCAATCAGTGCACAATTGGCATTGGCGACAGCATACCGGTAACGATCACTGTCAGCGGAACCACGCTTGCAGCATTCGTGTCGAGCATCAACGCAGTATTGGATTCTAACAGCTTCAATGCGTATGCCAGCATTGCTACCAGCGGATCTAGCAACTATTTGGTAATAACCAATTATGACGGTACAGATACTGCGTTTGCAGATATTACAACAGAATCTGACACCACTCATCCATGGCAAAATGCAGGTATGCCAGTGACCCAGACCTACTATGGCGCAGTCACAGGTACGGTGGCCAATCCTACATTTGTAGCAGCAACAACCTATGTGGCATCTGCGACCACTGTGGCACCTGGTACGGGATATGTGCCAGGCGACAGCCTAAACGTAGTTGGCGGTACACATAGCGTAAATGCTGTACTCAGTGTAGCATCAGTTCAAGCTGTAGCAGCAACACCAGCGGGAGGTGGTAGCGGATACAATATCGGTGATACATTGACATTCTCTGGTTCAAACTATACAAGCCCAGTGGTTCTCACGGTAGCCACCGTTTCCGGTGGTGCTATCACAGGAGTGAATATCACTGCTGCAGGTCAGCGCACCGGCAGTGTACCATCCAATCCTGTGACACCGACTTCGACGAGCGGTAGCGGTATCAATGCTACATTCACTTTGGGTTGGGGTGTAAACACTGTTACGATTGGCAACCAAGGTGCCTACACAGTCAATCCAACCAATCCTGTACCGGTAACAGGCGGTAGTGGCAGCAATGCAACTTTCAATGTCACAATGGGATTTTTGACAGCAAACACCTTTAGCATAGATCCGGGCACAGGAAATCCTGTGACCATCTATGTACCAGCAGCACCTAACAACACGCTGACTGGAGTAGTAGCAGCAATCAATGCAGCTTTCCCAACTGGTCCAATCGTGGCATCAATGGCTACTGGCAACTATCTGACCATAACCAATACCAACAACACTCAGTTTGTCGTGAAAGATATCAGCGGCACGCCATTGAATAGCGCCGGTATCAAGAACGGCTATGTGTTTGGTCGTCAGTTGGTATACCAAGGCTTCTATCCAAGCCTTACTGTCCCTAGCAGCTTGGCGCAGACTGCGGCCACTAATGTGTGGATCAATACCACCAGCCAGGATCGCGGCGCTAACCTAGTTGTAAGCAAATATAATGGTTCTCTCTGGGTACAGGAAAACATCACCCCTAACACAGGAACGGTGCCTTTGTACAGCAGCGATGCCGTAGCTAATGCTGCCTTTGGTGCTCTACGTGCTATTGGAACTGTGTACGGTCGTTACAATTATTCTGCTGCTAGCCCGGCAGTGGCCAACATAGTACTGTATTACTGGGATGGATCAAGTTGGCAGCCATTGGACTATACAGCTAGTGCTACTGCACCAGTTGGTCCACCAGCTGATGGCACACTATGGTATAATACTGCACTGCAGGTTGACATCATGGTTGGTAACGGCCAGATCTGGCAGGGTTACCGAAATGCCTATCCTGCGACTGATCCAAACGGTCCAATCATTGACGGTAGCATGCCTACCACACAGAGCAATGGCAATCCGTTGGTAACCAACGATATATGGGTTGATAGCAGTGCCACACCGTATCCAGTGCTGTATCGTTATGATGCAAGTTCTAACTCATTCTCGCTGATCGACAACACCAATCACAGCAGTCCGTCTGGTATCATCTTCACAGATGCACGTTACAACAGCGATGGGTATGTGGATGGCAGCCAAGCACCAAGCGCTATGGTTGTAAGCAACTATGTTGACAGCGATGCGCCTAACGCAGAACTTTATCCTGCAGGTATGTTGCTGTTTAACACACGTTACAGCACCTACAACGTCAAGCAGTATTATGTCAATTACTTCCCTAACTTGAGCGCACCGTATGATTCAAATTGCTGGGTTACAGCCAGCGGTAATCGCCCAGATGGCACTCCGTACATGGGATCTGATGCACAGCGTGCGATGGTAGTCAAGGCCTTGAATGCCAGCATAGAAAGCAATCAGAGCATCCGTGGTGAAGCAGTGTATTACAACCTCATGGCAACGCCAGGTTATATTGAATGCTTGGCAAACATGGTAGCGCTTAACACTGATCGCCAAGACATATTCTTCGTGCTTGCTGATCCTCCTGGTACACTACCAGCTGACACCACAAGCCTACAGAATTGGGCTACAAACGCCAACAATACATTCGAAGATGGTCCAGATGGACTGATAACTCACAGCAGCTATGCTGCTGTGTACTATCCGTGGGCACTAGAGACCAATCTTGACGGTAGCACAGTATTTGTTCCACCAAGCGTGATGGCATTGACCACATATGCTTATAACGATCAGGTTGCGTACCCATGGTTTGCTCCTGCCGGTTTCAATCGCGGCTTGGTGCAAGGAGCGCTTAGCGTTGGATATCTCAAGGCAGATGGCACATATCAACCTGTGACATTGAACCAAGGTCAGCGCGATGTGTTGTATCTAAACAGCATCAACCCAATCAGCTACATACCAAATCGCGGATTGGTGATATTTGGTCAGAAGACTCTGGATCCAATTACCACACTGTTGGATCGTGTCAATGTGGCACGTTTGATCAACTATTTGGCTTACAACTTGAACACCTTGGCACAGCCATTCTTGTTTGAACCAAATGATCAACAGACTCGTCAGGCTGTGACTGCAGCATTTAATGCGTTCATGGGACAGCTTGTGGGATTGCGGGCGCTGTATGACTATTCAGTGGTATGCGATGACAGCAATAACACACCGGCTAGGATTTCAGCCAATGAGCTTTGGATTGACGTGGCAATTCAACCAGAAGTTGCTATCGAGTTCATCTACATACCAATCAGGGTACTGAGCTTGACGCAGCCGCTACCAGGCGGATCACAGACTGGTCAAGCATACTGATACTAAACCGGGCTAAATGCCCGGTTTACCTTATCTCAGCCTTGCTATAAACCTTCTTTGATATTTTAATAGATTATGGATGAGCAAAAGACATTAGATCTAAAAAATGACCTCAGTGCGGCATTGTACACCTATCTAGCTGGCGTACACGCACAGTTAGAAACCAATGCCGGTGCTGAGATAGCCAATGATGTCGTGCTCACGGTGCTCAGTCTAAATCTAGGACATGTAATAGGTCAGTTGGATCCATCTTTGCACAAAAATAACATCAAACTGGTAAATCAGATAATCAAGAATCAAATCACAGAAGTTAGCAAGCTAAGCGATGCACAGTATTTTGGCATGATAGGACATGCTTAAGATTGCAAACAGCGCAGCAATGGTCTAATTCCAACAGGTTGTCCCTGTTTGGTCATGGCAAGATGTATGGCTTTGGTCGGAGTGAGATCAAAATCTCGGCATACTTGTGCATAGGCTGTTTCGTATTTTTTCCAAAAATATTCAGGCCCAATCTGTGACATGTATGCCATGCCAATATGCAACAAACTTTGGCAGTTCATGTTAAAATCATTCATTATGCTGATGGCACCGTCTGGCCGTGATCGCGCAAATCGCAATGCGATCCTGTCATTGCCCAGACCTCCTTTGCTGAGACTGATAGCAAATGTTTGAATAGCTGGATGATCAAAATCAAAATCTATACCTCGGCTGCAGGAAATCCATGCTCCGTCAACATGGACTGGGATGCTCAATTCTAGGCAGCGATCCAATAGCTCAACCATCTGAGGGTGCACATTGCCGTGTGCAGGGAATGGCATGCTAATCAACAATTCTTTGCGTGAATCCAAGGTTTCCAAAGTTGTATATACGATATCTTTATTCAACCGCCAATGATATTTGTATTCGTTTTCCAATGTCATCAGGCCTAGTGTGCCACATCTCTGATAGAGGTCGTCAATAAATTGTGTGCAACCGATACAAATGTCCAGGCGGGAAAATTGTCTATAACCTCTTAAATTGCTCAGGGTGTGTCCGTCTAGATAATTGAGAAACATCTCTTTGAAATCATTCACAATATCTGTAGAATCTACCAGATTTTGACTGTAAATAGATCCATATAACCTGTGGATTTCTCGGTCATACATGGGCTGTGGTCGATCCACTTGTATCCATTCTTTGGAATATTGCCTGTTTGGTCCATCTCTCATGCGACAAGTTTACTTGTAGGCGCAGCGAACGTATATATTGATATGGTAATCTCTGTGAAAGAATTATGATGTGGTGCCCGCTACCTTGGACGCATCTTGGTGTCAAGAACAACGGCGATCTCCGTATGTGTTCTCACAGCCAAAGTGCAGGCAAAGGCAACACCTTGCTGATGAAAGATGGCAAGGTGCTAACCATAAGTGACGTTTCGTCAGTTGATGTATTGAATTGCGATACCTTGAAGTCAGTGCGCCAAGACATGCTGATGGGTATATGGCCGCAACAGTGCAAACGCTGCCAAGATGAGTCTGCAGTGGGATCAAACAGCCGAGATAGATGGGAAACTGAAAGACACAGGCACAGTTTTTCTTTTGACATGGCCAGAAATGTCACTGCTGCCGATGGCACGGTTTCAGATATCAAATTCCAAGATTTTGACCTAAGGATAGGAAATCAATGCAATCTAAGATGTGTGATGTGTTTTCCTGGCGAAACAGCCCAATGGTATGATGATCACCAAACCATCACCGGTGCTGACAATTTTGTAGTAGATGACAAAGTCTACGATCTCCGTACATCTAGAGATGCATTTGGTTGGTCGCGAGATAAGAATAACATAGACGCACTGATCAACGCATCTGAAAACCTTTTGAAGATAAACTTTGGTGGCGGCGAACCGCTGTTGATAAAACATCACAGATATCTATTAGAAAGCATGATATCAGCAGGTTATGCCCAACAAATGGAACTGGAATACAGCACCAATCTCACTTTCTTTCCGCCTGATCTCTTTGCATTATGGAAGAATTTCAAAAGGATACGCATATGTGCAAGCATTGATGCAGTTGGCAATGCCAATGAGGCCATACGGTATCACAGCAAATGGGACACCATAGTCAACAATCTGCATATGCTTGACAGGTCAGAAGATAACATCTCGGTGTTTGTGTCAACATCTGTTAGCACAGTGTCTCTTGAACACTATGGCAGATTGATGAGCTGGGTACGTGATCAAAAGTTCAAGAAGATACACGAGCATGCCAGTCATCTGGTTTATAATCCTCGCTACTTCAACATAGCTATATTGGAACATCATCAGCTTGAACAGATGATCATGCACAGCAGAGTGGCAACCGATGGTCATGCCAAGATGAATAAAAAGCTAGATCATTACCAAAACATCTATCATACTATCAAGATGCCAGATCAAGAGGCCATTGAACATAGGCGACGTTTCGTGGAAGTTTGGGATAAATTTCAAAAGAATCAAAGCCAGGATTGGGACCAAATATTCCCAATAGCTTCTGGAGTTGTCAAGGAATGGAGCACAAAATACAATGACTGACACATGGTGTCCTATACCATGGAATTTTCAAGCTGTGCGCAGCAATGGAGATCTCAGAGTATGCTGCCAAGCTAATGGTACCAAAGACAAGGGTGTGCTTCGCAAAACCGATGGAACTCCTTACAACGCAGCTAGAGACGACCTGACAGAAGCTCGCAACAGCGAACTCATGAAAACCATCCGTAAAAACATGTTGGACGGCATCTGGAGCAGCGAATGCAGTCGGTGCAAGTCAGAAGAAGAATCAGCATTGGTCAGCCGTCGCAGCTACGAGCATGATCGTTGGAAACTGCGCATGGATGATGTGATTGCTCACACAGACGGCGATGGTGCTATTGATACAGACGCACTGCCTGTGGTTTATTATGATCTACGCTTTGGCAATCTATGCAATCTGGCCTGTCGTATGTGTGGTCCTCAAGATAGCACAGGATGGTATGATGATTACCATAAGCTGGAAAACAAGGACTGGTTCACTGACACTCACGGTCGCGAACAGATGACCAAACAGAATGGAAAATGGATAAGTCCAAGCTACGGTTGGCATGACAGCGAAAGCTTTTGGAGGCAGATAGAAGCCAATGCGGGCAATGTGCAGCATGTCTATATGGCTGGTGGTGAACCTCTGTTGATTGAACGCCATTATGAGTTTCTTGGGCGCTGCATAGAACTTGGTGCCGCCAAAAACATGTTGATTGAATACAACACCAACATGACCAGCATATCGCAACGAGTGTTGAACCTTTGGCAGCATTTCAAACAGATACAAGTGGGCGCCAGCATTGATGGATATGGTAAATTTCTTGAATACCAGCGGTATCCTGCCAACTGGGACAAGGTTTGGCACAACATACAAAAAGTGGATGCAGGTCCTGGCAACATCAATGCATGGTTTGCCTACACTGTCACTGCCTATAATGTGTTACATCTGCCAGATTTCATGCGATGGAAGTTGGAAACTAGCGGACTAACCAAGTTCAATAATACCAATCGCCGGCCAATCGTCACACACCATGTAGCACACAATCCAAAATTCCTAAACATTCGTGCGTTGCCACCGCCAATAAAGATCATGGTAGCAGAGAAATTTGATACATTGCACCAATGGATTGTCTCGCAAGATTTTGGTAAACACGTGGTATCTCAGAGTTACAGTGTGCGCAACAGCGTGATAGACTATATGAATTCTGGCGACCTACATGCCACACACTGGGATGAGTTCAAGACATATACACA
>TBL_comb47_HYPODRAFT_10008889_pt1 | contig 10157 bp, 8 predicted proteins | sample TroBogypolimnion_40_FD_10682 | JGI IMG/M metagenome (IMG submission 10682)
CCAGCTCTGCAATCACAGCCTCATCGGTGGCATTATACCCTGTAACCTCAGGAACAACTCCACCAAAATATTTATGGGTAAGCACCAACGTGCGGTTTACAAAATTGCCATAGACTGCCAGCAACTCATTGTTGTTGCGAGCCTGGTAGTCTTTCCAGGTAAAGTCGTTGTCTTTGGTCTCGGGCGCATTGGCTGTCAACACGTAACGCAACACATCCTGCTTATCGGGAAGATCTTCGAGATATTCATTTAACCACACTGCCCAGTTGCGTGAAGTAGAGATCTTATCACTTTCCAAATTCAGAAACTCATTGGCCGGCACATTCTCGGGCAGGATAAAGCTCCCTTCAGCCTTGAGCATGGCCGGGAAGATGATACAATGAAACACGATATTGTCTTTGCCGATAAAATGAACCAGCTTGGTGTCGGCTTCTTTCCAATAGGGTTTCCAGTCACGACCGGTCTTCAGACTCCACTCTTTGGTGGCGGAGATATAGCCAATCGGGGCATCAAACCAGACATACAATACTTTTCCAACGGCACTGTCAAGGGGAACCTGTACGCCCCAGTCCAGATCGCGGGTCACGGCACGGGGCTGTAATCCTTGATCTATCCACGACTTGCACTGTCCATAAACATTGGTCTTCCAGTCATCCTTGTGTCCTTTCAGAATCCACTCGCGCAACCATGGCTCGTACTGATCGAGTGGCAGAAACCAGTGTTTGGTCTCCTTCATGATGGGTATATTGCCGCTCAGGGCACTCTTTGGATTGATCAGATCGGTGGCATTCAGCGTAGTACCACAGCTTTCGCACTGATCGCCATAAGCCTTCTCGTATCCGCAATGGGGACAGGTTCCGGTAATGTAGCGATCGGCTAGAAACTGGTTGGCATCTACGTCGTAATATTGTTCGGATGTCTTTTCAATAAAATCACCCTTGTCATAGAGTGTCGTAAAAAATTCGGAAGCAGTCTCGTGATGAATCTGCGCAGATGTTCGGCTATAGACGTCAAAGGAAATTCCAAATTCTTCAAAAGAGTTCTTGATGATGGTATGGTACTTATCGACTACCTGTTGAGGGGTGAGTCCCTCTTTTCGGGCACGGATCGTAATGGGCACGCCATGTTCATCTGAGCCCCCGATAAAGATCACATCCTCTCCTTTTGAACGGAGATAACGGACATAGATATCTGCAGGCACATATACCCCGGCCAGGTGTCCGATGTGGATAGGCCCGTTTGCATAAGGCAAGGCAGAAGTTACGGTATAGCGTTTGAAAGGATTTGCCTTCCCGGTAGTTTGATTTTCCATGTGTTAAGCAGCTCGGTTTAGTTCTTGATCTTTTTCCTGATGATTTCAGTCAGGCTGTCAATGGTCACACGTTCCTGCAACATACTGTCCCGTTCGCGAATCGTAACCGTGTTGTCTTCCAGTGTCTGATGATCAACCGTGATGCAATAGGGTGTTCCGATGGCATCCTGACGACGGTAACGACGACCGATGGCATCTTTCTCATCATACTGACACATGAAATCAATCTTCAACACATCCATGATTTCGCGGGCCTTCTCGGGCAAACCATCTTTCTTGATCAATGGCAATACGGTTGCCTTGATCGGAGCCAGTACGGGTGGGATCTTCAGTACAACACGCTCAGAACCATCTTCCAGCACTTCTTCGGTATAGGAATTACTCAGGATGGCCAGGAATGTGCGGTCGAGACCAATTGAAGTCTCAATAACATAGGGAGTATAACTTTCGTTCAGTTCAGGATCGAAGAACTGCAATTTCTTACCCGAAAATTGTTGATGAGCCGTGAGGTCAAAATCAGTCCTGGAGTGAATTCCTTCGAGTTCTTTGAATCCGAAAGGGAATTTGAATTCGATGTCACAGGCAGCATTGGCATAATGTGCCAACTTCTCGTGAGGATGGAACCTGAAATTCTCAGCCCCCGTACCCAATGAAAGATGCCATTCGAGACGTTCTGCCTTCCATTTTTCAAACCAATCCAGTTCGGTGCCGGGACGGACAAAGAACTGCATCTCCATTTGTTCGAATTCACGCATACGGAAGATAAACTGACGGGCCACGATTTCGTTCCTGAAGGCCTTACCGATCTGGGCAATGCCAAACGGAATCTTCATCCTACCCGATTTCTGCACATTCAGGAAGTTGACAAAGATCCCCTGTGCCGTTTCAGGCCTTAAATAGATGGTGTTCGTGTCTTCGCTCAATGAACCCATCTGGGTAGAAAACATCAGGTTGAACTGACGCACCTCTGTCCAGTTTTTAGAACCCGAGACCGGACAAACGATCTCCAGGTCTTCGATCAGGGTCTTCACTCCGGCCAGGTCATTGTTAGTCAGACAGGTATTCAACCTGTGATTGGCCTCCTTGATTTTGGCAAGGTACTCTATAACCCTTGGGTTTGTAGCAAGGTATTGTTCCTCATTAAAAGTCTCGCCAAAACGTTTGGCAGCCTTCTCGACCTCTTTATTGATTTTGTCTTCAATCTTTGCGACATATTCTTCCACGAGGACATCAGCCCGGTATCTCTTTTTCGAATCCCGGTTGTCGATCATCGGATCACTGAAGGCATCAACATGTCCGGAGGCCTTCCAGATGGTGGGATGCATGAAGATCGCGGAATCAATCCCCACGATGTTTTCATGATACTGTACCATTGCACGCCACCAATAATTCTTGATGTTGTTCTTCAGTTCAACGCCATACTGGCCGTAATCATATACGGCACTCAGTCCGTCGTAAATCTCGCTCGACGGAAATACAAACCCATACTCCTTGGCATGGGAAATGATTTTCTTAAAAATATCCTCGTTATTCGCCATGGTGCAAAAATACAAAATATCTTTGCATCATGATAGCAATTGATGATACGTTAATAAGTGATGATCTGGGTGAGGTCTATTTTGTCTGTGATCTTGGGAAGTGTCATGGCGCCTGTTGTGTCGAAGGCGATGCCGGTGCGCCACTGGACGAGGAGGAGATCGGTGTTTTGGAAGACATCATGGATAAGATTCGCCCCTTTATGACCGAGGCGGGAAAAAAAGTAATAGACGAATCGGGTGTGTTCGATTATGAAGCCAACGGAAATTATGTGACCCCATTGGTGAATGATTGTGAATGTGCCTTTGTATACATGGATTTTGGAGTTGCAAAATGCGTGATCGAAAAGGCTTATTATGCAGGATTGATCTCTTTCAAGAAACCGATTTCGTGTCACCTCTACCCCATCCGTATCACAAAATTCAAAGATTTCGAAGCCCTGAATTATCACAAATGGCCCATCTGCGAACGTGCCCTGGTTAAGGGCCGCCGCGAAGAAGTGAGGGTATATGAGTTTCTGAAGGAACCGCTCATCCGAAAATATGGCAAAGTGTGGTACGAGAAACTCGATAAGGCCTTCAAAGAAAAACTTGCAAAGAAATAATAGACCCATTTTCATGCGCTTGTCCTCCTGAAGATCTCTTTGATCTTTTGTAAGATTCCACAAAATGGCATTACTGTTGCATGTGTTTGACAATTAACACAATGCAAAAACAGTTCGTGTCATTTTGAATTTTTTCCAGTCAAAAACATCCGAAAATAAAAATTGACCCCTGAATCATCCGGGAAGGGTACAAAAATGGTCTCGGTTTTATAGAATCGGAGATGGAAAAAAAGAGTGAAAAAGATGGAAAAAGGATGGAACAAAGCATCTTTCCCGATGAAATTTAGGGAAGTGAATTGCAAATCCACTTCATCGGTTTTATTAAAAAACTCAAATGGTATTGTCTTTTCGCTTCATTAAGAATATTATTTTTAACTTTTTGAAGCTGTCTAAAAAGGCTCTCCGGTCATTGAGCCTGTCGAAACGACCTTTGAAGATCAGGTATTTGCCACTTCGAAAAGCTCAGTGACCGTATTTTTTGGGCGACCACCAGGGTCGCCCCTACATTGTAAAATGTAGTACTTTAGTGAAGCAAAATGTTATGATTCTTCTTATGAAAAGAGTGTTGTATATTGTTTTTTTTCTGATTAGCGGGATGGGTTTTGCTCAGCAAGCCAGTCATTTGCAACCTGCATTCGATCAGATGATGGGGGTGAATGTGACTTACAAAGATCCGTTGGGCAGGTTGAGTGTTGCCGGGATGGTCCGAGAGTTTCATGTCTGGTCGTGGAATCAGCCAAAGCCGGATCAGGAAGATTGGAATCCGCAACAACACATTGATTTCGGCCAATACTATTCAAACCTTGATGCATTGGGACATACCGTGGTTCCGGTACTTCAGCAAACGCCTACCTGGTTTTTACGGCCGGGTATGAACGAACAAAGTCAGCCGCTCGACAATGATTTGCTGAAAGGAAAGGCTACAGGTTTTACCAAACAAGCTGCTTTTATCAAAAAATTTGCACAGGTTTATGCATCCGGTGGCCTCCGGTATATCGAAAACTGGAACGAACCGGATAAAGACTGGTATGGACCTCAGGCCTTCTTTAATCCGGAGGATCTTGCTGCCATGTGCAGCGCCGATTATGATGCTTTACATACCCTTGCTCCAACCGGTCCTGTTTTTCAATCTCCGGTCAGGCTGGTAATGGGTGGGCTGGCTTATCCTTCACTAACCTATCTGTCGTCGTTCCAGAAGTGGTCTCCTTTAAATCGCCAGGATGGAATAATACCCACAGACGTCATCAATCTTCATCATTACAGCAACAGCGCTGCTGAACATACCACGCCAATCATCGGAATTAGTCCTGAAGACGATCACCTCAAAGAAAAGATGAGTGAATTCGTTAAGTTTCGCAATCTGATGATGCCGGACAAGGAAATCTGGGTCAGCGAATTTGGCTACGATACGTGGCCGGGATCAACACAGGGGATTCCCGCTATTCCGGGTCAGTCTATCGAAGAAACGCAGGCACAATGGATCGTAAGGTCATTCCTGGCCCTGTCAGCTGCCGGAGTTGACCGCGCTGTTTTATTTGCGCTATCCGATGCAGGGGACCAAAATGTCCGATACAACACCTCGGGATTATTGAGCATTCGTGGAGGTGAGATCGTGCCAAAACTTTCGTGGTATTATGTCTCTGCGTTGCGAAATATTTTATGTGGAACGCATTTCAACCAGGAGATCTTTTCTTCTGATCCCACTGTCAGGATCTATAAATTTACAGATAGCCAAAAACAAAGGGATGTTTACGCCATCTGGTGCCTAACCAGCGTGGGAAAACGAATGAGCTATCCATTCACGGGGAAAGGAAAGGCGGCCGTTAAAATTGTTTCTTTGGTAAATGGAAGTATTACTGGGGAGACGAAAATCAGGGAAGTTACCGATAATAACCTGACACTCGATGTTTCTGAAACGCCTGTGTTTGTAATAACCGGAAATGAGGGGGTTCAAACCGGACAGATCAAAAAGATTTCATTGACAAAAGATCTGCTGAACGGGCCTGCTGAAGCTTTGGGCATTATTGATGAACAAAACCAGGGAGATCCTTTTGATGCTACTTTTAAGGAAAACAAATCGGCTACAGGGTGGACGAATTATTCTGCACAACCGGTTGAGGCAATCATTGATTTCAAGAACAGCCTTCCGGTGAAGGGGATTTATCTGAAAGATACTTACAACGAGGGCTTCGTGGATGTCTATTATCAGGAGAAGTTAGGAGAATGGAAACAGATCATCAGGGACCCGATGCGGCGTTATTTTGTCTGGAATCCTTACTTTTTCAAGACGCCGCTTATTACGAATAAGCTGAAAATTGTGTTGGAAGGAAAAACAGATACCCGGACTTCTTGTTTGGGGGAGATCATGGTTTATGTTGAAGAGTAAACTCCAATAAATAAAAAAGGCCTTCCCAATTGGGAAGGCCTTTTTTATTTATTGGAGTATTTCTTATTTTTTCAATACCTCGGCACCACTGACGATCTCGATGAGCTCCTTGGTGATGGATGCCTGACGGGCATTGTTGTAACGGATCTTCAGTTCTTTCAGGATCTCTCCGGCGTTCTCGGTTGCCTTGTGCATTGCGGTCATACGGGCTCCGAACTCGGATGCATATGAATCCAACAATGCTTTGTAAAGCTGGATACGCAATGACTGGGGAATAACGGATGCAAGAAGTTCTTCTTCTTCCGGCTCGAAAATGTAATCGTTTTGAAACTGTGCCTTTTTGGTCTCTCCCTTCTCAGGAATCACGGGTAACATCTGTTCTACTGCCAGGACCTGTGTTGCAGCATTTTTGAACTGATTGTAAACGATATCAACTCTGCTATAGGTCTTATCCTTATACCAGTCCATGATCAGATTGGCAATACCTGAAACGTTCTGATAATCCAGGTTGTCAAAAATGCTGTTGTAATTGGCAATCACCTTATAATTTCGACGGGTAAAGAACTCTGTTCCTTTCCTTCCGACGGTTACGAGATGAAGATTACCACGTTTATTTTGATCATCGAAAGTGGTATGGATATGTTCGAGGGTTGCTTTGATCACGCTGGAATTGAAAGCTCCGCACATCCCCCTGTTCGAAGTAATGACGATCAGAAGTACCTTATCGGGATCTTCCACCTTGGTGAAAACGCTATCCGCCATCGTCCCGTTTACGCTCAGATTCTGAATGATACCTTTCAGTTTCGAAGCATAAGGGCGAAGAGCTACGATATTGTTCTGTGCCTTACGCAGTTTTGAAGCAGCCACCATTTTCATGGCGCTGGTGATCTGTTGCGTTGAGATAACAGAAGCAATACGAATACGAACCTCTTTAAGTCCGGCCATAGTTCTTTTTTATATTTGATCGGGTAGAAGCCGGCAGGTGCCGGTTTCTCTCCAATCGATTGAGTTATTCAAATATGTGAATACAGTCAGGTCTATTTCTCAAAACCTTTTGCAATTTCCTTAGCAACACTTTCAAGGGTAGCGGCAATCTCGTCGTTGTATTGTCCCTTGCGTAATAATGCCAGAAGATCCTTGTTGTTCAGATCAAGATGAGCCAGGAAGTTTTCTTCGAATTCCGAAATCTTGTTCAGTGGTACATTCTGCAACAGACCCTTGGTCCCACAGAAGATAATAGCGATCTGTTTCTCTACGGGCATGGGTGAATACTGTGGTTGTTTCAGGATCTCAACGTTACGGGCTCCCTTGGCAAGTACCATTTTAGTACTGGCATCGAGGTCGGAACCAAACTTTGAGAAGGCTTCCAGGTCGCGGTATTGTGCCTGATCGAGTTTCAGTGTTCCTGCAACTTTCTTCATGGACTTGATCTGGGCATTACCCCCTACACGAGATACCGAAATACCTACGTTGATAGCAGGACGGATACCAGAGTTGAAAAGACCGGTCTCGAGGAAGATCTGTCCATCGGTAATGGAAATTACGTTCGTTGGGATGTATGCAGAAACGTCACCAGCTTGTGTTTCGATAATAGGAAGCGCTGTCAATGATCCTCCACCTTTAACGATGCCTTTCAGTGATGGGGGCAAGTCATTCATCGTCTGAACGATACTGTCTTCACCAATGATCTTGGCAGCACGTTCCAGTAAGCGTGAGTGCAGATAGAAAACGTCACCGGGATAAGCTTCGCGTCCGGGTGGACGACGGAGCAACAGCGACACTTCACGATAGGCAACAGCCTGTTTTGAAAGGTCATCATAGATCACCAAAGCAGGACGTCCCGTATCACGGAAGAACTCACCAATCGCTGCACCGGTAAACGGAGCATAGAACTGCATGGCAGCAGGATCAGAGGCAGTAGCGGCCACGATTACCGTGTAAGCCATTGCACCATGATCTTCGAGTGTCTTCAGGATATTTGCAACAGTAGAACCTTTCTGACCTATGGCAACATAGATACAATAGACCGGTTCGCCTTTTTCGTAAAATTCTTTTTGATTGATAATGGTATCAATTGCGATAGCTGTCTTACCGGTTTGGCGGTCACCGATAATCAACTCGCGTTGTCCACGACCAATAGGGATCATGGCGTCGATGGCCTTGATACCTGTCTGAAGAGATTCGATTACAGGCTGACGGAAGATAACACCGGGGGCTACACGTTCAACGGGCATCTCGTAAGTTGTACCTTCGACCGGGCCCTTGCCATCGATAGGCTCACCCAAAGTGTTGACAACACGACCAATGAGGCCTTCGCCGGCCTGAATGGATGCAATGCGTCCGGTTCTTTTAACGGTGTCACCTTCTTTGATCTTGAGCGCCTCGCCCAACAGTACGATACCGACATTGTCAACCTCGAGGTTGAGCACGATGCCCATGATACCATTTGCTGTAAATTCTACCAATTCGCCTGACTCTGCATTGGTCAATCCGTAAACGCGGGCGATACCATCACCAACGCTTAATACGCTACCTACTTCTTGTAATTCGGCCTCTGTCTTGATGCCAGCTAGCTGCTGACGAAGGATGGCCGATACCTCGGCGGGTTTAATTCCTGCCATATCTGAAAGAGTTTAAATTTCGCTGTTATTAGTATTCTCATTAAATTCTTTGCGAAGCCTGTGCATCGTATTTTTAATAGATGCATCGAATAGTTGGCCTTCGAGTGTTAGAGTAAAACCTCCCAGTAATTCGGGATCGGTCTTTTCGACCAGTTCAACCTCACCACCGGTCTGTTCTTTGAGACGGGCAATGATGCTGGCGCGGGTTGCGGCGTCGAGCGGTTGTGCTGATGTGAGTAATGCAGTCTTTATGCCTTTGAAATCCTTGACCAATTGTGTGTATTCGATAGCAATTGATGGCAAACTGATCTCGCGGTTTTGCACCACGATCAGGTTGATGAACCGTTGAGACAGTTCACAGATCTTGCTACCAAAGATTTCAGTCAGAATCTTGCCTTTCTTCGTATCCCGGATAATGGGGCTGGCGAGTATGCGCATCAGCTCCTTGCTATCCAGACAAGTCTGGGCAACAATCTGCATATCATCAAAAACACGGTCGAGCTGTTTGAGTTCGCCGGCCAGTTGATAAAGTGCGAGGGCATAACGCTTATGAATTCTTGAATCTTCCATTATTACGTTTACTGGTCAATTAATTGAACCGGATGTTTTCGAGTTGCTTTTCGATCATTGCATTTTGCTTTGTCTTGTCCTTCAGTTCTTCCTGAAGTACCTTCTCGGCAATTTCAATGGATAAACGGCCAATCTGACTCTTCAATTCACTGACGGCAGCCTTGCGTTCATTCTGAATAAGTGTTCTGGAATTCTCTACGATTCGGTTAGCTTCTTCGGTGGCTTTCTTTCTGGCGTCATCGATAACGGAGTCTCTCATTTCGCGTGCCTGACGAAGAATCTGATCGCGTTCTTCTCTGGCTACAGCCAACAGTTTCTCGTTTTCATTTTGCAGCTTTGACATCTGAGCGCGAGCATCGTCAGCAGCATTGAGTGCCTGGGCGATGAAGTCCTCACGTTCTTTGAGAGAAGAAAGAATAGGGCCATAAGCATATTTCCACAGAATCCATAAGACCGTAGAAAAAGCCAATAAAGTCCAAAAAAGCAAACCCGGATTAGGTGTTATTAGTCCCATAGGTATGTTCTATTATTTTGATTTCCTGGTTTCAATTAAAGAAACTGTTGCAACCAACCGTTGCAACAGTTTCTGTTCTTTACTTACATAAAGAGAACTAACAGACAGACCACGATAGCGAAGAAGGCAACTCCTTCAACAAGTGCTGCAGCAAGGATCATGTTTGAGCGGATTTCGCCGATAGCCTCTGGCTGACGAGCAATCGCCTCCATAGCACCACGACCAATTCCACTGATACCGATACCTCCACCGATTGCAGCAAGACCTGCTCCGATTCCTGCACCCAGTTTAGCAAATGGAGCTAAATCCATGGTGGCTTGTAACATTACTGATAACATTGACATATATATTTGTTTTAAAAGAATTTACAGATTAATGATGATCTCCAACTTTAGCCATACCGAAATAGAGGGCTGATAACAATGTGAAAACGTATGCCTGTAGAAATGCTACCAGCAACTCCAGACAGTAAACGAATATCATAAAGAGGAAAGAGAAGGGACCTACTACGGTGGTAAGCCATGCATTCTTTTCTCCAAAAATAAAGATCAGACAAACAAAACCAAGGATGATGATGTGACCTCCGGTGATGTTGGCAAAGAGTCGTATCATCA
>TBL_comb47_HYPODRAFT_10008894_pt1 | contig 10150 bp, 8 predicted proteins | sample TroBogypolimnion_40_FD_10682 | JGI IMG/M metagenome (IMG submission 10682)
ATAGAGATTTTAACGCGGCAACTAATATCCTCAACGAAGGATATAGAATAAATATATCAGTTGGAACGACTGATTACGAGCGTGGAGACCAAATAAGACCAACTTCGGTTGGCGTAATCTGTGAAACACTTAAATAGAAGGAACATTATGTTCCCGAAACTACTTTAGTGTAGTAGTAGTTCATATTATATATAAAAATTCAACATTTACTATTCGTAAAAAATATAAACAAGTTCAGCATTAACTAATATATATTAAAAATCAATATATCTTTAATGAAAACCGTTTATAAACCATGGGGAAAAGAAGAATGGATAGAGCAAAATGAATTTTATTGTTATAAAAGAATTTATATAAATAAAGGACATCGAACAAGTTATCAATATCATAATGAAAAAATAGAAACTAATTATATAATTTCTGGTAATGCTGAAATATGGTTAGAAAATGATAATGGTATAGTTGAAATAAAAGATATGAAAGCCGGAAATTTTTTTACGGTTTTACCCAAAAGAAAACATAGAGTTATTGCAAAAAGTGATATAATTCTACAAGAAGCATCGACACCACAAGTTGATGATGTAATAAGAATTGATGATGATGCACATAGACCTGATGGAAAAATTCAAAAAGAACATCTTAAACCAGCATTTTGTATAGTATCATCAGGAAAAGGTACAAGAATGTATCATTTAACAAAAAATATAAATAAGGCACTCCTTCCTATTAATGGCAAAGCCGTTATCTCTTATATTATTGAAAAAGTACCAAAAGATTTTGATATTATTATAACAACTGGATATAAATCAGAAACTTTGATCGAATATTGTAATGCCGCACATTCAGATAGAAACATAAAATTTATCAACATTAAAAATTATGATGGACCAAATTCGGGACCAGGTACATCATTATTATATTGTAAAGAGTTTTTACAAAGACCATTTTATTTTTCTACTGTAGATTGTTTAATAAAGCAATATGAACTACCACCAATTGATTGTGATTGGATTGGCATTTCACCAACCAGTATACCAGATATTTATTCCACAGCACAAATAGACAAAGAGCAGAATGTTATAAATTTTGTAAATAAATCCAAAGAAGGATACGAATATGCATTTATAGGATTATCAGCAATTTATGATTATGAAAAATTTTGGGATACTCTTGAAAAAAATATTGGTGATTCAGGAGAAATTGTTAGAGTTTATATGAATGGATATAAAGTAAAAGCAAAAATATTAGATTGGTTTGATACTGGCACAATTGAAAGTTATCATAATGTTAAACAATTATGGGAAAAAAATTATTTTACCCTTGATAAAACAGATGAATATATCTATGATATTGATGGAAAAATTATAAAAATATTTATTGATAATACAACATGTAAAAATAGAATAATAAGAGCAGAATATTTAAAATCACATATACCTACTCTAACATATAAAGGATCAAATACTTACGGATATCAAAAATATGAAGGTAGAACTTTATATGAATTCGATAATTTTGAAATTTTCAAAGAATTTTTAGAATGGATTAAAACATTTTGGAAAATAGAAAATGTTAATCTTTCAGAAGATGCAAAATTGTTTTATTATGATAAAACTTATGAGAGATTAAATAAATTTTTATGGAAATATTCAGACATCGATAAATATGAACATAATATTGATGGAATTAATTATAAACCATTAACTCATTATTTAGAGAATATTGAATGGGATACATTATTTAATTGTTTGCCGAGTAAAAATTTTCACGGCGATTTACAATTTGATAATATTATTTTCAATAATGAAGATTTCAAATTAATTGATTGGCGGCAAAGTTTCGGAAAATCAACAGAATATGGTGATATTTACTATGATTTATCTAAATTATACGGTGGAATCTTAATATCTTATTATGATATGAAAAAAGGAAGTTTTTCATTTGATGATATTAATAATAATATAAAACTACATTATGAACCTTCTCAACAATTAAAATTACTAAAGAAATATTATGAAAAATGGATAATTGATAATGGATATGATTTCAAAAAAATCAAAACTTTAACTTTCCTTATATATTTGAATATGACTGCAATGCATGATAATCCATTTGATTTATTCTTATTCTATTTTGCAAAAAAATTAATTGGTTCTAATGAATATTAACAAAGACACAACGGTATATGGTTCTTTTTCTTTAAATGCCGGTAATAATGGAAATATATTTTTTAATAAACTTTTTGAGTTATACGGCATTAATTCTATTTATAAATCATTCTCTGTAGTCGATATAGAAAGTGCCGTAAAAGCCGCAAAAACCTTAAATTTTGGCGGTTTTGCTGTTAGTATGCCTTTCAAAAAAACAATTATAAATTTTCTTGATGAAATTACAGAACCTGTAAAAATTACAAATGCTTGTAATACAGTAATTAATAAAGATGGCAAATTAATTGGTTATAATACTGATTATTTGGCAGTTAAAGAAAAATTAGATTTTTTATCAACTAGTAATGTGGTTAATTTAATAATTTTAGGCAATGGTGGAATGGCGTCATCAGCAAAATATGCTGCCGATTTATTAAATATGAAATATGAAATTATCACAAGGAAAAATTGGGATGATATTGAAACTTTACAAAGTAAAGTAATTTTAAATTGTACGCCAGTAGAAGATATAAAAATAGATAAAAATAATATTTTTATAGATTTTATACCTACAACTGAAATGGGTAAAAATATTCATAAAATTTTAGCAATCGAACAATTTTATCTATATACAGGTGTAAAAGTGAAAAAGATGTAAATGACAGATACCAAACTATTTATTGGTCCAATGACCAAAAATGTTGTAGATTCAATAATAGAATATTGTAATACATATGATGAGAAAATTGGTTTAATTCCATCAAGGAGACAAATTGATTACAATGGAGGTTATGTTGGATGGAACACCAAAGATTTCATAAATTATGTCAGAGAAAAATCCAACAATATTATAATAGAAAGAGATCACTCTGGAATTGGTCAAGGTGAAATATTTGATACCGGAACCATATCACAACATATTGATGCATACAATAATATAGACATAATTCATGTTGATCCTTGGAAAATTTATAATAAATACGATGATGGATTAGCAGAAACGATTGAAAATATTAAATATATTTATTCTTATAATAATAAGTGTTTATTTGAAATTGGAACAGAGGAAGCAATTAGGAAATTTGAAATAAATGAGTTTGAAAAATTATTAAATGATTTACAAAAAAATTTAGGTTTATTATTTGAAAATATAAAATATGCCGTTGTGCAATCCGGTACGAGATTGATAGAAACTAAAAATATTGGAATTCAAGATTTAGATAAACTCAAAAAAATGACCAATATTTGTAAAAAATATAGTATCTTAAGTAAAGAACATAATGGAGATTATTTAACAAAGAAAGATATTAAATTAAAATTTGAAAATGGTTTAGATGCAATAAATATCGCACCTGAATATGGTGTCTTAGAAACAAAAATAATTCTTGCACATACAGATAAAAAATATATTAATGAAATTTTTGATATTTGCTATAAATCAAATACTTGGGTTAAATGGGTAGATGCAGATTTCAAACCATTTGAAAATAAAATAAAATTAATTGAAATTTGTGGACATTATGTTAATAAACAAATTAAAAATATTTCAAAAGTAAGTGATGAAACAATTAAAAAAGGAATAGTTCAAAAATTAATAGATGATAAAATATGAAAAAAACATTATTCGTTGATATAGATGGTACATTAATAAAACATACCGGAAATTTATCAAAACAAATTTTAAATGAACCTGAATTATTGTCAGGAACCTTAGAAAAATTAAATGAATGGGACACGAAAGGTTATAAAATTATTTTAACAACCGGAAGAAAAGAATCTTTGAGAAAAAAAACTGAAGAACAATTATTAAAATTGGGAATTTTTTATGATCAACTCATCATGGGATTAAATAGGGGTGAAAGAATAATAATTAATGATGGTAAAAATGATTCTGATATAATTACAGCATCATCTATTCAAATAAAAAGAAATGAAGGGATTAATAATATTAACATATGAAATTATTTTCAATCATAACACCAATATACAAAACGCCAATTAATAAGATACAGAGATTATATAATTCATTATTAGAACAAACTTATTCAAATTGGGAATGGATTGTTTTTGATGATTCGCCAATAGAACACATAGAATCTTATAACTACGTTGATGAATTATCTAAAAATGATAATAGGATTTCTTTATATAAAAAAAATAAAAATAGTGGAATTATAGGTGAAGTAAAAAAAGCAGCATTTTCATTAGGAACAGGCGATTATTTAGTTGAAGTTGATCATGATGATGAACTGGTAAATACTTGTTTGGAAAATTTATTAATTGCTTATAATTACTCAGATAAGATAGGATTCGTGTATGGTTATTGTTGCGAATTATATGAAGATGAACAAAATATAATAGATTATGGTGATAATTGGGCTTTTGGTTATGGAAAATATTCTATTTTTGATTATAAAAATAAAAAATATAAAGTAGCAACTACACCAAATATAAATTCAAAAACTATAAGACATATTATCAGTATACCTAATCATGTAAGAAGTTGGAAAAAAGACGTATATCATCAAATAGGTGGGCATAACAAAGATTTAAGAGTTGCTGATGATTATGAGTTATTTTTAAGAACATTTTTAAATACAAAAATAGCAAAAATAAATACTTTTACTTATATACAATACTTTGAAAGAGAAAAAAATACACAATTCAACAGAAATTCTGAAATACAAGAATTAGTTTTTGAAACATCTAAAAAATATAATAATAAAATTCACGAAAGATTTGAAGAATTAAATATTGATGACTTTGCTTATAATAATGTAAATTATATTGAAAATAAGGTTGAATTTAACATTCAAAATCCTGATATAGAACCATATGTAAATATTATTATACCTGATAATTTAATAAAAAATAACATAACAAAAACATTAAACGAATATGCATATTCTAGAGTTTATGATATTGAAGGTACTTTAGGTTATAAAAAAACTGAACATTATTTCAATTTTATAAAATGGTTAATATTATTAACTAATTGTCAAACTTACTTAGAATTGGGTGTAGAATATAGTTTAAATATAAAAGAAATTAAAAATTTAGTTAAATTATGTGTAGGTGTTGATATTAATGATATTGAAGATAAAGAAAATATAGAATTTTTTCAAATGACAACTAATGAATTCTTTAAAATAAATAGCAAAAAGTTTGATATAATTTTCATAGATGCAGATCATAATTTTGATCAAGTAAAAAATGATTTTGATAATTCTCTAAAAATATTAAATAAGTTTGGAATAATAATATTGCATGACACAGATCCAATAAATAAAGAATTATTAAAACCGCAATTTTGTAACAACTCATACAAAATAATAGATTATATAATGAAAAATAATGAGTTAAATATTATAACATTACCAATAAATGAAACTGGATTAAGTTTAGTTATGAGAAAAAATGATAGACGAATAAACGAATTCATGGATAAAATGATAACAGTTAAAATAGTATGAACTACTACACTAAAGATGTAGTGGGAAAGATGTAGTTGTTTTCTTTGACGGGACTTTATAAAAAATAAAATATGAAATATGAAATTACGAAAAAATGAAATTTTAATCAATTTTTCAGTTATTATTATAGATAAAAATATTGAAGATAAATTACCAGATATTTTAAAATCATTGTTTATTTTTAAACACTCAGGAGGTGAAGTTTGCCTTTTAGATCTAGGTTCTGATGATGAAACAATTGTAATCGCAAGTAAGTGGGGATGTAAAATAAAAAGTGTAAATTTCACTAAATCAATAGATAGTGAAACTTATAAATCTGTAAATGAATTTTTTCAAAAAGATGAAAAAGAAATAATAAAAGTTGGTGATCAATATATAAATTTTTCAGAAGTAAAAAATTATGCAACATCATTATCAACAAATGATATGGTACTTATAATAGATGGCAATTGCTCCATTATTAATTTTGATTATAATCAAATTATGCTTCTTATTAAAGATAATTATACTAAATTTGATACATTAGAAGAACATTTTGATTTCTATAACAGAAAAAAATATGTTTGGAAAAATAACTATTTAATTATAAAAGATAACGAAAATCTAAAAGAAGATTTAATTATAAATAGTATTTTAAACATAAAATCAAAAAAATCCAACTCTGATAAATTAATACCATTGGCCATCGACTGTTATTTAAATCCATCTGATAATAAAATTTCACAATCATTTGCTATTGAATTAATTAATCATAATTTTTTAACTTCTGCGTATCATGAATTTAAAAGACATTTATCTTTAATTGATTCTAAACCAGAATCAAGTTTAGAAAGAAGTATTTCGTTAATTTATATTGGTGATTATTTTAGTTTGATTAATAACAAAAATGAAGCTGTTTCTTATTACAATAAAGCATATGAGGAGTATCCTAATAGAAGATTGCCACTTTATAAAATAGGATTGATATATTATATAGATAAAGTGTGGGATAAATGTATATTCTATTTAGAAGGATGTTTAAATATTAAAACATTTAATCCTGTAATAGATGACGAATTACATTATGGCGAGGGACCATATTCAATGTTATATGTTGCATATTGGTGGTTTGGTGATAAAGAAAAATCTAAATATTATATAGATATGGCATTAAAAGAAAATCCTTATAATAAACTTTACTTATCTGAATCTAAATTTCATTATGAATATGAAAGTAGTGATATCATAGGAAATTTATCGTTTAAAGAAACACAATATTTATATAATGAAAGTAAAAAATATAATTCAATATTAGAAATAAATCCTTTCAATGATAGAGGAACACATGCATTATTAAATGGATGTAAAGGAATTGTAACAGTCGTCACAAATAATAATTTAAAAAATGTTGAAAGTTATGGAAACTTACGAATCATTAAGGATAAAAATGAAATTAAAACCGAAAAATTTGACATGTTAATAATTAACTGTGAAGGAATTTCAGATAATGATATCAAAGATACTATTTTAGAATGGGAATTTAATGCTAATTATTTAATTTGTGGATATAATTATAAAATTAATAAAAAAGCTGTAGATGAAACAATAGAAATTTCAGGTGTAGAAGATAATATTTGGTTCAAAGAACTTAGTCAATTTCAAAAACAAATTATTTATAAACGTAAAGTAGAATCAAAACCTAAAAATAAAAAATTAGCAATTTGTATTTCAGGTTATTTAAGAACATTTAAAGAATGCTATCCTTCTATTTTAAAAAATGTCATTCAAGATAATGATTGTGATATTTTTATTCATACATATGATAAAATTGGCAATTCTAGTGGATGGAGAAGTCCAATTGATTTAAGTGAAAATATTGATATGAATTTTTTGGAATCTATTCCAAATATTAAAGTTGTTGCAATTGAAAAATGGGATGATATTAAATATCAGTTTGAAAAATTTAAAAAATTACAACCTTATGTAACAAATATAAATGTTATTTCTACTATTTTTTATAAGATACACCAATGTAATGAACTTAGAAAACAATATGAAAAAGAAAATAATATTTCATATGATTTAATTGTAAGAATGAGAGGTGATCAAATTTTTGAAAAAAAAATTAATCTAAATTTTCCTGAAAATAAAATTTTAATAAACGCATATCCTTGGGGTGATGAAGATTATGTAGAACACTATCAAATGAAAGATAATGATGGAAACATCATTTTAGAACATGAAAACAATTGTTTGAATGATAGATTTGCAATTGGAAACTCTTCTAATATTGATTTTCTATCTGATTTATATAATCATTTTGAAGAACTAATTACTGATACTCCTTGTGTAGAATTGGAATATTTATTATTTAAATATCTAAATAATAAAATTGAATTGGAAAAGAAAAATTTAAATTTTTATGTTAAACATAATCCACCAAGATTAGTTAAACATCACTAACTGAATCTTTAAACCAATTATAATCTCTAGTTTCTGTTATTTCGGTTTGTATTATATTACCATCAGAATCTTTTATTTCTGGTTGAACAATATAAATATATTGTTGTGTTAAATCTAAAATTTTCATATACATCTCATGTAAAGTTAAACCATAACCACTAATATCAACTTGTTTTTGAGTGTATATCACACCATTATCTAATGATTCTGTTCTAGATGCTAAATTTTTAAATGGAGTTAAAGTAACTAATGTTCTTTTACTGGATTTATATCCAATATATTCTGTTATTATCCAATATTCTAAATCAATAGTTTTCCATGAAAATGTTTTTATTAAAGCCATTTTTATTATTATTTTTTAAACTAATCCTGAAACTTTTCCGACCGATGCTATAGCTACAGATGAAATAGTTTTAATACTAGCATATGATACTGTACTCACAACACTTATAGCAGTTGTAGCGCCAGCAGCCTTTATGTTAAATAAAATAGGAATAGCATTATTAGGATAAACAGGTGTATATGAACAAGTTCCTAATGAACCTTTTGATGATTGTATTCCAGTGGCATACGCCATAGATACTCCATCTGCGCCACCACACCAACCAACATCTCTATTTCCATCAAAGTCAGCATATTCCGTCCAGGTTATAGGATTTGTTGAATTAGCATAATTAGATATTCTACCATTTGCCCTAATTTCACCTACAACCATAAATACCATTGAACCATCTACAGTTGTTGTGGGTCCAGTCCAAGATGTAATTGTTCTTCCTGGAGTGGATGTTTGATCTACTGGTGTTGTACCATCCGCACCACGCAATGTCATTATACCAACACAAATATTTTTATCCAATCCTGTGATTGAGTATGGCCCAGTTTCACCAAATGAAGCTTTTTTCCATGCAGATCTAGTTGTTCCACCAAAAGCATCATAAGTTTTACATATTTCAGTCCATCCAGCTGGAAGATTACCAGATCCCACACCACTTCTATCTTCAACAGCATAAACCATTATCATAACATCATTTGATGCTGTACCAGTAGGCATAGCAACCGATACAGTTGAACAACCTCCACTTTTATCTGATGTACCTGGTATAGTTATTGCCATTATAAAAATATATTTTTACACATGTTCTACTTGTACTAGTGATGGATTAAATAATATTCTATTAGAATTCATTGCTACACCCAATATCTGAATAACATTATTTGTTGATGATGGTGCCGTTTGAGTTAAAGTGTTCCCTATTGTACCTGTTACAGATAAAAATATTTTTCCACCAACTGTCCAACTCCATGAATCATCTCTGGCTATACCTAATATTAAATATGTTCCTGTTGTTCCACTTATTATAGTACCTGTTGCCATAACAATTGCGTTAGCATTTGCTATAACATCTGATTTAGCAATTGTTACTTTACTATTAGAATCTATATAACCAACATCACCAAAATTTACAGTTGTAGTTGCTGATAAAATAATAGTTATTCCATTTGCACTATGATCAGATGATGGCTCAGAAACCAATGTAGCTGTACCTGAACTACCTGAACTACCTGAACTACCTGATGTTCCATTCGTTCCTGAAGAACCTGATGTTCCATTCGTTCCTGAGGAACCTGATGTTCCAGATGAACCTGAACTACCTGAGGATCCTGAACTGCCTGATGCTCCATTCGTTCCTGATGAACCTGAACTACCTGATGTTCCATTCGTTCCTGAACTACCTGAACTACCTGAACTACCTGAACTACCTGAGGTTCCATTAGTTCCTGAACTTCCTGAACTTCCTGAACTTCCTGAACTACCTGAACTACCATGTGTACCAGAAGAACCTGAACTGCCTGATGTACCATTCGTTCCTGAACTACCTGAACTGCCTGATGTACCATTCGTTCCTGAACTACCTGAACTACCTGAGGTTCCATTTGTTCCTGAACTACCTGAACTACCTGAGGTTCCATTCGTTCCTGAACTACCTGAACTACCTGAACTACCTGAACTACCTGAAGAACCAGAACTACCATGTGTGCCAGATGAGCCTGAACTGCCTGATATTCCTGAAGAACCAGAACTACCTG
>TBL_comb47_HYPODRAFT_10008897_pt1 | contig 10149 bp, 1 predicted proteins | sample TroBogypolimnion_40_FD_10682 | JGI IMG/M metagenome (IMG submission 10682)
AACAAGCAGCTGCCTGGTGTTGTCACATCTAGAGTCAGTCCAAGGTTGATGTCTGGGTATTGATACGGGTGATATGTGTCCAAGTCGCTTTGTGAGCTATTAAGGCAGTCCCCATCTAATTGCTCTAAAACAGTACCACAATGAACATCAGTGGCAAAGCACGCACAGATCTCTTCGTGTTCATCCAGTCCAATCCCTATGGGCGATGTTCCGAATCGCATTGGAAGTTCTAGTATCCAGCCCCAGTGTCTGTATGGGTCTTTGTCGCAGGGGGGGTAGCATAGTAGCCAAATCCACGCATCAGTGAGGGAGACAATTCGCGGGGTAGATATTGTGACACCTGGTGTTTCTGGTCCTCGTCCTCGCCATCTTAGCAGTCTTTCCCAGTCGTATTCCTCCAAGTGAGTAGCATTGTTGTACTGTGAGACCTCTTCAGTTTGCAGTTGCGACATCGTCCATGCTAAGGTAATCATGCCAATGTCATCGATGGGACCTCTGTTGCTTTGAAATTTAGCCGCCAGATTCGCTGTACGTAGTGCCTCTTCCATCGTGCGGAGGTCCAGTTCCGGTGTCTGGTAGAGCTGCTTGGCTTCTCGTGCCTTGGTGTCGTGATGTTGCCAGTGTAGGTAGCCTTTTGGGGCATAAACTCCCGTGCCCGCAGGGAGATCAAATAGAATGACCGTGACATATCTCAAGAGTTCTGGAAGCCATACATGCACTGCATTGTACTGATCAAATCTTAGCGTGTCTCCAATCCATGGGCCATAGCTGAGTCCATCCAGTCGAAGTGACGTTGCAGTTTGCACATCATATATTTGTTCTGGATCATACGCTAGCAAGGGAGCTGCTCCTTGTGTACTTGTACCTTCCCAGTCACAGATTATATCGTACCTTCCAACATCCTTCGTGACGACTACTCCTATCCGAGCTTCCAGGGCATCTGAATCCGAAGCAAAGGCTACCGGCCATCTCTTTTGCGTTTCCGTAGGAATGCGTATCCATGGGCCTATCAGTTGTTTTCGAAGCCGTGCGGTCATCTGGCTAGCCCATGCTCTGGCATCCGTAGGCGATTGCATGGTCGGTGTGTCATTTATCGTCTCCGGTTTGCGTCTCTTTTTACCTTTGTTGGCCTCCATCACCTGTCTTGGTCCAGCAGTATTCGCGTACGTTGCAGTGTCGCTCCAAGCGTGCAGTTGTTCTGTGCTCATATCCGGGTCTTGATATGTGTGCCGCATTTCTGTTATGGGTAGCAGTACGAAGTCAGTTCCTAATTGTCCTGAGATGTCCAAGGGGTTAGCCACCTCTGTTGCCTCGTCCTCATCCTCTGCAGCATCCTGTATAGTCCAACCTTGCTCTATTACCATTTGACGTGCACGAAGTTGTAGAAGCTCTGAAGGCCAGGGGAATGAGTCTCCGTAAAACCAGAAAACTTCATAACAAGTGTCTATTACTGCTATCGCTCGAAGTATCATCGGAGTAGTGTGAGACCAACAAATGGCGTTGTATAGCGCTTTGTCTAGCGGGTCGCAGGCAAATCTTCCATAGCAGGAATTGAATTCCGCAGCATCCACTGCTCTCCTTGTAGTGGGACAGGTCATCAGGTAATGTGAGCGATATTGGTTGGAAATAGCCTCGTCATAGTCTACAGACGCTCCCTCGTAAGTGCAGATAATCTCGTTGCATTCTATACGTGAGGTCGCGAATAGCCCGTATCCCGCATCTTGTCCAGGTGCTAATACTTTGTTAATGGTTGACCGTGCGTATCCTACTCGCCATTGTTGATGCCGCGCTCCCGGGAGGGTCCGTATCTCTTTCGCAGTAACTTTGGTCTCCTCCTTGTCCAGTGTTTGAGTGTAGTCAACCGCTGAGCGCGAGCGTTTTCCTAGTGGTGCGCTGGGAGCTCCTGAGATGAGGTCATCAAGTTGCGATCTTCGACGTCTGATGCGTTTCTTGCCTACCACTGTGGGTACTTGCTCCTCCTTACTTTCCTCCTGTCCCTCTACTGGCCATGTGTGCGTCTCTTCCTCCCTCGGTGTTTTGTCCTCCGTGACCTTCTCTGTCTGAGCGGTAGTGCTATCCTGATTGAATGTCTGGCTTGGCGTTGTCTCCAGGGTTCCTGCTGTAGGTTCCGTAGTGTCTTCCTGAGTGAGATCAATTGCTGTGTCTGTATTGTCTTCCTGCTCCACGTCTTGCGGTGATCCTGCCCAGTAGTCTACTGGCGCTCCCCAGAAGTCTTGTTCGCCTTCCATATTTGCGTGACCGTTCGGTGTATGCTCGTCCAGGTCCCAATTTCCGTGACTTTGAATCTCGTCTGGTTCCGTTATCCGTATCATACCTGCTCCAAGCTTGTGTGACCCTCGTAGAGTGATATTGTAGCCTGCCTGCCTCGTGCCCTGTATTTCGTACACTCGCCGGCCTTGTCGTAGCTCGTCTTCTCTTTCCTCCTTGGTTGCCTCAGTCTGTTGTCGTTTGAGATTGTCCTTTACCTCGCCGCCGTTTGTCTCCACCTTTCTCTTTCGCCCCCTACGTAGCAGGTGTTGTGTTGTTGGCTCAGGCTTCTTAGCGATATCTGTCAGCAACTGTCCCATTTGCTCCTCTACCCTTGTCGAGATCCGGTGTCCATGCAAATACAAGGTCTCACGCGTGAGTCTCCGTTTCTGCGCTGCCACTGTCGCCGTGATCCTAGATAGTGCTTCTTGCAGCTGCGTCAATCGTGTTTCTCTGTCCTGGTTGCGCCATAGTTCCTGTTGTGAAAGCTCAAATACTACTTGGTGATAACACGTAGTGAAAACTCCACACTCCACTGTATCCTCCTGTTGGGGTAACTGCATATTGTGCTCANCCAGTTGTAGTATCGTTTGTTCTTGCCTGCCCACTTGTGTCCACCATCGCTTGAATCTTTCTTTCCATTCCCTCCCTGGCCAGCTGAGCGAGTCTGCATAGATTATGTCTATCGTCTGCTCTGATCGCATCGCTATGAGTAGTCCCCAGTGGGTGTTATCGTGATTTACCACATAGTTAACAAACGTTGCTTGTCGTAGCTGTGTCAAGGTCCTGCGGCAGAGACGTCGTCCTTCAGTCCATTTCTCCAGTTCCCATCTCGTGATGCAGTACATGTGGTCCGGCGCTTGTTGGTTTTCCAGAGTCTCTACTACAGCCGCAATGTTGTATGTGCTATACCAGTGACCTGTGCACAGGCGCATCGCCGTACGCTCAGTCCATGTGTCCCCTGCGCAGATGAAGTCATCTCCATAGTGCATTCGTACAAACGTTTGCTCATCCTCCAGTGTAGGGGCATCTTTCCTGTGTTCAGGGCAAAGAGGTACTGTGTCCTCTCGCGTCCCGATGGTCTGGTTTTGTTGTGCTACTCTCTCTTGCTGCTTGGAGCATGGTGTCCTCGTGCGTTTCCTAGAGTTTTGAGTCGTCATATTGCCTGCGCGGCTAAGATACTTGTCCATCCAGGTGGCCTCATGCACAGTTCCGTTTTCCTGCAGTCTGGGTGGCGATCCCGGTCTCAGTCCATGGTGTCCAGTATCTCCTCCTCCCGTGTTGATAAGCCTTTCGTGCTCAGCCAGCATAGTCCAAGACGCATGTACTGTATGTGCGAGGATCGTTACAATTGCTTCCTCCCATTTCCCTTGTTGCTCATAGGAGATTTCCATTTGCGTCGTGAATCGTCGGAATTTTACCAGATGATGTCTTAGAATGATGCCAGTCCAGAGCATACCGCAGTCTAATCCTCCACATAGGTATTCTTGTATAGCTTGTATGCCCTTGCGGATTTGTCTAGGGTATAGCGCCCCTAATTCCTTGATTCTGCACAGACAGTCTTCCCTAATCTTTGCCAGTTTTCCTCGCCTGCATTGTGTTAACCAATGTTCCTGAGAGTCAACACAGTCACAATCATCACAGTACCATTGGCTGCGTGGTTCAGTTGGTGTGCGTCCACCTTTCACTAAGTTCTCTCCTTGCCATCGCTTCTGTAGTGCCAGTCTGATCACCGTGGCCGCCCTTTGCATTGTGAGCGTCGGGAGCTGATGTAGCTTTGATGCCAGTCTAAAATTTGCATCTGTGAATTTGCGTCTGCGACCCGCTTTCTCTGCATAGTTATCCCTCGTAATCTGATACTGTCGCTGTCGATGATCATCCATGATCTGATGGAGATTTCCCAGCACGAGTGTACCTTTGTCTGCCTGTATTAGCATAGGCTGTCCTGGCTGTAGTAGTTGCATGAGTACATCTTGCATATCCATCTCCAGTGTGTTGCAGCTGCGTATGGTGCCTCCGTCAGCCATGTGTCTGACTATGTGCATACCTTTGTCAGTCATTTGCTTCTTCCAGGGGCTGATGTTGCCTTTGAGCGCTGGGGTCCACACCACTCTTGCTATCGCTGGGAGCCATCCTTCCATCATCGCCGTGAGTGCGTTCCGTTTGCCCTTCTTGATTTGTTGTCGTTGGCTGAGGTACTGTCCTGTGGTCTTCATTGAACAGTTGATGCTGGTGTTGGTGCCTTGATGAAAACGTATGACCAGACAGGCTCCGAGTATCTCCATGTCCTGATTTGAGACATCCTCTCCAGAGGTGGCCGTAATGCGAATGGCGTGCTCAGGTCTCTGTCGTTCAGTTGTAGTGACGGTGGCTATTGTACATCTGCTCATCTTTGGATTGTCTCGTAGGAGTATGCAGTCCGCAGCGCGTTTCTTGTTCATTCCACTTATACAATATTCCTCCTTTTGCATCCAGTGTCTCAGTCTTTGTTCCGTGGCTGGTGGAGGGAGTGGTCTGATCCAAACTGCTTGTGGAGGCGGCTTGCATAGTACTTGTTGAATCGGGCGAGTGAGAAGGTCTCCACATATAACATCATCTCCCGTTATGAGCTGCCTGCATTCTGTAGATGTGAATATTTGGTCCCATGAGATTGCCGTGCCGGTCCCTGCGCCATATAAATTTTCCATAGGATATATTACCTCCTCAAGTTCTGGAAGCCGTGACATGTCTAGGGTTTGCCAGTATCTGCAGTGAATTAAGTATGATTTGTCCGCATCTGCGCCCATTATTTCCACGATGGTCCAGCTTTCCGCTCCAACTGATTTGACACACCAGTATTGTCCCGCTCGTAGATGTAGTCCATTTTCTGGTGGCGTTTTGCGACTCATGAGCTCCCTCAGTTTCTCAGGCACTTCGGAGGGTGTCTTCCATCTTGGCTTATTTTCTGCATCAAAACCCACTAGGTCTCCCCACACTTGAATGTTGTAGGTTTCCAAGAAGTGACGTACTGATTGCTCCAGTCTCATCATTCCGTCATGTATTGGTTCATTTGACCCTGTCTCCACTCTAGCCCCATGTACATAGATGCCGTATCCCGCTTCTTTTAGCCATTCCATCAGACTGCCTCCCCATACCTCTGTTACGTCTCTGTGCTGTCTGACAATGTATCTGGATCTGCCCGTGACTGTGTCTACTTGTACCCGTGCCGCCACATGATCCAACAGGCTCTGTCCAGTATGCCGTATGTCCTTATGCCCCATCGCCGCCCGTTGCAAAAAGGTCCACTTTCTGAATTGCACCTCATCAGAAAAACGTAGAAATCCTTGTCCCATTGTTTCTCTGGACATGTAGAGCGCTAAAGCTGGGTGGCTACGCATATTCCTTGCTGCCGTCTTGAGAAGCTCTGTGAATAATCCATCTAGTTTCCTATATTTCTCTAGAGACCAGTTTGCCCACACTGCCGCATACTCTATGCTGCGTAGTACCGATGCCTGTGCCACCGTTGCTTTGGTTACTCCTGACGCCCTCGCTCGATTAACTAACCCACAGTGCTGTGCGACTCGACCCTCTAGTGCTTGGTATAGGTCGTCATAGCTGTTGTTTATGTTGGCCAGAACCCCTAGATATTTAAGCGGCCCATCTTCTAGTATATGTCCTCTCACTGTGGTTTCTGCCGGACTCCATTGTTTTCCATGGTATGTGATCAGTACCCTGTCCGCTTCACTCTCCGTCGCGCCAAAGTTGTGATAGTACGTTCTTAGCTTGGCTGGAAGAATTGTTAGATTACATATCACACAGAATCCCGAAACTACTCGACTGACTTGTTGTAGTCCTGAAACATCTGCCATTATCGCCACAAGGTCATCTGCGTATGCAATAGGTTTCACCGGAGATAGCTCTGAACCGTGTCGAATATAGAATCTGTGGGTGAGTTTGGCAAGGTCCAACATCGTAAGGAGAATATCAAATATGCACATCCATGTTGCTGGGCTGGTCACGTCTCCTTGAGCAGTACCGCGTTCTGCCATGAAGCTCGCTAGTGTGCCTTCTCTTATTGCTTTCCAGAGTCCATCCAGTCCCTCCTTGTTATGTATTTCCAGCGCAAAGGGTGTCCGACAATCGTAAGTGCGTCCTCATCCATCGCTTGTAGCCATCTCACCACATCTTCTGGTACGCCTAGTCTCACCCATCCAAGATGTATTAGCCCTTTTGAGACAGAGTCGAAAGCGCGGCGTATGTCAAATGAGGATACCCCTATTGTGGTGTCCATCTGTTCCGCTTGTTCCATTGCGTTAACCAACTGAGAGAGAGAGAGCTGTGTCCGTGCCCCTATGTGCTCGAAATCCATGCTGTGCCGGCTGTATATGATCTTCTTCCTGTTCCGACCGTGCAACTCCTGCCGTCTCCCATACCATCTGTATACGTCGTATTATTATTTTGCTCCATAGTTTTCGAAACGTATCAACGAGTCCTAATGGCCGAAAGTCCTCCACCCGACATATTCCCGTGCCTATGTCTACTTTCTTTGGAATAGGCTGTTGCCACTTCAATTTCCATTCCTCCGGTGTCAGTCTGCCTTCCCAGATTTCGCAGAGCAGCTGATAGACTTCTTGAAGTATGACAGGCGGTAGTTGCTTGATCAGTCCGTACGTGACATTGGAGGGGCCTGGTGCTGATGAGTCTTTAGTCGATTGCAAAGCAGATGTGAAGTCCTCGTAGGTGGGAGGGTGTGCCAGCGCTTCTTGTATCTTGATACTGATTTCACCTCTGCGTGGAGTGTGCATAAGTGCCTCCCAGAACAGTTCTTGTACGTCATTCGGTATGGATGTTCCTGCTAAGTTGTTCATATACTCCTGCCTCCCGTGACAAATCGTTTCCCATGGCTTGGTGAAAAGTGCTTCGTTGTCCACATGTCCCAGCGGCGTTTTATACCAAGCAGCAAAATCTTGTGTCAGTTTGATGTGTCCCTGAGCTAGGTCAGATTGTAAGACTCCCTCTGCATCAATGAAGCAGCTGAGATCCATGTTTACTCTGGCCTTCTTGAGTATCGAATCTATCACCTTTTTGAGTTTACCCTCCGCTCTTCGCTCTTCCCGTCTCTGTATATGGCCTCCCATCTCCATACGCATAGCTTCTCTTCGTTTCCCATGCAACATCTTCTTGACCTCTTCATATTCCTTTATGTAGCGACTGGTGACCTGAAGAAGTGTGGCTGTCCTCCAATACCGAAGTCCATGGTCTCCTCCCAGCAGTTTGCCCTGATCCTCTGCATCATGCATATGGTGCTTGACCGTTCTTTCCCAGTTGCATGCCGCCTCTCGTATGTGCTCCAGTATTGACGCTTCACATAAATCTTTACGTCTGAGGATTCGTCGTACCTCCAAGAGGAAATCTAGTTTGGCTTTTGTAGCAATAAACTCCGGTGACCAACCGTGCTTGTACGCTGCTCTTTTCTCCTCCAGTCTCTTGCGGCTTTTGTTGGCTAGTGGTATGCCTAGCTCCCGTATCGCTTTCACTACTTCTGTGTATCTTTCCTCCACTTGTAGTGTTCCCAGGTGCGTCGCGTTCTTAGTGTGCCATCTGTCCATCTTCTTTTGAAATCGTTCCACCAAGTCCTTGTGCTTGATCACTGGTGCCCATGGTCTCCGTTCCCTCTTGTCCTCTGTCCCCTTCCCGAGCTTTGGTCCTACCGCGACTACACACATGATTGGTCGATGATCCGTGTAATTGCTGAATTCTAGATTCTGATCTACTCCGTATCCCGTAATTTGATCTTCCCATCCATTGCCGTGTAGCATGAAGTGATCTATTATACTGCGTGGCTCCAGTCCTACATAGTGGGTCGCCCAATTCTCTATGCGTCTTGCTTCCGTATCATCCCCTGTCAAGCACTCACGTACGCTGACCAGTTTTGCGTCTATGATCCATTTGTCCAGTGGCGTCGCTCTACCTCCTCTCTCCTCTTTGCGTATGGTTGAGTTCAAGTCTCCTCCAATCAATACCAAACTTCCTGGGGTCTCTATAACTAGTTTGTCCCTCTCGCGAAGAATCGTGTCCTGTACATACTGCAACGGTGTCCCTCTTATGTCCCTCTTCCGCATCTCCCGTATAGTAGTGTTCCATAATGAGTTGGGTCCCTCCTTGTTCTCCACTGGCCAGTACGTGTTAATCAGGTGTAGTGTCTGTCCATTGATCGTGCACGAAGTGGTTTGAGTCAGCCCCAGATTGAGCTTGTCCATCTTGTGATTTGAAAACCGTAGTCCTAACCGCGTTTGCACTACTGTCATCAAACCGCCAACTTGTCCCTCGTCTCCTCCTTGCTGTCCCGCTGGGCTAATTGTAATCACTGTTTCCTCACCAAGCAAGCTTTTGAGCTCTACACGATGGTACCTCAGCTCGAGTTCAGTGCACCCTACATCTTGAAGCATCAGACAGTCTACCTCGTATTTCTGCATGTACCAAGCAAGTATAGGTAACTTGTGCTTCGTTAGTGTGCGAATGTTTAAGCTTACAATTCGGACTCCTTCAGCCAGCCTCTCCATGTTCGCTTGAGTTCCTGTATCTGTTGCGTTGTCTCTATTCACCCCAATGATTGTGAAGTCCTCTACCTTGTACAGCGATTCCATCATTGCATAGGTGATCTCTTCCGCAAAGTCAGCACTATGTATCTGCTTCTCCTCAATCTCTCGCCTGAAACCGTACCAGTTCAGTGTTGGTTGAGCCTGTACTTTGTGCAGTTGTAAGTGCAGTCGCCGTGTCCTCCTATTCGGTCTCCTTCTGGGATTTTTTGGGTCTACTATTCTCTCTCGTTTGCTGGACGTTCCCGGAGTCTCTGACTGTGTATGCGGCGGTCTAGTGACACTGCCCTTACCCTTCAGGTATTTGTCCATGGGTCCATTTGAGGTAGATGTCTTCATTGTGCCCTCTGTGCCCGCCTTAGCTTGTCGATGCTTGTCATTACACATTTTGTCCGTGCCTGCCACCTCATTCATGTGTTTGGCTGTAGTCTCTGAGCATTCCTTAGCCCCGTTGTTCGTACCTTCCGTCGGTTTAGTCTCCCACGCTACTCTCTTTCGTTTACCTTTCCGTAGCTGCTCAATCACCTTGCGTTCCGTCGTCTCAGTTGCTACCTTCACAAGCGCTTTCTTACCCTCCCTAGAGCAATCCTCTGAAGCCACCTTAGCCTTTCCCGTAGAATGGTTTGCCTCAGCTCCCAATGCACTTTCTAATCTCGACTTCTGGGCGGTCATCCCACTTATCTTCTTACCATCCTCTGGATACGCTTGAGCCTTAGCCATACTTTGTCTGTCCTGGGTGCTCCTGACCATCTGCTGCTTAGAAGAGCTGTTGGGATCCTTTCCTGTGCCGCCACCTATATAATCACTCCTCACCTGCACACAGTGCCTCAGTATCTCCTTCGCTTCTGCCTTAGCTACAAGTTCCTCTCGTTTTCTCTTACTTCCTGCTGCCTCATCATACTGTGTCACACATATCCTGCTTTGACTATGCCTCGCTGCCGAATGACGTGTGTCTACCTTGACATGGCCTTCCTTATCCTCCTTGTAAAGCGTGGAACGTTGTCTCTTCTCGTACTTCTTCATGACTCGGTTATCATAGATCTCCCTACGCATTACATGATCACGCTCCTTTCCCTTTTTATTCCCTGTCTTGAGTCCATCATCATTCCACTTACACTGCTTTTCTCTTTCCCGACACGTTCTTCCTCCACCCTTCTCGCAAGTCCTTTCTTTCATCTTCACTCTTGACTTATATAGATGTGTTGAAGCACTTGTAGTGAACGCCCCCATCCGCTGAACACGCAGAACAATATCTCGCTCCCAAGGGCGCTGTTCGTACTCTGATGTCGTCTTTTGTACAGTC
>TBL_comb47_HYPODRAFT_10008898_pt1 | contig 10148 bp, 8 predicted proteins | sample TroBogypolimnion_40_FD_10682 | JGI IMG/M metagenome (IMG submission 10682)
GAATAATAGGGATAATATGAAAATAATCGCGATCGTATCTTATTGATTTGTCAAGATAAATATGCTTATTTTGAAACTTTTTTTGATAATTTTTAATGCAATCTTCTAACCGGAAATTACTGAGTCAAGCTATAAGTAATGGACGTTTCAGAAAGAGTCAAGACGAAGAAAGCAATTTTCAGAAAAATAGATTTTATCCGGAACAGGCGGGCGGGGCTGGAAATGGCGAGGGGGAAATGGTATCATAGACAATCTTCTTTCCATGCATTGCATCCGTTGTCCCTGAAATATTCCTTCCCGGCCTTCCGTCCTATCCCCGGTGAGAAAGACGAGACGGTTGTTTTCCGCAAGAGGAAGGGCTCATACAGTGATTGGATGGTTCCACGAGTCGACAATCTCAGGAAAGGGTACTGACCACTTTCAAAAAGGCCGCAATGAAGCAGGAAAATTTACTTGACAGTCTTGTCAGAAGACATGCAGGTGATCTGCAGGAGTTGATCCGGAATGAACAGGGGATTCTCAACAGTCTTTCCGTTCCTGTTTTTATGGTAGACGCCGGCAGCTGTTTTCTCGGGGCCAATGCCGCCTTCTGGGATTTTCTGGGAATTCAAGACGATGGCGGGCTTGCGGCAGAGGTCTATCAACGATTGGCGCCACGGTTTGCGCTGGAGTACCGGGAGATCGACCGAAGGATCATGGCCGATAAGAAGGCGCTGACTTTTGAAGGATATGCCAGCGATGGCAATGCCGCGGAATGTCCCGTAATCTATAAAAAGATGGTGGTCCAGAATGCGGATGGAACTGCCGCCGGCCTGATTACCCTCATCTACGATCTGTCGGAGTTGAAAGACATTCGCACCGCTTTGGTGAAAAGCGAGGCGCAGAAACAAGCCATCCTCGATGGTTTTCCCGATATCGTTGTCCTGTTTGATAGGGATATGAAGGTGGTATGGGCCAACAACAGCGTCAGGCAAATATATTCTTCTCCCATTGGTCGGCATTGTTATGAGATATTTTGTGGAGATCCCGGTGGTTGCGGGGATTGCGGATTGGGCAGGAGCTTCACGTCCGGTAAAACCGAGACCTGGGTGCAGCGGATCGGTATGTCCGGCAAGGGGAATTGTGAGACGGTCTACGAGATGATCAGCACCCCGGTGAATATTACTCCGGGGAAGGTTGACAGTGTCGTCGTTATTGCCAGAGATGCAACGGAAAAGCTGAAACTGGAAAAACAGCTGCATTATGCGATGAAAATGGAGGCCATCGGAACCCTTGCAGGAGGTATTGCTCATGATTTCAACAATATATTGACCCCGATCATGGGGTATTCTGAAATCATCAGGCTGCATATGGGCCAAGAGGGCGAGGGGCGAAAGGAGATCATCGGTTACATCGACGGTATCCTCAAGGCTGCCCGGAGGGCAAGGCGTCTTGTTGAACAGATTCTGACGTTTTCCAGGAGCAGCGAGCAGAAAGAAAGCCTGCAGTATATTCATCCCATTGTCAAGGAAGTGATGAAGCTGATATGTACGACGCTTCCTTCCACCATCGAAATCCGCCAGGAGATCGACGAGCAGTGCGGGATGGTCTCCGTCGATCCTGTGCAGATCCACCAGATCCTGATCAACCTCTGCACCAATGCCTCGTATGCCATGTTCGGAACCAGCGGCGTGATGACCATCCGGCTGGCCAAGAGTGATAGACGGAATAATGACCGGGAATGGCTGGAGTTATGTGTCTCTGACACCGGTTGCGGTATCGATCCCGCTATCCGTGATAGAATATTCGAGCCCTATTTTACCACAAAAGAGAAAGGGCAGGGGACCGGGATGGGGCTGGCCATGGTTCACGGCATCATCAAACCGGCAGGGCGGAGAATTGGAGGTGGAGAGTGAGCTTGGCCAAGGCACTACATTCAGGATTTTCCTGCCGGTTGCAAAAGAAACCACTTCCTTTGATCAGGTGGTGAATCTTGAGGACATGGTCGGCGGCCGCGAACGCATCCTGCTCGTCGACGATGAAGAGCAGATTGTCGCGGTTGCCGGTCAGCTTCTGGAGAGTCTCGGGTATGCAGTGACAGGCAGGACCTCGGCGCAGGAATCGCTGCTCTTGTTTTCCAAATCATTCGCGGAGTTTGATCTGGTCATCACGGATCTGACCATGCCGTATCTCACCGGCCTGGATCTTTGCAGAAAGATGAAGGAGATCCGGCCGGATATCCCGGTCATTCTCTTCACCGGCTATCAGGAGGAGTTTTCAAGTGATTCCGCCAAGGAAGCCGGTGTCGATGCATCCTTTGTGAAGCCGGTATCCTTTAAAGAGATGGCGAGGATTGTCCGTAAGACTCTGGACATTGCGCAGAGTGTGTGAGCCGGAACAGGGTTCCTGCACGTAACCGTATTTTCTGCCGCTTTCCTCAGCGGTTACTGCATGGTGGCTTTCAGGTTTTGTACGCGCCTGTATGCGGCGATGACCATCTCTTCCGACAAGGTACCCGTCCTGATTCCCTGGAGGACTGCCTGGGTAGCTTTGTGCAGAATATCAGGGTCATAGGCAAGGTTGTTGCCGATGATGACCATGTCGACGCCCGCTGCAAATGCCATGCGTACCGCCTCCTCAAGGCCGTACCTGTCGGTGATGGCCTTCATCTGCAGGTCGTCTGTGAGGATAATTCCTTTGAAATCAAGTTCTTTCCGCAATACTCCCGTGATCGTGCGAGGCGAAAGCGTTGCGGGAAGATCCGGGTCCAGATTCCTGTTGAACAGATGACCTGTCATGATGGCGTCTGCAAGGCCCATTCTGATCAAGTCTGCAAAAGGCTGCATCTCCTCCTTGATCCAGGTTTCCGAGATATCGACAAATCCGTGATGGGAGTCGCGGCGTGAACTGCCGTGTCCCGGGAAATGTTTCAGGCAGGTGAGAATGCGGCGCTGCCGGTGGCCTGAAATCCAGGCCCGCGCGTGCCTGATCACCTTTTCTGTCCGGGACGAAAAACTGCGTTCGATCCGGCCGATAACCGGGTTATCCCGGTGCATGTTGAGGTCTACTACGGGCGCCAGGTTGAAATTAATGCCGAGACTGTGCAGCATGTCCGCAGTGGCCAGGGCATGGATTTCTGTCAGAACCTCATCGTCTCGTTTGCCCAGTTCGCCTGCCGAGGCTGAGGCCGGAAAGCCTCTCTCCGCCGTAAATCTGCAGACTTTTCCCCCTTCCTGGTCTACTGCTATCAGCAGCCTTTTTTCAGCCAGACCGTGCAGGACGGCGGTCAGACGTTTGACCTGGCTTGCGGTAATGATATTGTTGCAGCTGCTGTTTTTGGCAAGGAACCGGTCAAACAGGATAACCCCGCCCAGATTTCTTTGCCGGATGTCGGATACGATCGGGTGATTGTCTGAAACGGTATCTCCGTGGAAGCCGAGAAGAAAAAGCTGTCCGATATTCTTTTCCAGATTCATGAGCATCGTGTGCGCTGTTGTATGAGGATCGCAGGCCCTTTTGTATTCACGGTATCAGCAAGGGCGGATAGCGTTGAGGAAAATCGTTGCGGCTGTCTGATGCGGGCTTGTGCGATGCGATGAGGTCCTTTGTACCCTGTTTATCGGGAAAGTACAACACGTTTGCCGCCCGGCGCCTTTGTCCTGAGATGTTGCGTGTCAAAAAACTGGCTGGGTAAGGTGGCTAGCCTGGATTGCCGGATGGTGTCAAATTCTCGACTATCCCGATATTTGTTCCTGCGAGCCCCAAAGAGACTGGTCGGCTCAAAAGGTTGTTGTTTGCGTAACTATCCGATATTAAATGTGTTATTCATAAAATACGGTATGGGTGGTTGAAGGCGGCGGCCTCTGTTCAGGCGTTTTTTTTATAGTGGCATTCAAGTTGCAAAGAGTTGGTTAGAAATAAAATGTAAAGAAATGAATTTAAAGGCCGATACAGAGATATGTTCAAAGAAAAGTTCATAAAAATTTAGAGAAGGAATCGCCAATGAATGCCTCAACAAGAATGCCTCCAATCCACTCTTCCGGGAATGAATGGCAGGAAATCGATCAGGTTCTGGTCGAGTTGAATCATTTAAAACAGCACTCAAAGCGTTTAAATTTGCTGAACAAGCTCCATGGCCGCATGGCGGGAATGCTTGGTCTGGCATCCATGATCGAGGCCTACTCAGTCTGGTTGATGCCTCACGTCGCTCATGAGTTGATCGGATATAACAATACCGCCCGCAAGAAGAAATATCTCTTCTGTTCAGGACATGGCCCCAACCGGCGCAGCGCCATCGCCTTTGCTGAGCATCTTATTAAAAACAAGGTCGTCAGTACAGAGGTCTGTCGGGATAACAATGGCCATTACGCCCATAAATGGGTGTTTGAAACCGCCGATGATGCAGGGATTCTCCTTATCCTGAAAGAAGGGAAAGAGCTTGGAGATGAGGAAATATCCCTGATTAATGATTCCTTGGAGATACTCTATGAGTCCCTGCAAAGGGGACTTGAATACGAGGATCTTTTTGAGCGCGCCAGCCACGATACCCTGACCGGGTTGGCTAATCGCCGGGTCTTTGATGAGCGGATACAGGGTATGATGGAGAGCGCCATACGGTATAACCGGCCCTTGACTATGCTGTCCATGGATTTGGATCACTTTAAGGACATTAATGATACCTTCGGTCATCTGGCGGGCGACCAGGTGCTGAAATCCGTGGCGGGGGTCTTGACTCAGGCCGTACGTTCGACTGATCTTCTGGTGCGGATGGGCGGAGATGAGTTTTTGCTGGTTCTGGACAATACCGACAGCATCAGCGGCCAGGTCCTGGCGGAACGGCTTTGTCTGGCCATTGACGGCTTGAGTGTTCAGACGGATAAAAAAATGAAGCTGGGGATAAGCATCGGCCTAGCTCAATTCCAGGAGCCAGAGAGTCTGAGCCAGTGGCTGGAGCGGGCGGATGATGTGCTCTATCACGCTAAATCCAACGGGCGTTCGCGGGTTGCTGTCAAATAATTGGCCGCGATTTTCTTCGCTGCGGTATGATAAAAAAGCCGGCTCAATTGAGTCGGCTTTTTGACTTTTGTGTCCTGGGTCTTAGTTTTCTTCCAGTTTGATGGTCAGCGGGATTGCATGAACGCTCCTGCTCTTCTGCTTGGTATGGCCGAGCGACCAGTCTGCACAGCGTGCCTTGCCGGCCAGCAGTCTGTCGATATCCTGCACGACCCCTTTGATATTGATGACGGGATGCCGGGAAAAGACCGTCGGCAGGCCTTGGGTCAGGTTGCAGGCGAGGCAGCGTCCCGGCCGTTCGAACAGTTGCAGTTCCATGGAGAGGGTCTTGCCGTCCGATCCCATATAGGCAAGTTTGATATCATAGGCTCCTTCCTCGGCATCGCCGAAAAGGGCTTCGAAAAAGGCGTCGGAACGGTCTCCCGGAAACATCTCCTGCAGATTCTTGGTGGAAAACAGAGCCTCTAGCGTTTCTTTGTTCATAGTTTCTTTCTCTGAAGTTTATAGGAAAGTCTTGTTTTGATGCTGGCCATGCCATACTGAAATGACGAGCTTTTCTGTTTTTCCCGGGCTGGTCATTCCTGTCCAGCCATGCTGGTCTGAGGGAGAGCCATTACAATTTCATCGGGTTGTAATCTGTAATAATATAGCTGTTCCCTCATCCTTGTCAACCGGCGTTGCGGTCGAATGTGCTCTATGGTACATTGTTGCGCATGCGTACAGATATCCTTTTTAGTTCCAGCGGTCCGGTTCCTGCCGGTGTTAATCTTGAGCAGTTGAACGAATCCCAATATAGAGCGGTCACCACCACCGATGGGCCTGTGCTGGTCATAGCCGGCGCCGGAAGCGGCAAGACCAGAACCCTGGTCCATCGGGTGGCCTATCTCATGGATCACGGGGTCGCTCCCGAGAATATTCTTCTGCTGACCTTTACCAGAAAGTCGGCCCAGGAGATGTTGTGGCGGGCTGGAAATCTGCTGAACGACACGTGCCAGAGAGTGGTGGGCGGGACCTTTCACGGCATCGCCAATATGCTGCTCAGGCGCTACGGCGCGCCGTTGGGTTACGGTTCATCCTTTACGATCATTGACAGGGCAGACGCCGAAGGCATCGTCAACCTGTTGAAATCATCGATGGGGCTTGGAGGCAAAGGCAGGCAGTTTCCCTCCCGGCGGATCCTCCTCAATATGATCAGCGGCGCTGTGAATAAATCGCTGCCGCTGGACGATCTCGTTCACGATCAGTATTCCCATCTGATTGAGCATCTGGATGACATTTTGAATCTGCAGATCCAGTATGAAGAGTTTAAACGCAATCACGGCCTGATGGATTATGACGATCTTCTGACGAACTGGAAGCGCCTGCTGGCTGAGGTTCCCGAGGCCCGTACCGCAATCTCCACCCGATTTTCCCATATCATGGTGGATGAATACCAGGATACCAACCTTGTGCAGGCGGACATCATCCGCCTGACGGCCTCGACCCACGATAATGTGATGGCGGTAGGGGACGATTCCCAATCCATTTACTCTTTCCGCGGCGCTGATTTTTACAATATCATGCGTTTTCCCAAGATATTTCCGGATACGCAGATCATTAAACTCGAAGAGAATTACCGCTCCACCCAGCCGATCCTGTCGCTGACCAACGACATCATCCGCAACGCCAGGGACAAATATACAAAAACCCTCTTTACCCGCATCGAAGGCGATCTGACCCCCAAGCTCTTTGCCGCTGCCGATGAGCGGCAGGAGGCCCGGTTCGTTGCCGCGAAAATCAGGCAGATCCACGAAGAAGGCACACCTCTGGAGGAGATCGCAGTGCTGTTCCGCTCGGGCTTTCATTCCTTCAAACTGGAGCTGGAACTGGCGGCGGGCGGGCTGGATTTTGAAAAACGCGGCGGCCTGAAACTGACCGAATCAGCCCATATCAAGGATGTGCTGTCCTTTCTGCGCATCCTGATCAACCCCAGGGATACCCTGTCGTGGAACCGGATCCTGCTGCAGCTGGAGAAGATCGGGCCGAAGACTGCCCAGAAGATCACCTCGGTTATAGCCCGCTCCGATGAGCCCTTTGCCACCCTGGCCAGCTATCCGGCCGGAGCCGCGTGGAAAAAAGGAATGGCTGCGCTTGCGGCGCTTTTTAAAAACATGCAGGAGACGGATTCTCCGTCTGTCCTCTTTGACAAGGTCATGGGGTATTATGAACCGCTTTTCGTCACGCTCTATGCCGATGATTATCCGAAAAGAAAAAAGGATCTGGAGCAGCTGAAGGTGATTATCGCCACCTACGAGAGCCTGCAGACCTTCATAGACGACACGGCCCTTGATCCGCCCGAGGTCGAATCCGGTGCGGAATCTGTCGACCGGCGCAAACTGGTGCTGTCCACCATCCATTCCGCCAAAGGGCTTGAGTGGATGGTGGTCTTTGTTATCGGCCTGGCCGAAGGGCGTTTTCCTCACCCTTCGGCTGAGCAGGGCGGGCAATGGGAGGAGGAACGAAGGCTTCTCTATGTGGCCGCAACCCGGGCGAAAAAGCGTTTATATCTCTGCTACCCCCAGGATATGATGATGCCTGACCGGAGCTTTCACCGGGTCGGCATGTCGCCGTTTCTGCGCGAGCTGCAGCCAGGGCTCTATGACAGGATCAAGGCTGAAAATTTCTCTTATGACCCGTCTCCTTCGGCAGCGAAGCTCTCCGTCCCCGTAGCGGTGAAGAAATCCGAAAAGATCACCCTGGATGATCTCTCCCGCGGAAGCACGGTCCTGCATCCATTTTTTGGTGAAGGCCAGGTTTCCAGACTTATCAAGCCCTGTTCGGTCGATATCGCCTTTGATAAGCACGGGCTGAAGACCCTGCATCTGGATTATGCGAAATTGAAGGTGATCAAGAGGTGATTGTTCAACTCCTGACGCTGGATTTACCGGTCGCCTGTGCGGCCTTTTTTAAAAATATTACAGGGATAGAGACGTGAACTACCTTGAGGCAGAGGCCTACCTGAACAGTCTCCAGTTTCATAAGATCAAGCTCGGGCTCGAAGCCATGCAGGACTTTCTGGCCCGGGTGCAGCGGCCTGAAAAATCATTGAAATTCGTCCATGTTGCGGGCACCAACGGCAAGGGGTCTGTCAGTATGACCCTGCAGACCATCCTGGCCGGTCTCGGCTACCGGGTGGGACTCTATACCTCGCCGCATCTGACGTCGGTCCGGGAGCGGCTGCGGGTCAATGATTCCTTTATCAGCAAGGATCAATTGCCGTGATTGCGACACGCATACGGGACGTGCTGGGAGATGAGAAGATCACCTATTTCGAGTTTACCACGGCATTGGCCTTTCTGTGGTTTGCTGAGCTGGGGCTTGACCTGGTGATTCTGGAAACGGGGCTGGGCGGGCGGCTGGATGCAACCAATGTGGTTGTGCCGCTGGTCTCTGTGATCACCAATGTCAGCATGGATCATGAGGCCTATCTGGGCAACGATCTGGAATCCATCGCCTTTGAAAAAGCGGGCATCATCAAGGCGGGTGTGCCGGTGGTCTGCGGGACGGAGGAAGAAGCGACAACCGGGGTGATTCGTGCCAAATGCCGGGAGTCGGGGGCCGCTCTGCATCAGTATGGCGAGGCCTTTGTTGCCGAACCGGACGGGGACGGCGCCTGGAATTGGCGGGGCCTGTCAGGGTCCATGGCCGGCCTTTCGGTGCCGCGGCTGCGCTGCGCCATGCGGGGAAGCTATCAGATCAGAAACGCCTCCCTGGCCCTTGCCGTTCTGGCGCTTCTGGCGGAACAGGGCTTTGGGGCAAGGCCAGAGGATATCAGGGCAGGATTGCTGCAGGTGCGCTGGCCCGGCAGGCTTGAGCATATTGTTCTGAACAGAAAATCCAGGAAGAGGAATGTCGGGCCTGAGCAGAACGGCGAAGACCTTGTCCATTATCTGCTCGACGGGGCTCACAACCCCGCAGGGGTGGACAGTCTTGTTCAGACCCTGAAGGAGGAGTACGCCTACAGGCGTCTGATCGTGGTCTGGGGGGCCATGGGCGACAAGGATCTGATGCAGACTATTCCGGTGATAGGGGCATGGCCGACAGGATCATCTTCACCCGGCCTTCCGGCGAACGTTCAGCTGAGCCGGAACAGTTGCTGGCCTGTCTCCCGGCATCGTTGCAGAGCCGGGCCGGACTGGAACGCGATGTCCATAAGGCCCTGTTGACAGCTGAAGAGGAGGCGGGGGCCGGAGACATCATCGTCGTGGCGGGCTCCCTGTATCTGATCGGCGCGGTCAGAAGTTTTCTGGTAGGCGAATTGGTGCCGGAATGAAAGAATTTTTCGGTTTCGACGGGGTGGATGAGGAAGAGATCAGGCGGGAGAAGGCTAAGGCCAGGGATCTCAGAAAGACCCGCTGGTGGCAGCAGAGGGCGGGGGCTGGCAAATGCCACTACTGCGGCTGTTCCGTCCCTCCCAAAGACTTGACCATGGATCATCTTGTGCCTTTGGCTCTGGGAGGACGGAGCACAAAAAACAACCTGGTTCCCTCCTGCAAAGACTGCAATAACACCAAGAAAAGTATGATGCCTCTTGAATGGGAGGAATATCTCGCCAAGAGAAAAGAGGAGGCTGCGCATCATTCCCCCTGCGGCATTTAGCGCCGGTCCTGTAGAAGGGCGGGTACGGTTTTTTGCAGAAGGAGAAAGCGGTGTTTTCGCCAAAGCGGAAAATCACCGGCGGGGCCAAGTGAATATCCGGTCGCGGCCAGGCCCTGACCGCAACAGGAGTTCAAATTTTTTCGAGGCCTGTAGGCCTTTATCTGAATGGTCCGCCCAGTTGAATGCGGACCTGTGACCTGTGGATGATGTACCATCTGTGAACGCATCGGTCAGGACGGATCCTGCATTCGAAAAATGTGGCGAAAGAACCCTTGATCTGTTACATAGTGCTTGCGATAAATTTTGTCATTGAAGCTTATGGTGAAGCTCAAAAAATAGAGCATGTTGTAAAACGTTATGGGCGGGTAGCTCAGTTGGATAGAGTGTCGGCCTCCGAAGCCGAAGGTCGGGGATTCGAATTCCCCCTCGCCTACCAAAGAAATCACTTAGATAATTTATTATCTATCTTTAATAACCAGTGCTAACAGTGGATTACTTACAACTGATTAACACTGGTT
>TBL_comb47_HYPODRAFT_10008899_pt1 | contig 10147 bp, 8 predicted proteins | sample TroBogypolimnion_40_FD_10682 | JGI IMG/M metagenome (IMG submission 10682)
AAATTAAATCCAAAAATTAATTTTAAATTTGAAGATAGTGATGGTACAGAACATCAATATAAAAATACAGAATGTGGAATATATAGTTTATTTTTTATTATTCATATGTTACAAGATAAAACATCTGAAAGTTTTTATAAAAATCATATTATAAGTGATAAAGACGTTCAACATTATAGAAAAATATATTTTAATGAACGTCTTTTTTAATAAAGGTGTAGCCAAAATCCACCTTTAAGAAAGGTGGAGCCAAAATAATTTTAAAAAAAATATTTATTTTTTTAAAATTATATTAATAATATATTAATATATGGATTTAGAAAGAACAAAAAAAACTAACAAAAAAGATGAAGGTATTTATTATTTAGCAGAATCTCAAAAACAACAGCAACGACTAATAAGTGTGTTAAAAGGTCTGAATGATATTTTAAAAACGTGCAAAAAAATGAAACCTGAAGATATAGTTCGAAACCGCGAAGATGTCTTGGATAATATTGAAATTAAAGAGGAAGATTATATAAAAAAGTCATCCGAAATAAGTAATACTATGTATAATTTATATGATTGTACAAAAAAATTAGAAGAAATAAATGTGATTATGCAACAAATAAAAGGAATAATGAATACATCACGTCCAGAAATATTCACGGCAGAGGCATTACATATACATAACTCGCGTCCAGAAATAATCGCGGCAGAACAAAATAATAAATATAATATATATTCAACCAAAGCACTAAGTGATGTTAGTAGTAGTGGTGGTAGAAAAAGAAAAAATAAAACTAACAGAAAAAGAAGAAAATACGTGGTAAAAAATAGTAAACGAAGAATATAATAAAAATCTAAGAAATAAGTATTTTATATTTATATTGTAATTAAAACATAAATATAAATAATTGACATATAATATATAATTATATGTCAACAAATGATTTTTTAACAAAGTCAAATGTAGATTTACTTTGGGAAGTAGTAATTGATGATGATTTATTTAAAAATAAGCCAAAAGAAATAATCACACAAATTGGTAATATTTTTACTCAAAATTTAAGAGGATTTAATGAAGCTGAAAAAAATCATTCAAATAATTTAATGTCTATGAATAAAAAATTTATTAGTTTAATAATGAATCATGCTAGTAATATTATAAACCAATCTCCACAAAAAGAAAAAGAATTAATTACTTCTACTGATTTACAAACAGAGAGAATGACTCAATTTGAAAAAGATTTATCTCAAAAACAATCTGAATTTACAAGTTCAATGAGTTTAAAAGTTCCTCCAGTACCAAAATTTAGTGATAATAATTTAGATGAACCTATGGGTGAAATGGAATTAGCAATTAAAAAAGCAGTGGAACAAAGAAATTATGATATAGAACAAGTAAATAAAACTTTAAATAAATCTAATGCTGATTCGTGGTTAAAACCACAAGAAACATCTTTAAAAAGCGAAAAAATATTACCATTAAAAAATCAAAAATCCGATTCAAATCCTTATTATCAAAATTCACACGTCCAAAATTCTTTAAAATATATAAAAATAGATAATGAAAATATTGAAAATACTGTTATTAAAAAAGATATTATTGATTTGAATAAACAAGCATATTTCGTGGGAAGATGAAAATATAAGTTTAAAAATTGATAAAGAAGATGAAAATGACATAATTGAAAATAACATTTTCAAAAAATTAAAAAAAATCTCTCCACAAATAAATCAGGAAATATATGAGACAACAAATATAAATAATAGAATGAATATTTTAGAAGATAAAATAGAATCACTAAATTATAAATTGGATATTATAATACAAAAATTATCTGAAAAATATTGATTTGACTCAACCTTTTTTAAAGGTTGAAAAATATTGATTTGACTCAACCTTTTTTAAAGGTTGAATTATACAGGTTTGAATACTCTTTTGCCTTCTATAGTTTCAAGAGTGCCTATTAGAAGCGGCTCAACACTAGGATTTTTAAGAGCCGCGGTAAAGCTATCTTTATCGTAAATATTTAATAAATTTTCATTTATTCTTTTATAAACATAATCAACTCCACCTATTGTAATTGGTTTGCCTTTCCACGTTATTTTTTGTGTTTGATTAAGTTTATAACTATTATCATCCCCTTCTTTAGTATAGTCAGGAAAATATGAAAATTTACTGACATTAGGCTCTCCAAAATTAACGCACTTTCCATTAGAATAAAGTTGGCAATCAAATGATGATTCTTTAATTGATTCATTTAATTGCCTAGTAAGATTACCTTTAATTTCAGAAATTTCAAATAGTAATTGGTCGCTAGTAACTGGTAACTTATCAATTTTACTTAAATCATGTTTTTTAAGTTCAACCGCATTATCAGATTCTAATTGTTCATCAGAAAAAATCATTAGATAAACAAACACTTCAACAGTTTGTAAAGCTGGTGGTAAATTTTTATGACTACAAATACGTCTTGCGCGACCTATAACTTGTTCTGAACGTACAGGATGCCAATATGGTTCCATAATATGGACGAAACGTGTATTACGTAAATTAATCCCTTCAGACCCTGAAGATGTTATCATTAAAATCTTAATGATATCACCTGTATTATTATTATTAGATTTTGCTCTTAAACGTTCAGAAATATTTGTAGGAACAAAATCCCAATCTCCATTATAAATATTCCTGATTATTTCTCTTTCTTCGTGAGTTTCAGTACCAGTATATAAAGCATAAGTTGGTTTGCCTGCGTCAGCCTCACTAATATCAATATCCCAAGAATTAGCGCTAGTTTTTGTTAATTTAAATCTAGCAAATCCATTTTTTTCCAAAACTAAACTAAAAATTCCGATTCCTTCAAGAGTTCTGAATTGACTATAAACTAAATGTAATCCAATATTTTTAGGGTCACTAATATTTTCAAGCATATGTAAAAATTTGGGGCTATATTTTTCAAGCGCTTCAGGAGTTAAAAAATCATTTGAATGTTCTTCAATATTTTTAATAGCATTATCAATGCGTTGTTTATATGCTATTCCACCAATATTATTTAAAAGTTCATCAGCTTCAACCTCACCTTCATTTTCACCATCAACATCAACTCTATCTGCTAATTGTTGTGCTTGGATTAAAACATCACCAATATCGGTTTCTTCTCCTCTAATTGATGCAGCGGCAGATGAGGCTGATTCTCTAATTGGAACAGGTCTATCTGGCATAACATAATTACAGTATAAACGTGAAAAGATACGATACGTTGAAGTAGACTCCTTAAATAATCCTCCAACACTTTGCGGTCCTTTAGATGGTTTTTCAGTTTTTCTCTCTTTAACTCTAGATGCTTCATATACTTTGAATTGAAAATCACTCATAGGGATTCTAATAACGTGATAATCTAGGCCAAGTGTTCTAGTGAATCTAGGAAGTAAGCTTTCTTGAGCACTTCTAAAATAAGATGATAATCCTAAAATACGTCTATTTAATGCTGGTACATTTTTAATTTGTTTTGTATTGTTATCAATATATTGACCTTCAAATAAATCTAATGTAGTCAGGTAATGCTTTTTTATTATTAATTTTAATTCCAGCAACTAAAACATCAATATTATTTCTTTTTAATATTCCAATAATTCTTTTTTCAAATTCAGTATCACTATCAAAAGTCCCAGTATCTATATCTAAAACTCCTTTTGAGACTTCCTTAGCATTAGTAACTCCTTTATACCCTTCATCTTTTTTAATTTTATTTTTAAAGCCAAATGGATTTCTAGTAATTGTTAAAATTTTAAGATTTTGGTCGTAATCAATATAATCTAGTGATTTTTCGCCTTTTAACATTTCTATTAAAGAATCTCTATCAAATGATTGTGCGGTAGTATCACTAATTGGAAATTCCCACGTTTTAATGTATCCTCTTAAAATATTAAAAAGAATAGCAAACTCATTAGGATAGTTAATTACTGGAGTACCAGTAAGTAAAATAATTCTAGCATCTTTAGCGCTTAATAAGTATTCATATAATTTTGAAGATAAGAATTTAGGTAAATACTCTTTTTCTCCTACTCTTGATTCAAGAACTGGATTTGTTTGTAATCTAGTTATAATTATACCAATTGGTCCTTGAGTATCAGTAATCTGTTGTATACTTGTTTGGTCGTCAATTTTTTTAATACCTTTTAAAAATATATTTAAATTTATAGTAAGAATATTTCTTTCATCATCGTTTATTTCACGATTAACTTTTACATTTAATAATAATTCATTTAAATTCTCATTTAATTCATCTATTTTCTTTTTGCTTAATCCACTAATATTACTTATTTTTTCTAATAAATCAGAAAGTTTTTTAGCTAAATCGCGTGCGGCTCTTTCTTGATCGCCTCTTTTAATTTCATTAACAAGTGGTTCCTTTTTAATTTTATTAACTATTCTACTAACTAAATTATGTGCTTCATCGATTATTACAACTGAATTATCAAATAAATTACGAGTAAATCCTGATGTTAATTCTTCTAATCGTCTAGCCCTCAACCCATTGTAATTAATGAACATATATTTTGATTCTATCATTACATCAAGCTGATCGTCAAGCGACGATTTTTGATTAGCGGCAAGCCCAGCATAATTTGATGGTTTAGTGATATTAACAAACCAAGCACCTTTTTTCTTTTTAATATACTCCATTGGTAAATTTAAAATAGATGATAAAATATGAGATAACTCGTTATTTGATTCAGCAGATATAAATTCCCAAAATTGGTCTTTTTTATACATAAGGTCACCGCACTTTTTAAGTTCTTCCATATAATTACGACGTAGTGATTTAGGTGTCATAATAATAATTTTCTTTGGTCCTTTCATACCTTCAGCAATAGCAATTGAAGAACACGTTTTTCCTGAACCAAGACCGTGATACAATAATAATCCTCTATACGGTGTATAAAGATTCATATAATCTCTAACAATTTCTTGATGTATTAAAAGTGACATATTACCACTTGTATTGCCAATTGTATCACACGATATATTTTCAGCATTTCTTTTTAGTTCTTCTTTATAAGGGGCAAATAATGAATTAATAAAGTTAATGAATTTCTCTCTATTGTTCATATAATAACTGCTAGCAATAAGTTTAAAGGGTCTTTCTCTAACAGGTAATCGTTGATTGATTGGTGTGTCTCCGATTTGTACGTATGTTTCAGGGCCCAAAACAGCAATACCTTTTTCAACCGGTTTTGTTTTCCTTTCAGTTTTCTTAGGGAGAACAATTTGAATTTCTTGGCCGTGTTCTTCACCTTCATCTTCTTCAATAATTAATTTACCTTTTTTACCTATAACTTTCTTAGTTATGGGTTCTACAACAACTTCTGCAATAACTTCTTCTTCGCGAACACTTGTTGGTTTAATTTTTACTCTTATTAAGTCAGCTTCAGATAATCGTTTCATTAAAGATTCTATATCAAATTCATTCTCTCTTTCATCTAAGAATTCCCCTTTAATTAAAACATTAACTTGCGAATACTCGCTAACTATAGGTTTAATTTTTAAATTACTTATTAATGGTTCTAAAGGATTCATAATATATATATATCTACTTTTAAAAAAAGTTATAACGAAGTAAAGCAAATATACTTTTTAAAAAGTATAACTAAAGTATATTTTGTGTATTTGAGTTAATAAATTGTAAAGCTTCATTACAAGCTACTTGTTCTGCCTTTCGTTTAATTTTATGTTGTCCTTCACCCATAAATAAAAATATTTTTTCATTTTGAGAGATGTAATCTTGTACTGCTTGAAATGTTTTAAACTTGGAAATATTTGTAGAATCAGAATGTTTAAGGTTAAATATTTGTTGTCCTAGACATAAATAAACTCCCATTCTATATCCTAGGTCAATATCGTGTTCTATTTCTACATAATGAGGTGTAACTTTGAATTCTTTTTGAATTTTAACTTGTAATATATTTTTGTAATTATCATCATTCTGAATAAGAGCAATCCAATCAATATGTGCCTCAAAAACATTTTCAATAAATTTCTGAGCCATTTGGAATCCTGGACCAGTTACAAACATACTTTGAAACCAGCCCTCTTCATCCTTAACAACCATTTTATTAAAATCTAAAAATAAAGCTCCTAAAAAAGCTTCAAATAAACATCCAAGCTTCTTTAAATTGGTTCTAATCTTCTTCTCTTCAGCGTGTTTAGAGAGAATAAGCCATTTATGTAATCCCATTTCAAGAGCAATCTTTCCAATGGCTTCATTTTTAACAATAGCAATTTTCTTTTCAGTCATAAACCCTTCATTTTCCTTAGGAAATCTGCGATATAAATAATATTTTGTAATTAATTCTAAAACTCCATCACCCAAAAATTCTAAGCTTTCATTATGTTTGCTGCTTAAAGGCATACAATCTGACGGTCTTTCTACAATAGTAATATTTTGTGCCATATTTTCAAAATGCGGTCTTTTTGTATAAGACCTATGTACGAATGCGCGCTTATANAGAGCAATATTATTTACAATTGAAGGAACACCATATTTAGTGAGAATTGATTGAACTTGGTTCAATGAAATCTCAGTATTTAGAGGATTGTAAGGATTGAANATAAGACCTTCATCAGTTCTTAAAATATCATCATCGTGTGAAATCTGTTTATCTGTCATCTTGTATACTATATTATGGAGAGAAAACTTTATATTGTTTTTAAATATTATAATAAACTACTTAGAGAGGTCTCATAATAGTATATATAGCTCTAATGTTTGCGGAAGAATATAAAGACATATCTGATTATGAAAATTATGAAGTTAGCAATATGGGTAATGTTAGAAATAAAAATACTGGTAGAATTTTAAAAAGTTATAATAAAGGTGGATATGCTGTTGTAGGTTTATCAAAAACAACTGGAAAAATATTTCAGGTTCATAGATTAGTTTGCCAATCTTTTATTTTAAATCCAGAAAATAAATCTCAGGTTAATCATATTGATAAAAATGGATTAAATAATATGGTTACGAATTTAGAATGGAATACGCACCAAGAAAATTGTATTCATAGAAGTAATGGAGTTACACAAACTACTAATCAACATATACCTGTTTATAGATTAGATGAAAATACTAATGAAAAATTAGAGAAATATGATTCTATTGAATTAGCTGCGGAATGGGTATTTACACAAGGATTATCAAAAAATATGAGTTCTATAAAAGGGGGGATTAGTTGTGCTTTTAGAAATGTGTATAATTCTTCTTTTGGTTTTAAATGGGGATTAGTAGAACAAATAAGTTTAGAAAATGAAATTTGGAAACAAGTTATTATTAAGGATAAAGATACAACTAACTATTATGTATCTTCTTTAGGAAGATTTAAAAATAGTAAAGGAATTATAATGAAGGATTATAAACCACATCATAGTGGTTATATTTATGTAAGAGTAAATATAAATAAGTGCGCTTTACATCGTTTAGTAGCTTTTACTTTTTTAGAAAATCCAGAAAATAAAGCATTTGTAAATCATATTGATGGTAATAAAACAAACAATTCTTTAGAAAATATTGAATGGAATACCCCTCGTGAAAATAGTTTACATAGTCATAAATTTGGATTAAACAAAGGTAATAAAAGAAAAATAATTCAATATGATTTAGAAATGAATAAAATTCAAGATTTTAATTCAATTATTGAAGCAAGTAATTTTTTGAATATGTCACAAAGTAATATTAAGGCTGTTTTATATAATAAACAAAAAACTGCTGGAGGATTTATTTTTAAATATTTAGAATAAAGTAATTAAAATTGAATAAATAAAATAAAAATATTTTTGTATTATATAAAATGGTGTTAATGTCTGCAGGAAAAATGGCTAGAAATGCGGCTTCAATTGTTAATAGACCAAATTGCGGAGGAAATGCAAAAAAATCAGGAACCGCACCACGAGTGGGTTGGTATTTGTCAAGTAATGTTAATTTAGTGGGTGCTCCTCAATCCGTTCCTAGATTCTGTATTCCTAATAGAACCATTCAGACACAGAAATATGGGTATCATGCAACACACGGTGGTAATATGGGTTAAATTGACCTTTTTTAAAAAGGTCAAACCAAAAAATCCAAATCAAATTATTTGACTCCATCTTTTTTAAAGATGGAAAAGGTTGAATATATATTACAAAAACAATTTAATAACAAATTATTAAATTATTTATTAATGAAGATTAGAGTTGATAATAGAGAGCAAGATTTATTAAAACATATTAGAGAACTTATTGTGAATATTCCTCTTTTCAAAGATTTGGAAGTACAAGTTGATAATTTACCATTAGGTGATGTTATCATCTCAAATAATGTAGAAGATAAGTTGTATATAGAGAGAAAGAGTATTAATGACTTAGCCTCTAGTATTAAAGATGGAAGATATGAAGAACAATCGTACCGCTTAAATGGTTTAAATCATCCTAATCATAACATTATTTATTTAATTGAAGGTGATTTAAATCGTGTAAATCGATTTAAGGATAATAAAATGGAAAAACTAACTTTGTATTCTTCTATTTTCTCTCTAAACTACTATAAAGGATTCTCAGTTATTAGGTCATTTTCAATTGATGAGTCAGCTATATTCATTTGTAATACTGCTAACAAATTAAGAAAAGGAGAGACAGAAAATAAGCAACCATACTATCAAAATATGAAACCTATTTCGTCAGAAGAAAATGTTTTAGAACAAGAACCAGAATCTTCAGATAAAGATTATGTTAGTGTAGTAAAAAAAATCAAAAAAGATAATATTACACCTGATAATATTGGTGAAATTATGCTTTGTCAGATTCCTGGAATAAGCTCTGTTACCGCAATAGCAATATTAAATAAATTTAAAACAATTCAAAATTTAATATCACAAATTCAAGAAAATGAAAATTGTCTTAAAGATATTAGTTATACAAATTCAAAAAATCAAGTAAGAAAAGTTAATAAAACGTGTTTAGTAAATTTAATAAAGTTTTTACTAAATAAATAAATAAAATATTCAATTTATTATATATATCAACCACAAAACTAATCAATAAAATAAAAAACAATAAAATTATATTTTTAAAATATTTTTAAAAATATATAATATAATGAATAACACATTTTTATATAATTCAGTAATTTTCATAAGTGTTTGTATTTTAACATATTTTGTATTTAGTAATATAGGAGTTAAAGAAGGATTAGAAACCGCAACAGCAAGTACAAGTACAAGTACAACAACAAGTAGTAATGGAGTAGCAGGTGGAGCAGCAGCATATGGAGCTAATATTAAAGCCCAAGTGATTAAATTACAAGATACCACACTAATAAGTAAATATAGAGCTGACTATGAAAATGTAGTAATAAATATGGACGATTTAGTGAATAATCTAATGTTACAAACAACACTAACAATCGACCAGTCAAAACCTGAAGTAGGGCTAGAGAAATTAGCAAAATTAAATCAAGCAAAAGCAGCTCTAAATAGTGTTATGAAATTTATTGATAAAACATAAAACATAAATTAATTTTTATTTTATTTTATTTTAAGGTACCGCAATACTAACTTCATTATCAGCATAGTATCCTTTATCAACTAATCCCTGTGTATAATCTGAACCACCCCAATTTGAATCCATTGGATTAGGGCTAGGTCCAGCATATAACATATTTTCTTCTTGTGTACTATTTTGATTATTGTTCATTTTATCAAGTGGTGTAGTAGTTCCAACATAATAAGAAGACTGGTCGTAAGAAGGCATTGAATTAGTATTATAAGGAGGGTCATTTCTAGTAGCATCAACAAGTAGTGTTGGATTTGGTGGAAGAGGATAGCTAGGTGGTAATCCGCCTTGTTGTTCGGACACTCCAGGTCTAACTTTATAAACAGGATTACCTTGTGCGTCATATGTTTGTTGTAAAAATAACACAGGACATCTAATTCCTTGACTATGCTGCCAATCTAAAAATTCGGTATAATCTTCTAAATTCTCAAATTCTATAGGGTTAACTCCTGGCACTTTTGCTACTTTTGAATTATGTAAATAAAATTTAGAGCCTTTTTGTATTAATATATTAGGGCATCGTTTTTCGCCGCTATTATTTGTAAATTTTTCGCTATATTTAGTTCCTGTATATTTTGC
>TBL_comb47_HYPODRAFT_10008901_pt1 | contig 10142 bp, 6 predicted proteins | sample TroBogypolimnion_40_FD_10682 | JGI IMG/M metagenome (IMG submission 10682)
CTGAGCCAAAACAGCAGATCGGGCTGAGCGGGAGAACGGTCAAACCCAAGCTTATCATTACTTGCGGCGTTTCCGGGGCGATCCAGTTTGTCGCCGGAATGAACAATTCCGAGCTTATTGTTGCAATCAATGAGGATGAAAAAGCGCCGATCTTCAAGACTGCGCATATCGGGATCGTCGGCGACATGTACCAGATCATTCCCGATCTCATCAACAAAATCAGGGATTATAAAGCCGCCGGACATGGCAATCCTGCCGGATGTTTACAGGCGTGCGGAGGTAAGGCATGATGAACAACCAGTACAAAACCATCGATACTGCCGATATTGACTATCTGCGCTCAGTTTGCGGAGCGGAACGCGTTATCGCCGGGAAGGACGTCAATGACGATTACTGCCATGACGAACTCGCCGGTATCCACTGCCGTCCCGATGTGCTGATCAAGCCGCAGTCGTCCATGGAAGTCTCCGCCGTGATGAAGTACGCTTTTGAGCAGAATATCCCGGTCACGCCGCGAGGGCAGGGGACCGGCCTGGTCGGCGGTTCCGTGCCTATTTACGGCGGCATCATGCTGGATATGAGCGGCATGAACCGGATACTGGAACTGGATGAGGACAACCTGACGCTGACACTGGAACCCGGCGTGCTGCTGCTGGAAATCTCCAAGTTTGTGGAGGACCGCGGCTTGTTCTATCCGCCCGACCCCGGCGAAAAGACCGCTACTATCGGCGGCAATATCAGCACCAATGCCGGCGGCATGCGCGCCGTCAAATACGGGGTCACCCGCGACTATGTGCGCGGTTTGGAAGTCGTGCTGGCGGACGGCCGCATTGTCGAGTTCGGCGGCAAAGTCGTCAAAAACAGCTCCGGCTACAGCATGAAGGACATCATCGTCGGCTCGGAAGGCACTCTGGCGGTGGTTACGAAAGCCGTGCTGCGCCTGCTGCCGCTGCCGAAGTTCAAGCTCAGTCTGCTGGTGCCGTTCCCGGATCTTTCCTCCGCGATTGAAACCGTGCCTAAAATTATCAAATCCCGCTCCATTCCAACGGCGGTCGAATTTATGCAGCGCGAGGTGATCCTGGCCGCCGAAGAGTTTCTCGGACGCAAGTTTCCGGATAACTCCTCCGACGCCTACCTGCTGCTGACTTTTGACGGCGCCAGCAAGGAGGAGATCGATCTGGCTTATCACGATGCGGCTCAAACCTGCCTGAACGCCGGGGCGCTGGACGTGTTCATTTCCAACACCCAGGAGCGCAATGAGTCAATCTGGGCGGCGCGCGGCGCGTTCCTGGAGGCGATCAAGGCTTCCACTACCGGCATGGACGAATGCGATGTCGTGGTTCCCCGCCGTTATGTGGCTGAATTCATCAAATTCGCCTCCTCGCTGCAGGACAAATATCATATCCGCATCCGCAGTTTCGGCCATGCCGGCGACGGCAACCTGCATATCTACGCCCTGCGCGACCAGCTAGGGGAGGAGGAGTGGAAACGCACCCTCGGCGAGGTCTTCAACGAGATGTACGGGCGGGCCCGCGAACTCGGCGGCCAGGTTTCCGGCGAACACGGCATCGGCTATGCGAAAAAGGGTTTCCTGGCCGACTCGCTAGGCGGGGACATTATCGGGCTGGCGCGCGGCATCAAAGCGGCGTTCGATCCGAAAAATATCCTTAATCCGGGCAAAATCTGTTCCGCCTGACTTCCGCAATCAGCATGGCTTGCATTTTGTCCGGTTCCGCAGTATAGTCTTCTTACTGAACGATTTTAACCGGAGGAAATCATGAAAAGAATATTCTGTCTGCTGACTGCCGCCGTCTGCTCGCTGGTTTTATGCGGCTGCGGAACTACTACAAAGTTTATCTATCCCTCAAATATTGACAACCTTGCTCAGGTCGCTGAAGCCCCGGTCTATGATAAGAAAGTTGCGGTGCTGCCGTTTAATGACTGCCGCGGCAATAAAGATGAATTGTCAACTATACTGCTGTATATGATTCCGTTATGGCCCTATGGCTATTGCGAATATCAGCGTCCCGAAGCCGCTCCAGGATTTATGACTGTCGGCTATTTTGACTTCACGCCGAACGAAGACCTGGCCAAGGCTGCCGCGCTCAGTCTCCGCCGTTCCAATCTCTTTGAGGATGCATTCTTCACTTTCGGCGGCGACAAAGACCGGGCCGATTTCGTCTTCCATGGCGAGATTTATTCCACCACTTACAAAGCCGAGGTTTACAGTTACGGATTATCCAATGCCGGACCGTATCTGTGGCTGGTTGGGCTGCCCTCCGGCACTTCCACGAACCAGCTAAAAGTTAAGTTTTACCTGACTCGCAAAAGTAGCCGCGACGTCATCTGGCAATACTCCTTCGAAGGCGAAGACTATATTACTCAGGGCATGTACTACCGCGTCGGCGAAGACGTGAAGATGTACGTCCCGCTGCTGGAGAAGGCCCTGAATGCCGCGCTTATCGACCTGTACAAACAGACCCAGCTGAATCCGGCCCTGCTGAAGTAGGTGGTTCTTAGACATTTTGGACATTCTGGACACGCTTGTGCAAGTGGCTTGTCGGGCCTATGAGTCCTATGGGGCTTATGGGATTCCCTGTGGTATCCGACATTTTTGAAACCCTGCACCGAGTGTCTTCGTAATCTGGGAAGACTGAGAAGACTGGGAAGCTTGGGGCTGCCGCATGTCAGACATTTTGGACACCCGTTAACCTCATTTTGGACATATCTTATACAAAGTAGGGTGGTTTTGCCAAAACCGCCTCATGAGCCAGTTTCGGCGAAACTGGCATACTTAAAGCACCGCCAGCTACCTTCACTCCGAGATTTTGGACACCTGAGTGCATGATGTTTTCCGGTGTAGAGCTCTCGCTCTGCGAGAGGATTTCCGCACTTTCCGTCCGATACGGACGGCACTACACCGCACCCATTTTGGACACCCGTTAACCTCATTTTGGACACATCTTCTACAAGAGATTGCCATAGGCCCTATTAGCCCCATAGGTCATGGCTTCCCAGTCACCCACATTTTGGACAGCCGACTCCGAGTAAATAGAGACCCGTTCAGCACAACGCATTTCAGTTTTTTAAGGTTTTCAAACAACTTGTTGGACAATCGCCCAATCCCGTCCGGCACGGACGGCTCTACAACAAAACATTTTGGACCCCTGAGTGCATGATGTTTTCCGGTGTAGAGCTCTCGCTCTGCGAGAGGACTTCCGCACCCTCCGTCCGACACGGACGGCACTAAACCGCACCCATTTTGGACACCGCTTTCCCTCATTTTGGACACCCTGCACCGAGTGTATTGGTAATCTGGGAAGACTGAGAAGACCGGGAAGCGTGGGGTCTGCCGCATGTTCGACATTTTGGACAGCCTTTACCCTCATTTTGGACACCCGTCTCCGAGTAAATAGAGACCCGTTCAGCACAACGCATTTCAGTTTTTTAAGGTTTTCAAACAACATCTTGGACAAACGGTTAAGTTTGTCATTAACTTATTACATTTTTGTAATTTTGGACATTTTGGACAGCCTCCGGCCTCCCCGCATTCCGCTTTCAACTCTGATTTATACCATTTTGGACAATCATTCCGAGCCATTAGATAGTCGTTGAACATAACCGCTGGAGAATTTGCCATTCTGGACACCATTGTGCAGAATGTTTTTTGCTTTTCCTGTCCCATTCTTTTGAAACTTAACCACAAAGGCACTAAGACACAGAGAAATCCACTCCATTCATTTTGGACACCATTCTTCCTTATTCTGGACAGCAACGTGCATTCTGTTTTCATGGTTCCACTTTCAACTTTCAATTTTCAATTTTCAATTCTGTCCTATTGGATTTGAAAAGCTTTAGCACTTTTACAATCTTCTGATTGGTTCCGCGCCTGCGGGATTAGCACTTTATTTATATATATAGTCATTTTGTCAACCTAATGCAAATCAAATAACTGCAAAGCTTTTTCATGCAATGTATTGTGACTAATGATGCGATAAGCTTAAGATCGAAGGTTTTACATTTCGGAAGAGTGTAATTGAAAGGACATAATAAGCTGTGAATGGTTATAATGACGGCCGTTCCGGCCCGTGCGCAATGTTCACTACGGAAATAAAATGCAGGGTTGTCAAAAAAGTATTTGCGCTTAATCAAAAATTGGGATTTGTCTGTCAACTGATTTTTACATAAATCACACTATCAATTCCTGGAAAAATGTCTTTTAAACGTTTTATTGTATTGAAACCATTTAAAATAATGATATTTTCCAGATTTGTTGGAAAAATCAAATTTTTGATGATACAGACTGCGAGTTTATTTTTTTAACATTGTTATTAAATTGAAAGGTTGTTTAAGGCACTCAATATATGGCTGAAACGATAAAGAAATACAGGCTTTACATCGATGAAACCGGGAATTCTGATCTTGAGTCATCCGATAACCCCAATCATCGCTTTCTGTCATTGTCCGGTATCGCCATTGAGCTTGAATATGTGCAAAGCACAGTTTCTCCAAAACTGGAAGAACTAAAGCGTGACTTCTTCCATTCGCATCCGGACGAGCCGGTAATATTGCATCGCAAAGATATGGTCAACCAGCGTCATCCTTTTGGATGCTTAAGCGATAAGACAATACGAATGAAATTTGACAATGCGCTATTGGATTTATTGCAAAATTTTGATTTTACAATATTCAGCGTGCTCGTCGATAAACGGGAGTACAAACAACTATACTCGACATGGCAATACGATCCATACCATTATTGTCTTATGATATTGATTGAGCGTTATGTCCGCTTTCTGGGTGATAAACAATCAAAAGGGGATGTCATGGTGGAAAGCCGCGGCGGCAAAGATGACCGGCGGCTTAAGGATTCTTTTGAACGGCTTATGCAAAAAGGAACTGACTATATTTCCTCGGAAGAATTTCTTTCAAGGCTGACAAGCAGGCAGTTGAAAGTGAAAGCGAAGGCCAGTAATATCGCCGGACTGCAAATCGCAGATTTGCTCGCACACCCGTCGAGGCGCGAGATTCTTATTGAGGAGAAATTGATTCAAGACCAAAGAGAGGATATTTTTTCAACACAGATTTCAGCATTGCTGCAATCAAAATATTATCAGAAATATGGAAGAATCAAGGGATACGGGAAAAAGAAACTGCCATAAAAAACAAAACCCTGAGCAATGCTCAGGGCCGATGGAATTCTCCATCAACCTCCAGATAACTGGATTAATTATAATATTATACCAACATCAGGCAATGTCAATAGCGGGTAAAGCGAAATATATAAATTCAGACCATTGCACTGTACAAGTTTGTTTGAAGCAGGAATCAGGGAAGAAGCCAGGCTTCCAAAAACATGATTAAGCTTTTATTACAATGTTTGCATTCCCCGGTATCGCATATTTACTGCTGCCAGTCTTGCGAAAAAGAATGAAAATGAAATAGGCGTAAGCCGTGATTTTCAAATTTATTAAGCTTGCATTTATTGAATCAAACAGTAAGCTATAATGTGCTTTCTGCAAATAATTTTATACCAGTTAAAATGTGAGATATTTAAATAATGTTGGCTGCGATTGATTATACTCGTCTCAAAGTTTCGTCAGGGATTGACTTGGCGGTCAAGTCTCAACTGGGTCAATTCATGACTCCGGTCAGGACATCCACGTTTATGTCCAGTCTTTTTACCGAAGGCGGAAATTTATCCTGCCGTCTGCTTGATCCGGGTGCCGGCATTGGTTCACTGTCGGCGGCATTTATTGAACGCTGGCTATCCGGCGAACTGAAATTTCAAACAATGAATTTGACGACTTACGAATTGGATGAGCGGATGTTGCGGGAATTGTGGCATACCATGCAATTATACTCCGATTTGGATAACTTTAAAAGTGAAATATGTCCTGGCGATTTTATTGAGTCAGCAGTGAATATTATTCAGTTTGCGCCCGGGACAAACTTTACTCACGCGATTTTGAACCCGCCATATAAGAAAATCAATAGTGATTCTGATCATCGGAAATTGTTGCGTCAAGTAGGGATTGAAACTGTAAATCTCTACTCCGCTTTTATGGCGCTGACACTGGAGCTGCTGATGCAGAACGGGCAAATGGTGGCAATTGTACCAAGGAGCTTTTGTAACGGCCCATATTATCGGCCGTTCCGGGAATTCCTGTTGAAACGGGCGGCGATTTGTCATATGCATTTATTCGCATCACGGAATAAGGCATTTAAAGACGATAATGTGTTGCAGGAAAATTTGATCATTAAGTTGGTTAAGGGCGCGAAGCAGGGTGTGATTACAGTCTCCACTTCTGCGGATGACAGCTTTGCTGATTATGCTGAATCATCGTATGATTTTGACGAAATTGTTCGCCCGGATGATGCTGAAAAGTGTATTCATGTGCCAATTTCCGCAACGCAAAGTGATATTGATGCCTTGTCCGTGGTCTGCCATTCTCTTGATGAACTGAATGTCAAGGTGTCCACCGGTCCGGTGGTTGATTTTCGTTTAAAGGAGTTTTTACGGGAGAAGCCTGAAAAAGGCAGTGTGCCTCTTTTGTATTCTAATCACTTTAACGGCAATAAAATTGAATGGCCGAAGATTGGCGGCAAAAAACCTAATGCCATTATTTGTAATGGCGATACGAAAAAATGGCTTTATCCAAATGGTTATTATTGTGTGGTGCGCAGATTTTCATCGAAGGAGGAACGAAGACGTATAGTCGCCAGTGTAGTTCATCCGGATGCTTTCCCTGATAGCGCTGAATTAGGCTTTGAAAATCACTTAAATGTTTTTCATATGGACAGGCATGGTTTGCCTGAGCCGGTTGCTATCGGTTTAGCGGTATTTTTAAATTCAACGCTGGTGGATGCATATTTTCGACGGTTCAATGGTCATACTCAGGTTAATGCGACTGACTTAAGAATTTTGAAATATCCAAGTCTGGAGATTTTGACGGCCCTTGGAAATTGGGCTGTTATGCAGACTGAATTATCTCAAACAATGATTGATCACAAAATAGAAGGGCTTGCTTTGCTATGAGTCAAAACCTTATCCAGGAAGCGATACAGGTAATTATCGCTCTCGGTTTCCCGCGCGCGCAACAGAATGAACGGTCAGCTCTCTGCCTGCTGGCGTTGTTGAATCTCACTCCGGAAAAATCATGGAAACAGGCTCAGCAGCATTCCATTGGTATTACGCCTGTAATGGACTGGATGCGGGAACATTATCAGAAAAATTATAAGCCTAATACTCGCGAAACTGTACGCAGGCAAACAATGCACCAATTTGTTGCGGCCGGGCTTGCCCAGTACAATCCTGATGATCCTGACCGTCCGGTAAACAGTCCATATGCAGTATATCAGATTGACCATGAAGCATTGGATATGTTGCGGACATTTGGAACGTCGCGCTGGGATGCGAAATTATCCCGTTACCTGAAGAAAAAAGGCTCTCTCATTGCCAGATATGCCAAAGAGCGTGAACAGCACCAGATTCCAGTGAAAGTCGCTGAGGGGAAAACCATCGCACTAAGTCCTGGAGAACATAGCGAGCTTATCAGAGCGATTGTTGAAGAATTTGGTACTCGCTTTGTGCCAGGCGGGGGGCTGGTGTATGTCGGAGATACTGGCGATAAAATGGGGTATTTTGATGCAGACTTATTGCAAAGGCTTGGCGTTGCAGTTAATTCACATGGCAAAATGCCTGATGCTGTTATTTATTGTCCAATTCGTAAATGGCTGATTTTAATAGAAGCCGTAACCAGTCATGGCCCGGTTGACGGAAAACGTCATTCTGAATTGGAGCAACTATTTGCTAAATCTAACGTCGGTCTTGTCTACGTCACTGCATTTCCTGATCGTTCCGTTGCGGGACGATATCTAACTGAAATTGCATGGGAAACTGAAGTCTGGGTGGCTGATGCTCCATCGCATTTAATTCATTTTAACGGATCCCGTTTTCTTGGACCATACTAAGCGTTAAGAAAAGGAATATATATGATTGGGAACTTGATATTGAGTTGGGGGTGGGTTGGTGTTTTATTTCTTGTGATATTGATTTTCAGACAACCCTTTGTCAAGGGTAAAGTCGGGGAATTGTTTATTGGCCTGTGGATGAAGTTGATGCTGGATAATACGCAATACCATATCGTTAACAACGTTACTATTCCTGATGATAAGGGCGGTACTACCCAGATTGATCATGTGGTGGCGTCCAGATATGGGATTTTTGTGGTCGAGACGAAGAATATGAAAGGCTGGATTTTCGGCGATGCCAAATCGGAAAGATGGACTCAGCAGTTTCCAGGAATGAAAAATACGTTTCAAAATCCGCTGCGCCAGAATCACAAGCATATAAAATCGCTGGCCGCAATGTTAAACTTGCCCGACGATCTTTTTATGCATGTAATTGCATTTGTGGGTGAATGTACGCTGAAAACCCGCGACAAATTAACGCCAAATGTTATTAAAGGCGGATCCGGCGTTGTAACTTATATCAAGTCATTTAAGGATGAAAAGCTTTCCGGCAGCGAAGTTGAAAGCATTTTAGTCGCTATAGAAAGCGGCAGGAAATCACGAACATTTAAAACTCATCGTGAGCATGTAAAGCACGTTAAAGGCATTATTGCCGATAAAGAGCGGAACGAAGTTCAGACAGTCGAACAAAATATCGAGCCGGAGATAGTCGAGAATGTCGAACTTCAGCCGGTACTGGTTCCGGATGAGCCGCTATGCCCGCAGTGCGGTGCTGCAATGGTTCAAAGGACAGCCACGCGCGGAGCCAATGCTGGTAATTTATTCTGGGGTTGCAGCCGTTATCCCAAGTGTAAGGCAATCGTAAATTAGGTTCGATTCCCCTGCAGATATACGGTAATTGCTATTTTGCATTGGGGATGCGGCAGTAGTCGCCGGGTGTGCAGTTGTAACGCTCGCGGAAACCGTGGTGCAAATGGCTTTTGTCGGAGAAACCCCATTTCAGCGCGATTTCGTCAATTTCAGTCAGGTCTGATTTTTGAATGCTGCGCTTCCAAAGTGCAACGCAAAAACACACGTCTATGACACATAGCACAATGCTAGGTATACTTGATATATAAAATATTGTTTTTTTAATCAATTCAATATACTCAACTGTTGACTTTTGTTAAAATATCCGTTATAATCTACTTCAAGTAAAATAAATTCAGGTATATTTATAATGATTGCAACTGAAAAAGTACTGTGGGAAAATGTCACCGATGATCTGATTTCTTATATTAAGCAGAATGATTTCAGCAAGAACCGTCGTTTTTTCACCACTGAAGAAATTTCCCGTAAATATAAAGTCAGCAATATTACCAGCCGCCGGGTGATTAATGAACTGGCGGAGCATGGCTACATAGAAAAATACCGCGGTCGCGGATGTTTTGTCAAGTGCACTATAAAAGATGAAATTTACATCCTGATGTTGTCAGACCGGCATGTGATGGATTATTTTTCAAAATCTCCGATCATGCTGGAGTTTTTGCGCGGCATCCGGCAAACGTCCATGGTCAACCGGGATGCAATCAGTTTGATAACTCCGAGCCAATTGCTTAAGATTAAAGCCAGACGTCCGCTGGGAGTGATTATCATTCAAAACCTTCCCAATGACCATAGTGAAGAAATCGTTGAACTGCTCAGCCGTGACGACGTTTACAGTGTTTTCTGCCATGTCGCCGCGCCGGAAAAATGGACTTCGACTGTCCGTGCGGATTACCGGATGGCGGGGAAACTGGTGGCGGAGCATCTGATCGGCAAAGGGCACAAGACGTTCGGCTGGCTGGGCAGCAAAAGCCAGTGGCAGAGCAACAGCGTCGCCCAGCGTTTCGAGGGCTTTTTCAATACCTTGACGCAATGCGGTTTGAAATGCAATCCCGGGTGGATGCTGGAGCTGCCGCTCGAACGAGCGGCAGCCGAGCAGGAATTAAGTCGCGCCTTTCTTGGAACTGACCGTCCGTCGGCGATATTTGCTTCAAATGACGAGAATGCGCTGACCTTGATGAACTTCTGTTTTGAGTGCGGGATACGGGTTCCGCAGGATATGTCAATCGTCGGCTTTGATAATCTGCCGATTGCCGGAATGACCGTTCCGCCGCTGACCACAGTGGATACATTCTGGAAGCGCC
>TBL_comb47_HYPODRAFT_10008902_pt1 | contig 10142 bp, 8 predicted proteins | sample TroBogypolimnion_40_FD_10682 | JGI IMG/M metagenome (IMG submission 10682)
AAAATCATCAAGAATCACATGCGTTTGAATTAGCCTTTTGGGAGCGAATTGTTAGCCCCTTAGATACCTTTATTATGCTGTTGTTATCGGCCCCTTTTATTATCAGTGTTAAACGCGGCGTCAGTGTCGGCGAACGTATGATGATAGGTATAGCCATCGGTATGGGCTTTAATGTGGTTGATAAATTGGTGGGGCATCTAGGTTTGATTTATAACCTCAATCCACCGTTAATCGCCTTTATTCCCTGTTTAACCATGTTGATGCTCGCGCTTTATTCAGTCAAGCGAATGCGAGATTAATCGTTATTGTCATGAATTTCATGACCTTATTCGATCCATATATAATATCTGCAACGAAAAGTAAGCGTCCAATCTAGCCCCTCTTGTTTTAGGCTGTTTGTTTTGATATTTTGCCAAATGGTTATGATATTTTTGCTAGGTTCTGTTGACGTTTCATCTCAACCATAAAAGTACCGAGGAAAATGACAGCATCCCCATGTAATTAATAGCCTTTTTCTCATATCGAGTGGCAATTCTGCGGTAATGCTTGAGTTTGCCGAACATACATTCAATGGCATGCCGCTCCTTATAATGCCAATAATCACACTCAATCTCTTCTTTCCGGTTCGATTTTGGGGGGATAACAGCTTTTATTCCCCTACTTTCTAACAACTCCCGCAACTCGTTTGTGTCGTAAGCCTTGTCTGCCAAGACCGCTGAGGCATTAACGTTTTCCAACAAGGGTATCGCTTGCCTACATTCAGCGGCCTGTCCACCTGTCAGACTGAATTTTACTGGCATGCCCAAGGCATCACAAATAGCATGAATCTTACAACCAAACCCACCTTTGGAACGCCCCAGCGCTTCATTCTCGGCAGAGCTGTTTGCCGCCCCAGCCGTACAGGCATGCGCTCTAATCACCGAACCATCCATAGATCCATAGAAACATCTTGTAAATCAGCTGCTTCAGAAAAAAGGCTTAATAGCCTCTCCCATGCGCCATTGGCGCACCAGCGTGAAAAACGTTTGAATATGCTATTCCACTTACCATGCGTTGACGGTAAAACCCTCCACTGTGCTCCCGAGCGTAATATCCACAAGCAGGCACTAATAAATTGCCTACAAGTATCTGGCTGCCCGACACGAATACCTGTCAATTTCTTCAAGTTTGCCAATATACGTATCCTAACACTTTATAGCTAATTACTCAGATCGGGGCGTCACTAATTTTGCTTAAAGATTTTTTCGGGCTCCTGCTCAAAAAATCAGCAAAACCTACGTGACTTATTTTATGCCTTCGGCGCCCAGATTCGTCCTGCTTCACTTTGCTAGCGCTCCGTTTCCACGATTTTCAGCGGTCGTTACCGTTAAAAAATCTTTAATAGCTTTTTCAAGAATGAATGCGGCATCCGTTTCAGTAAATATACTTTTTTCAGGCGTATTTTCTTCTTCCACATAAAATAATGTCATTGGTTTTCTTGGCGTTATCAGCTGGACAATTGAACTCATTAATTGATGGGTAATTGCATTTTCAACAAATTGCTTATCGTATATTAATGCGTAAGCGGCTATTACAGGTTTCGTTACGTTAGCTAGTAATTTAACGGGTATATTAGGTTGTTCTGAATATTTTATTTCCCCAATCATTCTTAAATCTTTACCATAAGACAAAGCAAGCTCTGGATGATGATATAACCTTTTATGATCATAGGACCGCCCCACAAACAAACGCACTGATTTACCTTGTTGATTTGTATATATGCGTTCAATCGAATCATAACAAGCAAAAGTACCTTCCCCCCATTCTGGCTTACGTTGAGTAGGTTTTGATACATAAGAACCTAATATTTGACTAATTTGGTTAGTCGATAAATTATCGCCTGTTTTTAAATCCAAATAACTATGAATAATCGTTGGAATCAATGCCAACATGATGATGATTAATACTGACGGAGCATGGCGTGTAGACATCATAAGTTTTTTTCAATTGTATTTTTATGATTAACAGGATTTTTTCCTATGATGAATAATATAGGTAAAGCCACCATAAAGGTTAATAAGCCAGATAACTCATGAGCTGATGTAGCTAAAATATTCAGTCCATAATAATTAACTAATAATGCTAGCACCAATACTCTTATTATATTGACGCCTATAGCAAGAGGTGCTGCAATCAAAAGCAATATTAAGCGCCGTTTTGTTGATGTACAAAAATAAGCCGTTAGAATCGCTATGGTTAGCGCTGCATAAAGTGTTGCAAAACCACTACAGGCATCAGCAACCATTAATGTACCGCCTTCTATTTCTAATAGTGTTCCACTTGTAAAAACAGGTATACCCATTTGACTTAATATAAATGCAACACTTTTGGTCGCAATATGCCGGAGCATTAGATGCATAGTTTCTGTAAAAACTAAAGGGATCGGCAATGTAAGTAACATGGTTAATAAGGGGAAAAGTATGATTTTTGTTTTTACCACACCTAAAAACAACAGTGACAAACCGATAAGCGACGAAAACATTGCAAAACTAGACAGTAGTTGAGTGTTTATGCCAGTATCGAGCATATATAACAATAAACTCGGAATTAAGATAATGTATCCCCACGAATTAGAACTAGCGGGTAAATGTTTTAATTTTTGTAATTCTTTACATATAAAATATATCACTAAAGCAAACACTAAAATACCGTGGCCATTTTGCCAAACACTCATAGTCCATCTGCCCCAAAGCCACTGTAAGGTGGGTATATATAATATTAATAGCAATAATAATATTATCCCTAATAACCATTGGTTTTGAGTTTCAAAATCTTCTTCTTTTTTAACACCCTGATAACCTGCACTTAAATTATTCATTTATTTGTAATCCATATTTTTCAATTAGGCTATATAAAGTAGGTCTAGTTACACCTAGAAGCTTTGCAGTATTAGATACATTATTGTTACTATGCATTAAGGCATTTTTTATAGCGATGATTTCGGCTGACTCCCGCACTTCTTTTAAATTAACAGGCATTGCAATGTCGGTGTTTTTTTCAAGCTCCAAATCACTTAAGGTAATATTGATATCATCAGATAAAATTACTGCTCTTTTAATTTTATTTTCAAGTTCTCTGATATTTCCAGGCCATGAATAAGCTTCAATAGCTGCAACTGCTTCTACACTAAAACTTTTTATTTTTTTATTATGTAGGCCGCAATATTTTTTTAAAAAAGCAATTGCAATTGTGATTGCATCACCTTCTCTCTCTCTTAATGGTGGGATATCAATAACTATCTCACTAATCCGATAATACAAATCTAACCTAAACTTTCTTTTATCAATCTGGTCTTCTAAGTTTTGATGCGTAGCGCAGATAATACGCACATCAATTGGAATTTCGTGTCGCCCCCCTATTCGCTCTATAGTTCTTTCTTGTAAAAAACGTAATAATTTTGATTGTAATACAAAAGGCAGGTCACCAATCTCATCTAGAAATAAGGTTCCCTTATTTGCATATTCAATTTTACCCTTTGTTAGTTGCGCTGCTCCAGTATATGCACCTTTTTCATAACCAAATAACTCACTTTCCAGCAAATTTTCAGGTATAGCAGCGCAATTTACTGCCACAAATGCTTGAGTTGAACGGTCACTTAAACGATGCATTGCTTTTGCGAGCACTTCCTTTCCAGTACCACTCTCCCCCATTAATAATACAGTAGCATTGGTTGGTGATATTTTTTCAATAGTACGACATAACTCTTGCATTTTTCTACATGAAGCAATAAAACCAACCAATGGTTCAGTTGTTTTTTTTTGCAACAATTGATGTTCATTTTCCAATTCATTTAATTGAAAAGCACGCTCTATGATCAGATTTAATATATCAGTATCTATAGGCTTTTGATAAAAATCATAAGCCCCCATTGCTACCGCTTTAACCGCATTCGCCCTATCATCGTTACCGGTGACGACAATTATTTTAGTTGCAGGTGCTAGCTCTAAAATTTCTTGCAATGTTTTTAATCCTTCACTTGCATTAGCGGCATCTGGAGGTAATCCTAAGTCTAATGTGATAACACTTGGCACAAAACGTCTTAATGCTGTAATAGCTTCACTTCTATTACCTGCTATTACCGTGTGATACGATTCAAAACTCCACTTTAATTGTTTTTGTAGACCAAGATCATCTTCTACAATTAGTAAAACTTTCTTATCTTCCAAGTTATAACCTTCTGCTTAATTTGATTATGATTTACTGCGTACTTTTATATGAACTATGGTTCTTTGGAGCCTTTCATCTATCATGATGCGCTATCAATTCTTTTAGATAGCGTCACTATATAATCTAAATAAATTATATGCGTTATATTAATTATGGAACGTCATGAGCTATAAACCACTGCTCTAACATTATTAATAGCCAAATCAATACACCATAATAAGAAGAATGACCTTTTTGATGTAATTTAATGATATTTTTTATATAAACTGGGTTAACAATATCGCGCTTTGAAAAGCTGAATAAATTATCCAAAGCAAATTGTTTTAGCTCCTTATCCTGAGCCATCCAAATTCCAAAAGGTAAACCAAATCCTTGTTTAGGCTTATTTAAAGTTTGTTTTGGTAAATAATTTTTCATACTTTTTTTATAAAATGATCTTAATTCGAAGCCTTGCATTAACCATTTTGATGGAATTCCGGCAGAAAACCTTACAAGATCTTCTTGTAACATCGGATATTGAACCTCTACACTAGCAAGCTCACACATACGATTTACTTTTCTTAGGTCATTATCTGCCAAAGTAAATTTGCCATCTAAGTGCAACATCCGTTTTATGAAATCATCTGTATTTGCTCGATTATAAGTTGATCGACTATTTGCAATCGGTATTTCAGGATCAATTTGTTTTAAAAAGTCTTCCGTAAAAAACTCCAATAATGGGCTACGATGTAAAAAGTTATACGTTTCCAATCGATCAGGCATATTAATATTAGCCTGTTCAATATAACTTTGTAACTTACCTAAAAACGGTAAATTATTCGCCATAGGTACTATGGCTGCTTTAGCAAAACCAGGTAGATAGCGATAATAGTCAAATAACTTTTGCTTAGCATACCGGCTGTTACCAGCAAATATTTCATCACCACCATCTCCAGCCAACAATCTCGTCATACCTCTTTCACGAGCAAATTTTGCGCAATAATAACTGGGTACAGCCGAAGCATTGCCAAAAGGCTCATCATAAGTTTGAGCAATTAACGGTATTGAATTTAAAACATCTGCGGGTGACACATAATATTCATGTAAATTTACTTTAAAATGTGATGCTACTAACCGAGCATAAGGCATTTCATCATATCCTTCGGCATCAAAGCCCATAGTAAATGCATCCACTTTATGTTCAGCAAATTTTTGAAAAAAACCTGTTACCGTACTGCTATCGAGTCCTCCACTTAAAAATACACCTGTTTCTTTATCTGGTTGACATGCAGCAATAGACCTATCTAGCTGTGTATGAACCTGCTCTATCAATTCTAGTTTAGTAAAAGTACTTTCAGTGTAATCAGACTGCCAATAAAAATTACGTATGAGCTTATTACTTTCAATCTCTATGAATTCACCTGGTTGTAATTTTGAAATGTCCTTATAAATAGACCCAGGACTTGGAATCATATGAGCATAAAGATAATTAAAGATGCCTTGTGGATCAATAACCGTTTTAACGCCAGGATGCGCAATTATATGATCTAACTTAGAACCAAAAACTAATAAGCCATGTTGATAATAAAAAGCCAAAGGTCGAATACCGAGCCTGTCATTAGCCAGCAACACATAATGCCGCTCAGGATCTATGACACAAAATGAAAATGGACCATGAATCTTATTAAGCACTAAACGTCCGTATTTTAAAAAACCCGTTGCTAATGCCTGAGATGAGTCGCTACTATTTGCAATATTTTTTAACTCATCATCACTCCAATACGGTTCACCCTCAATTATCACCAATAAACGCGAAGATTGATAAACACTAGGGGCTATCTTAAGTCCATAGCCAGTCATTTCTGCAACGTTTTGATGCCTAGCTACACATGAATATGTAATGTTTAAAGATTTTGAAGCAGCGCTTTGTTGATCGATACAACTCAAATCAAAAGCTTTTTCCGTAGTTGAAAACCAACCGTAAATAGTACTCATAATGCTTACTCTAAGAGGGTAGTTATGCTTATATTGAATCAAAACTATAATAGTTATGAGTATGATTTTTTGTTAAATTTTATCTAATGATGTATCTTATAAATTATTTTTATTTACTAACAAATTTATGTCATTAGTATTTAATAAATGAAAGTATGTTCAGTTTTTAATAATATTTTTATTCTTAGTGTTCTATTAATGCATATAAATTTATTTTTATATTCGTTATAGCATCAATACGTTAATTCTAACAGTGAAACTCTACTTCTTTAGAATATAAAATATCAAATTATTTCAACATAATCAAGTTATGTATTTTAATTTTTCTATACTTTTAAACCTATTGAGTTTTTCCTGCTACTCAGAAAGGTTTAACAACAGCTAGGATGATAATACTTATTAAAAAAATCACTGGGACTTCATTCATCCAACGATAATAAACATGACCATGAGCGTTATGATCATACTTAAAATCATTTAGCCAAACACCGCAACAATAATGATAAACTAACATTAAGCCCAATAATGTAAGCTTTATAGTTAACCACCAAGTGCTTGCATACAGCACCCAAGCATAATCAAATAACATCCAGATACCAAACACAAAGGTTGCGATCATACCTGGCGTCATGATGCCGTAAAATAGCTTACGTTCCATTACCTTAAATCGTTCACTGCTTATTTTATCTGTACTTTGTGCATGATAAACAAATAAGCGAGGTAAATAAAATAAGCCAGCAAACCAAGTAACCATAAATATCAAGTGTAAAGCTTTTATCCAAAGCATGGTTTATTCCTTTGTCATTTCTTCAATTAAACTGTTTATTTTGTATAAATTTAAAGGCCCTCGTTGCTTACACTATAACATTACCTTTTTGATCTATTACAAATGTATTTGGTGTTAACTCTATGCTGCCAAATGCTTTTGCGATTTCTGAACTCACGTCTAATAGCTCCATATTGAATAATTTTCTATCTATCCATAACATCGGCTAAATAACGAAAGCATTAATAATCCATTTAATTTTGTAATTCTCTCGTATGTAATTATTTAACCTATCAATGTTATGATTATTTTAACTATTTTCCAAAGTTAATTTAATTTCTTGTTATTTGAATAATAAAACAATGCTATGCCAATAATAATCATAGGCAATGACAAGATTTGCCCCATAGTTACCCAGTCTAATGCCAAATATCCTAGTTGAGCATCAGGCATTCTATAAAATTCAACAATAAATCGGAAGCTTCCATAAAAAAACAAAGCCAATCCAGTAGCTGTTCCTACAGGCCTCTTTTTTCGTGAATACAGCCATAGTAAAATAAATAAAATTAGCCCTTCTAAAAAAGCCTCATAAAGCTGTGAAGGATGTCGTGCTAGAGGTCCACCGTTTGGAAATATCATTGCCCAAGGTACTTCGGTTGTTTGACCCCATAATTCTGAATTTATAAAATTACCTATACGACCAGCACCTAATCCTATTGGTGCTAATGGCGCAATAATGTCTGTTAATTGCAGCATTGAACATTGATTTTTTTTTGCAAAAAACCACATCGCTACAAATACGCCTAACATACCACCATGAAAAGACATGCCACCCTGCCATATCTTAAACAATATTAATGGGTTACTTAAAAATTCACTAAAATTATAAAATAAAATATACCCAATTCTACCCCCTAAAATCACACCTAAAGCGCCATAAGTGACTAAATCTTCTATGGCCTCAGGTTTAATAGGTGACCATGACTTTTTTGCGCGCATTTGCCCAAAAAACCAAACAGCTGCAAAACCAATCACATACATAAGTCCATACCAATGAACTTTAGCTGGTCCTATACTGAATATTACTGGATCAATTTTAGGGTAATTAAGCATAATTAAACGTCCAAATTTGTTACATCTAATGCATTTTTAACAATGAAATCACGTCGCGGCTCAACCACATCACCCATCAAGGTTGTGAAAATCTCATCTGCAGCAATAACATCCTCAATTCTTACTTGTAGCAATCTGCGATTGTTGGAATCCAGTGTTGTTTCCCATAATTGCTCTGGGTTCATTTCACCTAACCCTTTATAACGCTGGATATGCTGTCCTTTTTTAATTTCCTTCATCATCCATTCAAAGGCTTGCTTAAAGTTAAGGACAGGATGCTGACGCTCACCCATTTGCATATAAGAACCTTCATTAAACATTCCCAGCGTATCCTGGGCATATTGAGCTATTTTTTGATAATCCTTACCAATAAAGAAAGCTGAGGGCAAAATAAATGTTTTGGTAATGCCGTGTAATCGTTTATTTATTACCGCTGAAAAATTATTACTACTTCTGTATTCGAGTTCTATCTTAAATATAGCTTTACTATCAGACTCTTCCAGTTGTTGCTGTAATTTTTCAAACCACGCGGCAAGTTTTTGTTGATCTTTTTTAATGTCATCAGTAATGACAGTCATATAAGAAAACTGCTCTAGAAACACATCGTCATATCGTCTTGATAAACGATTAATAACACTAACAACCCCAGTATACTCTTTAGCTAGTTTTTCTAAACCTTGTCCTTGTATTGGTAGTGCGGCTTCATCTGTAAAAAGCTGGGCTTTATCAAGCGCCAATTGAATTAAATATTCATTTAATTGAGCATCGTCTTTAACATAATGCTCTTGTTTACCCTTCTTAACTTTATATAAAGGTGGTTGAGCAATATAGATATAGCCTTTCTCAACGATCTCGGGTAATTGCCTATAAAAAAACGTTAATAACAAGGTTCTAATATGCGAGCCATCAACATCAGCATCGGTCATGATAATAATTCGATGGTAACGCAACTTTGCCAGATTATATTCTTCTTTGCCTATGCCGCATCCCAACGCTGTAATTAATGTACCCACCTCTTCCGAGGAAATCATTTTATCAAAGCGCGCTTTTTCAACGTTAAGAATCTTACCTTTTAAAGGCAATATAGCTTGAGTGCGTCGATCTCTGCCTTGTTTTGCTGAACCACCAGCAGAATCCCCTTCCACTAAAAATAACTCAGACAAGGCTGGATCTTTTTCCTGACAATCAGCAAGTTTTCCTGGTAGTCCGGCGATATCTAATGTGGTTTTTCTTCGTGTCATTTCCCTTGCCTTACGTGCAGCTTCTCTTGCGCGCGCCGCATCGATAATTTTACCAACGATAGTTTTGGCTATATGTGGCTTTTCTAGCAGAAATTCCTGTAATTTTTCATTCATCGTTGATTCAACTAACGGCTTTACCTCTGAAGATACTAATTTATCTTTAGTTTGCGATGAAAACTTTGGATCAGGTACTTTAACTGACAAGACTGCTGTTAAGCCTTCTCTAGCATCATCCCCGGTAGTTGAGACTTTTTCTTTTTTAGCTAAACCACTAGCTTCTATGTATTGATTGATTGTACGTGTTAAAGCACCTCTAAAACCTGCTAAATGACTTCCACCATCACGCTGTGGAATATTATTAGTGTAGCAAAAGACATTTTCTTGGTATGAGTCGTTCCATTGCATTGCAACTTCTACCGTAACACCTTCTTTTTCTGCAATAAAATGGAAGACTTCAGGAAATAATGGTGTTTTATTTTTATTAAGATGCACTACAAAAGCACTAATGCCGCCTTCAAATTCAAAAATATCTTGTCTGTCTGTTCTTTCATCATTAAGGCTAATACGTACACCTGAATTTAAAAATGATAATTCACGCAATCTTTTTGCCAAAATATCGTAATGAAATTCTATGTCAGTAAAAGTTTCTGTACTAGGTTTAAAATTAATTAAAGTACCGGAACCTTCGGCTGGGCCAACTGACGCTAAAGGAGCTACAGGATTACCCATGCGATATTGTTGCTTATATAGCTGACCATTTTTACGTACTTCTAAATTTAACTCTTCAGATAATGCATTTACTACAGAAACCCCAACGCCGTGTAAACCTCCCGACACCTTAT
>TBL_comb47_HYPODRAFT_10008904_pt1 | contig 10141 bp, 8 predicted proteins | sample TroBogypolimnion_40_FD_10682 | JGI IMG/M metagenome (IMG submission 10682)
CGAAGACGACGGCCGGGCCGGAGCACGGGCCGTAGCCGGCCTGGGCGAGGCCGACGCCGTCGTGGGCATCGCCGCCTCGGGAGTCACGCCCTTCGTGCGCGCCGCATTGCGCGCGGCGCGGCGGCGAGGTTGCCGCACCATCCTGATCACTTCGAACGGATCCGCTCCCGCTGGATCGGCCGAGCTCACCATCGCGCCCAGCGTGGGGCCCGAGGTCGTCGCCGGTTCGACGCGCTTGAAGTCCGGGACGGCGGCCAAGCTGGTCCTCAACGCCCTGACCACCGGGACCATGACCCTCCTGGGCAAGGTCTACGACCATTGGATGGTGGACCTGCGGCCGACCTCGCGCAAGCTCAAGCTGCGCGGAGAGCGCATCATCGCCGATCTGGGGCAGGTCGGTCCGGCCCGGGCCCGGACACTGTTCAAGGCTTCAGGCTGGAGCGTGAAGACCGCGGTACTCATGGCCCGCAAGGCGCTGACCGCGACGCAAGCGCGCAAGCTCCTGGGGGAGCGCTCCGGCTCCCTACGCCAGGCATTGGGGGTCTCATGAAAGGCAAGATCCAGATCGAGTCGGTCGGCAGCGTCGTCCTCAAGGCCAATCCGTTGGGCGACCCGCGGCTGCGCCAGGTGCCGATCTATCTTCCCCCCTCCTACGGCACTATCCGGGGCCGACGCTATCCCATCATCTACTGCCTGGCCGGTTTTACCGGCGGGGGCCGTAGTTTGCTCAATTTCAACCACTGGCGCGAAAATCTGCCCGAACGCTTCGACCGCTTGATCGCGGAAGGCAAGGCCCGGGAATGCGTCCTGGTCATGCCCGACTGTTTCACGGCCTTCGGCGGCAGCCAATATCTCGATTCGCCGGCCACGGGCCGCTACGAAGACCATGTAGCGGTAGAACTGATCGGCTTCTTCGAGGACAAGCTCTCGGTCAGCCGCCAGGCCGCGGGCCGGGCCGTTGCGGGCAAGTCATCGGGCGGTTATGGCGCGCTCATGCTCGCCATGCGCCACCCGGATGTGTTCGGGCATGCGGCGAGCCATAGCGGCGACATGCTCTTCGAACTCTGCTACGGGCCGGACATCGCCAAAGCCGTCTCGGCTCTGGGGAAATACGGTGGCTCGGTGGAACAGTTCCTCAAGAAATTCCGGGCGGCGAAGGACAAGGAGGGATTCGAGCATTCCCTGGTCAACCTCGTGGCCATGTCCGCCTGCTATTCCCCCAACCCCAACAGCCGGCTGGGCTTCGACCTGCCGTGCGACCTTCATACCGGAGAGATCCTCCCCGAGGTTTGGCGGCGCTGGAAGGCGCTCGACCCGGTGGCGGCCGCGCCGCAGTACCGCGCCAACCTCAAGAAACTCAAGACCATTTTCTTCGACGCCGGGACTCGCGACGAGTTCTTCCTGCATCTCGGCGCGCGGAAACTTAGCCGGGTTCTTACGGGTTTAGGCGTGAACCACACCTACGAGGAGCACGGCCTCGGCCACTTCGACATGGCCGAGCGCTGGAGCGTTTCCTTGGCTCTCCTCTCGCGGAGGCTGACCCCGTGACGGAGCGAGCACCCCAACCAGAACCGGTACGGCTCTCCTTCCGGCGCGGCGCCAAGGGCAGCGGCGTGACCCGCATCGAGCGCCTCATCATGCACCCCACGCTCAAGGATCATCTCCTGGCAGAACTCAAGCGGCGCCTCGGCTGCGGCGGCGCGATCAAGGACGGAACCCTGGAATTCCAGGGCGACCACCGCGGCGTCCTGGAGCAGGAACTGGCGAACCGCGGATTCAAGATCCGTCGGGTCGGCACCTAGTGACGAACCCGCCCCATGCGATGACCGATGCCCTGCCTTCCGTAAGCGTCATAGTCCCGGCGCATAATGAAGAAGCAATGCTGCCCTTATGCCTGGACTCTCTCATGCACCTCGATTACCCCCAAAAGATGCTTGAGATCATCGTGATCGACAACAATTCGACGGATGGCAGCGCCCGGATCATCCGGGATTTCCCCGTACGCTATATCTTCGAGGGGAGAAAGGGGCGGGCCCGCGCCCGCAACGCCGGACTGAAGGCGGCCTCCGGAGAAATCATCGCATTCACCGACGCTGACGCCGTGGCCGACGGGGACTGGCTACGGGCGCTCGTGCAAGGCTTCCGGCAGCCGGACATCGGCGGCTGCGGCGGCAGGAACGCCTCCTTCCGGCCGACCACCTGGATCGAGAGATTCTTCGAACAGGAATACCAGGGATTTCCGGAGAGCGCTGAGACCTGTTTCGAGAACTACTTCGTCGGGACGCTCTTCGCCGCAAGCAACATGGCCTGCCGCCGCCGCGTCCTCGACGAGGTCGGCCCTTTTGACGAAGGACTCTTCGCGAGCGAGGATCTCGACCTGCTCTGGAGGATCAACCTCAAAGGCCACCAGCTCAATTACGCAGAAGACGCCCTCGTCTACCACAAGCGGCCGGCAACTTGGAGCGCTCTGGCGGAGATAGGCGTCCGGTATGCCTACGACCACTTCCGCCTCATCAAAAAATACGAACCTGTGATCGGGATGTCTTTTGCCTGGGGCGCCGCAGCGCGCAAGACGGGCGCCAAGCTGGGCGCCGCCACGCGGCAGGCGTGGCGAGGGCGTTTTGAACAAAGCCGATTCGACTTGCTCACCGCCGCGCTTACCGCGACACATCTGGCGACCGCAGCCTATGGCTGGATGGCAGGCGCCCTGGGGCAGAGGATCGAGACGTCCCCCTTGGGCTTCGTCCCGGCGCCGGTGATCTGGCGCTGGGATAGCGCCGGAGATGTCCTGATATTGGATCTCTTCAATAAGAACGGCTACCGCCTCGAAGGGGCCGCCGGCCGAATCTGGGAGCGCTGGGCGTGCGGGGATGACCCCGCCGCCATAGCCGACGCAATCCAGAAGGAATATGGGGTCAGCCGGGAGGACGCCCGCGCCGATGTCGAACACCTGATCTCGGAACTATCCCGAGACAATGTCCGGCCTCGGGTGACGGACCAGATCGCCTAGAATGAAAATATCGAAACAGCGTGCCGCGAAAGCCAAGATACTGCTTCTTGCCTCGGAGCCGGCCGATCACATCGAAGCCGCAGCGAGGATGCTGCTGCGTCGCTACGACGTCTATCTCATCTCGCCGCTCCATTCGTTCTTCAATAATCCGGCATACAGACGTCGGCTGAGCAACGCGGGGATACGCCTGCTTGATGGCCCCGACATGCGGCGCCTGCTGCACCGGAATCTCCTGCGGCATGCCTTCGCGGCCGTCGCCATCTTTGTCAGAGAATCTGTGCAGATGAACGCCTTGATGCGGGAGGTGAGAGCCTTCGCCCCTCATAGCAGGATCGTGGTCTTTGCCGGGACGTTAGACCTCTTCCACCGTCTTCCCCGCGCCGCGCTCTCCCGCCTGTTTCAGCAGGAAGGGTTCGCCCTTCAGCTTCTGACGGCGTACGCGCAGGCGGATCTTATCATCACCGAGACCGCAGAAGACAAGGACCTCTTGCTCCAGGAAAACCCCGCGCTTCGCATAGAGACCGTCCCGCTGCTGAGCAAGCCTTCGGGCCGGCTCGCTCCGCAGCGTTTGCCGGAATTGTTCATGGGCGCAGGGCCGGCGCAGGAAGCGCATGCCAAGAATGATTTGACCAGCATCATAATCCTCAATCACAACGGCCTGCAGTATTCCAAACGCTGCATCAAGAGCATCGCGAAATACACCCATAAGCCCTATGAACTCCTGCTGATAGACAATGGCTCAACGGATGGCACCGCGGAATATCTGGAATCCGTCCCTAGGGCCACGGTCATCCTCAACCGGAATAACCGCGGTTTTGCCGCGGGGTGCAACCAGGGGATCAGGAAGGCCCGGGGCAAATACCTACTCTTGCTCAATAACGACACCGTGGTCACACCCTTGTGGCTGGACCGGATGATCGCCTGTGCGCAGAGCAGCCGCGCCATCGGACTGGTAGGCCCCCGCACGAATTCCATCTACGGGGTGCAGATGACGGGCCCCGGCCCGTATCGCACTCTGGCCGATATGATCCGATGGTCGCGGATGCGCCACCTCGCCCATCTTGGCGATTGGTTCGAAGTCTTCGCACTGACGGGATTTTGCCTTCTCATCAAGAAGGAAGTGGTCAAAGCCGTCGGGCTCTTGGACGAACGGTTCGCCTGGGGTCCTTTTGAGGATTACGATTACTGCCTGCGGGCAAGGATCGCCGGGTTCCGCTCCTTTTGCGTCAATGATGTGTTCATCCATCATTACGGCTCAAAAGGATATGCGCCCGGAGTCCTGCTGGACTATAGAAAAATGAATAGGGACATCTTCATCCGGAAGTGGGGAAAGCCGTTGTATGAGCTCTTGCAGCAGAGCCTGATGTGCAGCACCATCGGCTTTCCCACGGTCCACTAGCCCCGCCCCCTTTTTGATTCTTGCCCACAAAAAAGATAGACTGAGGACTATCCCCGCGCCGCCGAGCGGGGCGCCTGATTTCTTAGAGCGACATGCCCCTGCCGACCGTCAGCATCCTGATTCCCGTCTATAACGAGGAGGAGATGCTGCCTTTCTGCCTGGATTCCCTGATGGCGCTTGATTATCCCGAGGAACTTCTGGAATTCATCATCATCGATAATCACTCGACAGACACGAGCGCCGAGATCATAAGGAAATACCCGGTGCGCTATGTGTTCGAGCCCAGAAAAGGCCGCAGCGCAGCCCGGAATGCAGGCCTGAAGATCGCCTCCGGGGACATCATCGCCTTCACGGACGCTGATTGCGTGGTCGGCAGGCACTGGATAAGGAATTTGGTCAAAGGATTCTCCTCCCCGAATGTCGGCGGCTGTGGCGGAAGCACGCTATCCTACCGGCCTGGCAACACCATCGAAAAGGCCTTCTACTGGTTCCAAAAGTACCAGAACCAGGATGACGGGAACGATGACACCAACGAAGAGAACTATTTCACCGAGCCGCTGTTCGCCACCTGCAACCTAGCCTGCCGCCGAGAGCTATTCAGCCAGATTGGTTCTTTCGACGAACACTTCGCCGCAGGAGAAGACACCGACCTCATATGGCGCATCAATCTGAAGGGGCATCAACTGCGGCATATGCGCAACGCCGTCGTCTTTCACAAACATCGCGATAAGATCGCGCAATTGCCGGAAGTATTCCTCCATTATGTCTATTGGCAGTACTGCCTCATAAGAAAATACGAAGGCATCATCGGCCTATCGCTGTCCGGTCGGCGCATGCTGGCCGACATGTTCAAGAATGCCTTTCTGGCCGGAAGAAGCGTCTTCCAAGCGGAGCGCGCCAAGAACCTGAGCGTCTATTCCTTCCGGCTGATCTTTTCCTTCATGGGATTGCTCACCTGGATATACGGCTCGCTGGAAGAATGGTTCGGGAAGAAGCGGGCTTTCGCCCCTTTGACATTCGTTCCGAAGCGGCTCGTTTGGCGGTGGGGCAGGACCGGGGACGTCAAGGCCGTCAACCTGCAGAGCGGCTTCGGTTATCAGCTGCACGGCGTCGGCGCGAGGGTCTGGGAGCTTTTGTCGGAAGGAAAGACCGAAAAGGAGATAATCAAAGAAGTCGAGGCATCCGGCGCGGCGCAATCAGAGGAAGCACGGAAAGACATCGATGCCTTGCTGCAGGAGTTGAAAAACGACCAACTGATCGCTTTCTTATCACAAAGATAGAAGGAGCGCCAGATGAAGAAGAAGCCTGAGCCAAAAAAGGTCTACAAAAAACCGATCTTGAAGAAATTTAAATTGACTACCAAGTTGGGCGTTTCCACGATGTTTGTGTAGCGACACGCTTGGCGTAGAATTCCGCTAATTTGTATAATCATTCAAATTCATTAAGGAGACTTCAGCATGAAAACCAATCCAGAAGAATATCTCCGTTCGCTGGGAGTCGTCGCCAAGGATGTGCACCAGAGATTCCAGCAAGTCCTGGAATATGCGGAAGGCATCTCTCCGGAACCGATCGAAGACCTTTTCTTTTCTGAGTATATCAACCGCGACGGCGCGCGCATCCACGAAAGCCTGTGGCTCTTCTCACAGGACCACCTCATCGAGGCCCGCGATTGGCTATCGATCGACGACCTCAACTTGCTGCCGCTGCGGCACAACATTCGCGACCTCCATTGGCGGTCGAGCCATGTCGACCTCAAGAACGGAAAGAGCGGGACCGAGGCGCGCGCCAATCTGGATTTCAAAGCGGGCGATGAGGTCGCCGGAACTCTCCGAGCCTCCGGAGGGAATTGCAGCCAGCTTTGGCGATTGCTGAAGAACTCATTCCGGCAGAATCTGACGGGGTCTTCCAAGTAAGCATAGCCACAGCACCGGCCCGGAACTTTCGGGGCCGTCATGAACCCGTTGCCTTCGGACCGGCAATGGGCAAGCAGGGTATCTATTGGTCCGCCATGGCAAGGCTGCCCGTTCTATCTATGATGCGGAAGAATTCATCCCACGCCGACGCGGGATAGCCTGTTCCATGACCGCCGCCCCCCCCTATTCGAACGGACCGCAAGACCCGAGCACTCCCTGCGCGGAACGGGAGATGCCGTTCTCCGGGAACTCCATGCGGTTTCTGTTCCGCTCCGGAGACGCCCTGCGCTTCCGACGCATCGCTGCCGACCGATTGCTGCTGGGGGACATCGTCGTCTATGTCGATATGGAACGCCGCAATTTCGTGGCGCATCGCATCGTTTGGAAGGACGACCGTGCGGGCGAGCATCTTTTTTGGACGAAGGGGGACCGCTCCATCATCCTGGACAAGGCGGTTCCCGGATCATGCATCGCGGGCCGCGTCGAGTCCTTCCGGCGCGGACAAGGGCGCTGGATCAGCCTGCAAGGCCCATTCCGCAGGCTTTGCCACTGCGGTATAGGAATCATCTCGACGGTCGTGCTGGGTTTGCTGTGCGCCGAGATGATCCGGGATTTTTGCCTGCAGACCGCCGCCTGGACCCGCGACCGCATCATTGACGCCGGACTGGCCCTGCGCGACGCCTACCGCTTCCTGCGCGACCGCACCCTCCAGACCGCCGCCTGGACCCGCGACCGTTTCATTGACGCCGGGCTGGCCCTGCGCGACGCCTACCGCTTCCTGCGCGACCGCACCCTCCAGACCGCCGCCTGGACCCGCGACCGCATCATTGACGCCGGGCTGGCCCTGCGCGACGCCTACCGCTTCCTGCGCGACCGCACCCTCCAGACCGCCGCCTGGACCCGCGACCGCATCATTGACGCCGGGCTGGCCCTGCGCGACGCCTACCGCTTTCTGCGCGACCGCACCCTCCAGACCGCCGCCTGGACCCGCGACCGCGGCGTTGATGCCTACCGCTTCCTGCGTGACCGTTTTCTTCAGACCAGCGCCTGGACTCGCGACCGCGGCGTTGATGCCTACCACTTCCTGCGCGACCGTTTTCTTCAGACCTGCGCCTGGACTCGCGACCGCATCATTGATGCCTGCCGTTTCCTGCGCGACAGTTTTCTGAAGACCCGGGCCTGGACTCGCGACCGGATATTCGATGCCTGCATCATTCTGCGCGATGCCTACCGGTCCCTGCGAGATGCCTGCCTCCAATCCGGCGCCTGGATCCGCGATAGGATATTCGATGCCTGCCTTGCTCTACGCGACGCCTATCGCTTCCTGCGTGACCGCACCCTCCAGACCGCCGCCTGGATCCGCGACCGGGTCAAGGAAACATGGATTGCTCTGCGACGGCCTGCCATCCGGCATACGCTGAGATTCCTCACCGCAGCGTATCGCGCATGCGGCTTGGTCTTCCCGCGCCGTTGCCGCGCCTTGCGGGCTCAGATCGGAAGCGCGTGGCTAAGGCTGGACGGTGGATGTCCCGCTCCGCATCACGGCCGCGACATCGTTTGGGAAGGCGAGGTCACTCTTTCCGAAACCATGGTGGTTGCGGCCGGATGCAGGCTGAGTATCTTGCCGGGGACGCTGATCCGGTCGGAAACAGCAGCCGCTGCGGGCAGGGCGGCAGACCGGTTGGCTTTCGGGACCAGGGCGCCGCTCCCCCGCCGTGGCCACTGCGCGCTGATGATCTATGGAGAGTTGGATATCGCCGGCGAACCGGGCCGCGAAGTGCGCTTCACCGGAGCCCCCTGGGGCGGCATCGTACTGCTAGGCCGCTCCCGGACCAGCATCCGCCACGCCCGTTTCGATTCCGCCGCCGACTTTGCCGCCCTGGGCGTGGATTTCTGCCAGGCTGAGCTTCGCCATTGTGATTTCCAAGGCGGACAGGGCGCCACCGCTTGGGGAGGCGGCGCCTCCGCTGCCCTGCATGACTGCTCCTTCACCGAATCCAGCAAGGCCGCGGTCTGGGCGCACGACGATGCCCGCGTGCGCCTGCGGCGCTGCCGGACCTACGAGTGCAACACGGACATTCTCACCGAGGGTTGCGCCGTCGTATCCGACTCCTGCGGGACCTATTCCCGCTGCCGCGGCTCAGCTGCGACGACGCGCGGTCACTCGACCTTCCTCGGCCGTTCGAGCCGTTGGCTCGATCATGCCGGCCAGTCCGCAATCTTTGCCTCGGACCGGGCGCGGCTACGCCTCAGGGGCTGCCGCTTGGAACGCAACAACATAGGCATGGAGACTCTGCAGCAGTCGCGGGCCCTCCTTTGCGGGGTCCGGGTCGAAGGCAACGGCACCGGCGTATGGACCCAGAATGCCTCGCAGGTCGAGGCCGTGGGCGGCTCCTGGCAGGATAACCGCGAGGCGATCCGCTGCAGCCATTCCTCACGGGCGCGCCTCCGGGGGGTATCGTTCAGCCGCCAAGCCAAGACCGCTATCATGGCCGAGGATGATTGCCGCGTCCGAATGGACGGAGCGGTGTTCACCGGCAATGAGAATGGCGTACTCGCTTTACGAAGATCGCGCCTGCGCGCGACAGGCAATACCTTTTCCAACTGCCGGGACACGGCCATATGGACCGACCACCGCTGCCGGACTTGGCTGTCGCACAACGATTATCTGGGCAACGGAAAGGATTTCCACCGCGAATATCATCCTTGCTACGACTCGGCGCAACGGAGTGCATGATGAAGCCGCATGTGCTGCTTTTGACGCCTTCCCCGCCCTACCCCTTCGATGGCGGATGCAAGCGCATCCACACCTTGTGCCAGCTTCTGGGCCAACGGTTCCGTTTCTCCCTGGCCACCTTCCCCCCGCGCGACATCCCCCGCGACGCGCATCAGACGGCGCAAGAGCTCCTGTGGGAGCACCACTACCTGCGGCCCGTCTTCGAGCGCATCCATTGGCTCACGCTGCCTCCGGAACCCCGCTCGCTTCGCGTCGACCGCTTGGCCCTCCCCGACGACGTCGCCCGCTTTTTCGACCCGCAGACGGCTCAGAGGGTAGCGGAGATCGTCGCGGAAGAGCGGCCGGACCTGGTGCACGCCGAGTTCGACCTCACGGCGCTCTACGCGCGCCAGCTCGCCGGAGTGCCCCGCATCTGGACTCAGCACGACGCCGGTTCCATCTCGTTCTTCGGCTCCTACTTCCGGGAGATGGTGGGATGGCGTAAATTCCTGCAGATCGGGCAATGGAGACGCCGCGTGGCATTCGTGCGCCAGGCCGGGACCTGGTTCGACCGGGTTGTGGTCATGACTCCCACGGACCATCGCCGTCTTTCTAAAGTCATCGCGGCCCACAAGATCCAGGTGGTCCCTACGGGCGTGGACACGACGCATTTCCGCCCGGCCCCGGAGCCCCCCGCCGGCGCGGCACCCACTCTGCTTTACGTAGGCCACTACCCCCACTACCCCAACGAAGACGCGGTGATTTTTTTCTGCCGGAAGATCTGGCCCGCGATCCTGAAGGCCCGACCTCAGGCGCGGTTCTTCGCCGTGGGCTCAAGCCCCACCAATGCGGTGCGGAGCTTGGCCCAGGATATCCCCGGAGTCACGGTCACGGGGACGGTCCCAGACGTCAAGCCATACCTGGAACAAGCCACCGTGTTCGTGGCGCCGGTGCGCTTGGGCGAGGGCATCAAGGGCAAGATCCTGGAGGCTCTGGCATCGGGCCTGCCGGTGGTCGCGACGCAGTGCTCCCTGCGCGGCCTCGAACTCACGCCCGGCCGCGACGTCCTAGCGGCCGACACCCCGGCGCTTTTCGCCGCTCAG
>TBL_comb47_HYPODRAFT_10008908_pt1 | contig 10137 bp, 7 predicted proteins | sample TroBogypolimnion_40_FD_10682 | JGI IMG/M metagenome (IMG submission 10682)
AAGCTGATTTCTCCGCTGCATCCCCTAAGATTAGCATGGTTTATCAATCTATTTGACTTATATACCAATTGGGAAGAAGAAACCAGGACATTTCCACATTACAGAACCGTTTGGTACAAAAATCTTGAAAATCTGTTCCTTGGCGATCTTATTCCAGAAGCAGCATTACCTGTGTTGGCAGATTTGGCCATGTCGGACTATTTCCAGTATGTTGGGGAATTAACATTTGGTTGGGGTTTGTATTCCAAGCCATTACAGAAAAACAACGATGCTTTTTCGTCGGTATCGCGGCAAATAAAGATTTATTTATCGTCATTGCTCAATATCGCGAATGAGTATCGTATAGACAACGATGTCAACCAAGCCTTGGTGGGAAGGCACATCACAAATTACCTTTCTCAACACCCTTACACAGATAAGCTGATTATCAATCTCTTCAATGCGGGTGATGCATTTGTATTTGCAGATGCCATGGTTGATATTGAAAGGCTGAGCGATTATAAATCACTAAAATATGAAATCCGACTTTTTGCCGACGATAAAATCATTATTCCAGGAGAAGCGTTCAGGAGCCTTATCAATCCGGAAAGTAATATTTCGGAAGATGCAGAAGCTTTTTCCCAAGCCTCCGGTAACCGGCTGTTTCCCAAATTGCGTTTCTCAATCAATAGTATTGCAGATTTTACCCAAAACCCACAAAATTATTACGCGCATATCAGCTTTTTGATCAGCCCTTTCCCTGTTAGGACAGTTTTGACCCGTCCGGATGATAAGAAGCAATCCTTTTTCTTTAATGGCCTGATCAGTAGTCATGTGATCAGTGTCAACCAAAAACCAAATGCAATAATCTGGAACAAATACATTTCGGAAAACCCTGTTGCAAACGGTGTAAACGAATTTTGCAACACATTTGTCTCTTTGTTTGCCAATATGCAATCTTTTGTTGCCAATTCGCTATCCAACAATAGGGAACAGTCTGTTCCAGCTACGCGATTGGAGTTGAACGAACCGGACAAAGTATTGCTTTCGTATATACATGACATCTCCGATTGGGTGGTTACTTTTGATAAAAATATGGGGCCAGAAGTCTATGACCTGCCGGGTACAGAAGGAGAAATACCATTTCTTCTCGATTATGTACCAGGGCAGGAAATTTCCGGTATCTCCTCCTATCTAACAACCCGTCCAACTTCCGAAATAGTCGGTTTGCTTGGACCACATTTTGCTGAATTTGGTATTGACCTTCGTACAGACACTGCAAAATTGAAAATCCTGCTCGAAGATATCCGTTCAATAAGCAGCTCCCTTATTTTGCAATTCAATGCGACAAGCAATAAAGCGTTTGAAGTACTGGGGACGGCTTTCACAAAAAGGGTGTTGGAGAAGAAAAACATCCTTGAGGATTCATTTATGATACCGATCGATTTACACAAAGAGTTGTTCGAGAACCTTCCTACTGAAATTAAGGAGCGGGCCGACACCCTATTGGTCAAGATCAATCCTGAGAACAAAGAAATCTGTTTTACGGTGATCGAGATCAAATGCCGGACTTCGTTATATGAAGCAGAACGTCTTGATTTAATTTCCAAAATGGAGAGCCAGATTGAAAATACAATCGAGGCTTTGCGGTTCCATTTTGATACAACCTATTCACTATCAAATGACAGGTTGGATCGCGAATTGAAAACTTTACAGTTAAAATCCCTGCTTGAGTTTTATGTAAACAGGGCTTCAAGGTATAACCAACTTTCAACATTTGTTCAGGATAGCTATATTGGTTTACTGGACAACCTGAATTATGGATATTCACTAAAATTTAAACGATTGGGAATTATCTATGATTTTTCTGCCCAACAACGGCACAAAAAAGAAAATTTTGCCAACGACTCTACATTTTTCACTTTTGGCCGAAATATGATTGAAGAGATCCTTGATCCGGATTCAGATTTGAATACAAGACGTCTGGAACACATTGCTGAAGATTCACAAATTGTTTCATTCTTTGGACCATCAACCATAGATGCATTAAGTCAAATAGTTAAGATTCCTAGTGCTCTTGTTGTTACGGAAACTTCAATTGAAAAACCAATTAAGGATGTCGAAGAACCTTTGGTTATTTTGGAGCAACCTGAACCCGGATTAACAAAACAAGGCCAGGATATGCCTTCAGTTGTCAATGAGGAAGTTTATGAGGATGCTTCTGACAACCACGTGGAAGTTGATGACACGTCACCCTATGAGGTGCCAATGTATAGTATTATTGTCGGTAAGACTTCAACCAGTCCCCAATATGGAATCTTGGGAAAAGTAGTGGCCAATAACCAAAAGGTTGCACTTGACCTGAGCGAAACCAACACGATTAGCCTATTTGGAGTTCAAGGTGGAGGTAAGAGTTATACAATTGGAACGATTACAGAAATGGTTTTAAAGCAGTTCAGCCAAATAAATGAACTTCCTGCACCTTTGGCTGGAGTCATCTTCCATTATAGCGAAAGCATGGATTATGAACCTGAATTTACATCCATGATCTACCCCAACAATAAAGCTGAAGAACTTCAAAAGCTTAAAGAGGAGTATAAAGCAAATCCAGGCAGTTTGTCGGATGTGGTGATCCTAACACCTCAAGCCAAGGTAAATGAAAGGAAAGAACAATATCCTTCAATTGATATTTTTCCGATCAGCTTTAATTCAAATGAATTGAATGTTCAGGATTGGATGTTCTTATTGGGAGCCATCGGAAACGATTCAACTTATATCAGGCAATTAAAAGCCATTATGCGGAACATTCGTGACAACATTAGTTTACAAGCATTGCGGACCAACGTTGCCAATTCAGTGCTGCTTACCAACAATCAAAAAACTCTCGCCGAGCAACGGATTCAATTTGCAAGCGAATACATTGAAGACAATTCATCCATTCGTGATCTGATCCGCCCCGGCAGGTTGATCATTGTTGATTTGCGTGACGAATTCATCGAAAAAGATGAAGCACTGGGATTATTTGTGGTAATGTTGAACATCTTTTCTGCCATTAAAACCTATGATTCAAAACCATTTAATAAATTCATTGTGTTTGACGAGGCTCACAAGTATATGGACAATAAGGACTTGACCGGTAGCATTGTTACCGCAATCCGGGAAATGAGGCATAAAGGTGTATCAATCATGATTGCAAGTCAGGACCCTCTAAGTCTGCCAAATGAAATCATTGAATTAAGTTCGCTGGTGCTTCTCCATAAATTCAATAGTCCACAATGGGTTAAACATATTCAGAAGTCAATTACACAAATGGCATCCTTGACGCCTGCAGATCTATCTTCATTGGCTCCAGGAGAAGGCTTCCTTTGGGCGTCCAAATCAACAGACAAAGTATTGATGAACCGTCCAGTAAAGATTTCAGCGCGGCCAAGGGTTACCAAGCATGGGGGTGAAACAATTAAAGCAATTTGATGATGGAGATGAATTCATTTTCGGCCAAAGGTAAGAGGGAAAACAACGAAGATAATATTTTGAGTTGTCAGCTTTCATCTGACTCTTCATTATATCTCGTTGCTGATGGAATGGGTGGATATTCATTTGGCGAAATCGCGTCTTCCCTGGCATGTGAATCGATTTCTGAATATATAGCGGAGAATTATGGGCGATTTGATGTTAAACAGTTAATAATTGATTCACTGAATGTTGCAAATACTAAGATTAACGAAAAGCGGAAACAACTTTCAGTTAAAATGGGTACGACCCTTGCAGGGGTTTTGATAGAAGGGAGTTTGGCTTACCTATTTTGGCTTGGTGATGTCCGGATCTATCATTTTCGGGAGAGTGGGATCCTTTTTCAGTCGGAAGATCATTCATTCATCAACAAAATGAAGAAAAAGGGGAATGTATCGCCTAAAGAGATTGAGCGATATGGCAATATTGTCACCAAATCACTTTCCGGCCTTCCAGAGGAAGGTGAAGTTGAAATTGTTGAATTGTCGCTGATGCCTGGCGATGTATTGATCATCTGCACCGATGGTTTTTGGAAAAAAGTCGATGTGCCATCTATCTACAATTTTAGTGTAGAAGATATTCTGAATCAAATTAATGGGCATTTGGATGAAATGGATGATAATTATTCAATGGTGAAAATTAGCGTATAGTTAGGTATGAATTATTGCAATAGAATTGTGAGATTATATTTGTAAGGAATTAAGGTGCTTTAATATAATTTTTGAATTTAGCCAACAGGTTGTTGGCCAATTATAAAGAACAAGAAATAACGATCAGATGAAAACCAATAACTCCGATCCGGACTATTACAACTGGATTTTGCAATTGAAACAAAAGTTTCGGCAAACCCAGATCAAGGCGGCTGTGCAGGTTAATCAGGAATTACTTAAATTCTATTGGGATTTGGGTGCCGACATTGTGGAGAAACAAGAAACTACCAATTGGGGAAGTAAATTTCTGAATAGGGTAAGCTCCGATTTAACGGAGGCTTTCCCCGAGGTAAAAGGCTTCTCAATTTCAAATATCAAATACATCCGACAATGGTATCTATTTTATAATCAACAATCTATAATTGGCCAACAAGCTGTTGGCCAATTGCAGGATGAATCTTTACCACCACAATTGCAAGATGAAATCGGTCAACAAGCTGCTGCCCAATTGCCGGATAGGAGGATCGAACAAATGTTTCTAATTCCATGGGGCCATCATATTGCGATCATTTCGAAGTGCAAAACTGTTCAGGAAGGGTCATATTATATTTCAAATACAATCAATCATGGTTGGAGCAGGACAGTTCTCGTGCATCAAATCGAATCTGGCCTCTATCATCGAGAAGGAAAAACAATTTCTAATTTCAGCCAAACCCTACCGGCCCCACAATCCGATCTGGCACAACAAACCTTAAAAGACCCCTATATTTTCGATTTCTTCACAATGCGGGCCGATTTCAATGAACGGGAATTGGAAAAAAACTTGATCGAACACATTACAAAATTCCTATTGGAACTTGGTGCCGGATTTGCTTACATGGGTAATCAGGTCCCAATAAAGGTTGGCAACCGCGATTTCTCAACCGATCTGCTTTTTTACCAGACCCGTCTCCATTGCTATGTGGTTGTGGAATTAAAGAAAACCGATTTTGAACCTGAACATGTCGGTAAGCTGAACTTCTACATCAAGGCAATAGACGAACAATACCGGCAAAAAGGCGATGAACCGACAATTGGTCTTTTGTTGTGCAAAAGCAAAGATAAAGTAGTGGCTGAATATGCATTAAGCGATATTAACAAGCCAATGGGGATATCGGAATACCGGTTGACAAATATTCTTCCGGAGGAACTGAAATCAAGTTTGCCAACCATCGAAGAAATCGAAGCTGAATTCAGGGAGTTAAATCCAATGAAAACTAAAAAGCCGAAAAGATGAAACACATGTAAGAATTGTGCCGATTACCTGCCCGAGAACAACAGGGAGGGTTACATCATCCATCCCGAAGCCCGCAAAGAGATCTTCAAATGCCTTCTGGAAATCAACCACAAAATCTATGAGGAAGAGGTGCAAGATGGGTTGTGGGAGAAGAAAAAAAACTATGGTAAGGTAAAGGTTACCAAGGAAGTTGCGGAACCGGAAGAGGGATATGGTGATTTGTTTAATCTGAAATAGTAAACTATTTATTTCAAAGTACATGGAAAATATTAATGATTTTGTAGACAATGCTTCTGTTGGAAATAACTATAACTGGACTTCTTTAAATATTGACTTAAATTTCAATAAATCTGAAATTGATTTAGATTCAATCATAAAAAGGGAAAAGCAATTTGGCGATACTCACAATGAAGTTCTGTTTATCCATGAATATGTTCATTTTGTTCAAAACTTCTATTGTAATTGGGGAGGTTTAGTTTTTTGCGAATTTGTTCTTTCGTTAGAAAAATTAGGCGCTTCAAAAGCAGTTGATGATTTTAAGCTTTCAATGCCATTAAAAATCGAACATATTGCAGATGCGAATCTATGGAATGACGGAGTTGATTATTATAATAAATTTCAATTGTTAATTGGATCAAAAAAAGAAGAAATTATTCTTGAAAATGCTTGTAAAAGTGATAAAATATCAATTAAGAAAATTGCTGAAGAGGAATTAATAATTAATAACGGACGAATTAGTTATACCATCAATTGTAAAACTATTCGAGAGCATATGGCTGATTTATCATCTATGCTTTTTATGAATTATTCAGATACACAAATTCATGAACGCTTTTCTAATAGCAGTGCATTCTGCTCTTCACCAAAGACTCTTGATAAACAACCGACGTATTGGATGCTGCTTGAGTACTTCTACTCAAATGAATTAAAAAACATTGCGGAAGGCCTAGTCCTAATTTGTCATGCAGCACTTTCAACAGCCAGTCCATTAAGAATGATTATCAGATTTTTTAAATTTTCAATCAACTTTAAAGGTGGAAAAGATCTAGTAGAATTAGTACATCGTTTTCTAACTAAACCAGTTGAAATTATTGCATACTCGTTTTCCTTTAATGCAACTCTCCAGTCTCTCGTAAACCAGTTAAAACTTTGTTCATCTCATGCCGACCATGATTTTTATCGTTTTAACATAGAAATATTTAATACGTTGATGATGAATATTTCTAATCATTTTAGTGCAAAATTGTTTTTTAGAAACCCAGCGAATTTAAGAAATAAAGATGCTTGGGTTCAAATGATTCATCATACAGGAACTCCCATAATTCGTTATAAAGATAAAACACCAGTAATATCAACTTTTAGCAATAAGCTAGTCGAATCTTTAACTTATTTCCTTGGTGTTGCCAAAGTATTGGAAAATCTAAAAGGTAGTTCAATGCATTGTTGTCCTTTTCATACCGACTTTGATATCTGTAAGGCTCTGTATAAAAATAATGAGAATTGTTTTCATGATCCATTATTAGTTAAGAACCCATTTATCAATGGAAAAGAATGTTTATTCCACAATGCTATAGAATTAATGGGTTTAACCGACAGAATAAGCTAAGGATAATCTATTTAATAGTGATCTAAACTTAAACTTTATATTATGAAAATTTGTAAAGATTTAAATCAGAACAACCCGATCAACTCAATAGCTGATTGGTTCTCAAAGTGCCCTCCTCAAAGCAGAGAAAATCACTGGGTCGATAGCTTTAGTGCCAAGAAAACTGTTAAACAGCGGCTGCGAGAACTTCCCAAATTGGAGAAATTTCATTTTTTTTCATTGCAACAGACTTTACCATTTTAAACAGTTTAATCAATAGAATAAATACGATGAGTTATATATACCGCTTACGCCCCTCTAATACTTTGACGTTAGATGAAATCACGAATAATTACTTATGGTTCTCCAGACCAACTGAATTTAAAGATGTTGATGATTCCAATGTAATGTCATTTATGGAAATAAATGAGACTTTAGGAGATGCTCTTAATAGGATTTTTGGACATTTTATGGACGTTGCGAAAGAGGTAAGTAAAAATGGGATATGTTGTTTTACAGAAACTCTTCCATCGATTGAAGATTGGAGTAAATTTCCCAAAGGCCATAATGGTATATTTATTGAATATAGAAAAGATATTTTAGAGGATTTTTTCGCTCGTCATTTTGGTATAGGTGATTGTTTTAAAAAAGTAGATTACCTTTTAAATCCATTATATTTTAAATCGAGCAGTAATTATGATGTTTTATGGAAAACAAACGAAGATGGAGAGCTTTACATTTCATTGAAAGAATTTGAAAGAAATGATAGATTGCGAGACGAACTATTTTTAAGAATGTTTACTCGAATAAATTATAAGTACCAAGACCAAAAAGAATTACGTATCATTTTAGGAGGCAGGAATATACCCGACAAATCAGAGGGTCTAAGTGGTTATAAGATTCCAATTCCGAAAGAGGCAATAAATATGATTTATGCGCACCCTAAAACACCAGATACCGTAATATCACATTTAAGCTACAATTATACCGAAAGGTTGACCATCGCAAAGTAAATCATGAAATTATTTAAGACTAAAATGCCTAGAAACCATAACTTTAGCAGACTATGAAGTACGAAGATATTTTTACTGTTCCTGATGACTCCTTGTACAAGGAAGGTTCAATAGACCCAATGGGGACACAATCAATTTGGTCGAGATTTGGCCAGGAGATATTTCACAATAGGTTAAATACAATCTCCACTGATATAAGGAATTATACAATTAATCTATTTCATCATTTCGTTCTAAGAAGATTATTTACCGAATATCCCGACACAGTAACAAAAGCCAAAGGTAAATTCAAAAATTATCAATCAGAATATGATATAAAGGCCGGATTGTTATTGTTCCTGGAAGATATACTTACCGGAACTTTAGTTTATCAATCAAAGGTTAGAGGTGATATTAGGGTGAATACCATGGGTATTTTGGGTATATATAAGGCCGAAAATGCTTTGTACGACACCAACAACGCTTTTCAATTAAAGGCTGATAAAACAAACGGAGGATTATTGGTTCGGCAAATAACGCTTGGTGTCAGTGGTCGTTATAAAGGTACTTTTATCAACATGGGATTTTTCAGCTCAAATTTTGCTTATGAAGAAAACAAATGGTTACCGATTGATTCATTAATTAAAAATTGGAAACAAGGTTATGAACTTTCGGTTAAACTACTTTCTATTGTCAATCAACTTATAACCGATGGGAAGGGGGACTACCCATCACAAAGTTTTACTGCATTTAAAGATAATTCAGAACTAAGTGAATTGTATATAGAATGTTTTGGGTCACATGTAAAAGAACAAGCTATTCGGAATTTTTGGGAAGCAAATCTAGGTTTAGATACTGGGGCAACAAAGGCACTATACACCCAGATTTCAAAATTAAACAACAACCCACCTAAAGAAATATACCTTAATGCACTCAAAAGTGATATTGAAAAAGATGAGCAATTGAAATTACAGCATATCATTGATTTAGAGCCATTTTTATCTTCATGCACCCAAATATTTTATCTACTTACCCAGAAAAGAGTGAAAAATATCCAGGATATTGCAGAGGAAGTTCTTAAACTGTTACCGATTTCAACTGAAAACATCACCAGTTTACCCTTTTATTCTGGAAGGGTGAAGATGCTTGTCGAATCAATTGAAAAAGGTGAAGGGGAACCGCTTAAAACCATGTACCAAATCGTTGATTATCATAAAAATGTAATGGAAAATAAAGGTGCGGTTCCGTGGGTCCGGATAGTAGGTAATGGGACCTTGGAACGATTAATTTATCAAAATCCAAGTTTTTCAACTGATTTCTTTATAGAAAGGAGACCATGGTATAACAATTACTATATCAGCACACTTACTGCTATTTACAATGGCTTAAATCCCTAAATAATTGTCAAAATGAAACTATATGAGAGTTTTCTAAATCATTTGAAGGAACTTGGGGAGCTTAAATTGGCTTGGTTCACTTCGTTTAACATTGATATCTATTTTATTGAAAAATACATTCTGTCTGCATTCTGCGGAATAGAACCCAATCAGTTGAAAAGCTTAAAGGATTATGAAGTTCTTAATGGACTATTTCATGATAAGGAGGCAGTTGACCGTAGTATAAATATAAAGTTTTACTATGATTACAGAGCAAATAATTCCAAAGACAGTAAAAAAACGTGTGTCTCCATCATACCGATCAATCCAAGGAAATTAAATTCAAATGGAAAGTACAAATTTACGAACGGTGTATTTCATCCTAAAATAGGTTTGTTGGTCAATCAAAAGAACGAAGCCTATATTTTGGCAACTTCGGCAAATTTATCAATCGGCGGATGGTCACAAAACTCTGAATGTGCTATTTTTAAAAAGATTGAGGACAGAAGAAATGCCCAATCTATCATTGATTTCTTTAGACATATCTCAAATGAATCTGATCATGATGAACTTAACCGTATTAACCAAAATTGGCAGGGTCATTTGAACGAAACCGCTGACTGGCAATTTTTAAGCTCCTTTGAATCGTAAACCTTCGGCTACGCGCGTCGAGATCACACAATAAAGGCCCCGGAGCATTTTGCATCCGGGGCCGCTTTTATAGAGGTCAGGTTACAACGGTGGCAGATAAATATTAGTTCCTGGGTTC
>TBL_comb47_HYPODRAFT_10008912_pt1 | contig 10134 bp, 7 predicted proteins | sample TroBogypolimnion_40_FD_10682 | JGI IMG/M metagenome (IMG submission 10682)
CACCATCAGGCAGTAGAGGGCGATCGCGAAATTGCGGATAAAACGGTTGTCATGGATCACCGAACGGATAAATACCACCACCGAGGTAATCCCCATCAGGATCGAGTAGGGAAGGTATATGTTGAGAACCAGCTGGTCCGGACCGCCCGGGACCGGGGTTCCGCTATTCATGACATTTAAAATCACCGACAGGTTATCGTATTCGGTAAAAAGGAGGAACAGGAGAAACCCGATTGTCAGTAGCTCCACACCCTTTCGGATATCACTGTTTCTATGCTTGAGCCGGTAAATACGGCTCACAACCAGCCGGCCCAGGATCAGCAACAAGGCCAGGGCAAGATAGTGAAGCAGCAGGATAAAGCCGCTCACGTTATGGGTTAAAACCATGCTCATTCGGTACTGGGTCATGTTGTAATGTACCGCAAGCGGGAAGAGTAACCCAAATGCAAGCCCCATAAATAGGAAAGGCATTTTAAACGAGGACTGCACTCCCCTGAAGTAGCTGATCACCCCGATAAAGAAGAGAGCTCCCGCGGTAAACCAGGCTACCGGGGTGTAACTCAGCGATGCGGTAAATCGGCAGGCGATGATGAACATGAGCCATCCCAGGGTCAGGAAGATCGAAAGGAAGAGGCCAACCCGCACCAGACGGTCATACCGCTGTTTGCTGAACCATTTTTTAGGAAGGTGGAGTTTGGCAGTCTGAAGCTGCCAGGAGGTAAACCCCAGTGCAGCCAAAACGGCTATTCCCATCTGCAGGCCATAGCCCATCAGTGACGAATCGGGCAGTTCAAGTCCAATCAGCATAGGGGGGAGGCAAATTCGGATCCAGGCATAGAGGTAATAAACCACCATAACGACCAATGAGGAGACAGAAATCCAAAAGGCCGTGCGGTCCTTATATTTAGCCGCAAAACCCACCATTAAAACAGACAGTACGGCGGTAAACAAAATTAACCGCCCCTGTTCAACCATTAGCGGCAGTACGAGTCCTGCCAGAAACATAATCACGAAATAATGTGGCAAGGTCCATGCCGTGCTGCTCCGCCGTTTTAAAAGATAAAGACCAAGGATATGCAAAAGCAGCAGCGCCACCACCACCAGGGCGAGGTACCCGATGGTGTAATAGTGAATCATCACATAAGCCGTGGTCCCGAGATAAACAGCAAGGTTCAAACCGGTAATCACCAGCTGCATCCAGCGCGGAAGGGGATTCTCTTTTTTGGCAGACATCACTAATCCGACGGCATAAAAGAGAAGGAAGAAGAGGATTCCAACAACCAAAAAGGTTTGGACAAATTCTATGCCTGAATTCACTACTATCTTTCGAAGCCACAGAAGACCCAGAAATCCCCATGCTAAAACCATATTTATTAAAGGAACAACAGGCTTTTTAATTTTGTGGTCCAACCAATAGATCAAAAGACTAAAGATTAAAGTAAAAACAAACATGTACTCAATACGGTCAAAGGCCAATCCAATCAGCAATACCGAAACGTAGAAAAATACACTTATTAGTATTGGAAGCAGAATTTTTTGATGCCGTAGGGCTACAGCTAACAACACTAAAATTGGGATCCACAGAAACAGAATGGCCGTGTAAAAGCCGGGATAAAAGCATCCTCCAAAAGCGGGATTAAATAATGAAATCTTTATTTGAATAACTACCAGATAAATGGCGGCTAACAGGGAGGCCGGATACGTCAGGTAGCCGTAATTCCGAGCGAAGATCAGAGATCCGGAAAGAACTAGTATTGCAGGGATAAAATAGAGAAGCAATTCAGTCAATCCGCTTCCTGTAGGATCAACGAATGGCACGTCAGGGGCTGGAGCAAACAAACTCAGAATCATCGCGTAAAGTCCGCCGGATCCACCGGATGAGGAGATCGAGAAATAGACGCCGATCAGCAGAAAGATAGCCCCTAACGCAATGAAGAGCCGGGAATTTAAAAAACGTTCCATTCCGCGTATTGGTTTACGGCTTCTTCGGTGATGACTGTGGCTTCGTTGGGTAGGTTGTTGTTCCATGGATTTTGATAATAAAAGATGTCGGGTTAATGGGAGAAATGGATAGGGGTTGGTTTGGTTGAATGGGTGATGGGGTTGATTTGTGACGTTATGCTCTCAATGACAGTTATATTTTATGTAAAAGGAGAAATCGCCTGAACTGTCATTGAGAGGTATCCGGTGAGATAAATATTAGCGGAGTGCTTCAATTTTCCTGATCTTAAAACAAGGATTGGTGCAATGGGTACAACCGGAATAGATAATTATCTCTCCATACTCATCTTCAGAAGTTATGTTGATTTCCGGGATTTCATGCTTTAAACGGAATAGAATAATATTATTTTCTTTTTTGCATAAATGATTGGTGTCCGGACTATTTCTGACGTCATATTCCGGATTATCTTTTAACAAAGTGACCAGACGATCCAAATCACTTTTGCAGCCAGGCAAATTACTCCAGATTTTGGGTGTAACCGGTATGTCTTGCCAATAACATTTAGCCAGATTTATTGTGGTGGTTTTCAGATGCCACCGCCTGGTTAAATATTCATAATAATAATCAAACTTATCACTATTATAGAGTAAAAAGGCTACATAATAGTCAATTTTCCATTGAATCTTCTTGAATAGGTTTCTCATTTTAAATTTTTGTGCAGAGTATTGTGAATTACGCAGGAAGAAGGAAAACTGCCGTTGCAGAAAATCAACAGGTAAAGGCGAACAGAGCTGATTATCTGATTCGTGGGGGTGCGACTCCAGGTCGCGCTCCCACTTTAAATGACCTATATCTTTGAATGGAGCCCTTTCCCTATTTCGATATGTTATAAATTGGGAAGGTAAATTTCTAGCATATCGATAATGGCAACTTTTGTCATAATATATTTTTCAAAGAAAATCAAACAACCAGTCAAATATAGCATCAATTTCAGCTATAATTCGTTTATAAAACCTGAATTATTGGCAATTGGTGAGAAAGTGGCGCCACACAAACCAAATAGATCGTAATAAAATGATCTGATAGGTACGAACCAAATCCCTGATCCGGGAGGCATAGAATACAAAACTGCACCGACATGATCACCCTGGAAGGGTGGAATATTGGTAGCGCGGGGTATAAGCGGTCCTGTTTTCAGAAACGCACCACCCCGGGTAAAGAATACGAAACGGGAAGCGGCGCAGTACACCAATCATTGAAAAACTAAATGACCTGTCGCCGCAAGGGCGCCTATGAATGTAAAAGCGTTTTTCAGGCTTGGATCTATTCCGTCCGTAACAAGGATTTAGCGTTGAAGAGCTTACGATCACGCACGGTCTTCACAGGCGGTCATTGCCCTCGGGTAAGTGATCCGGCTGTTGACGGAGAACGCCACCCGTGGTCATTAATCCGCCAGCTGCCTGAAGCCCTTTCAGGGCATTGATCATCTTAGGATAAAAAAGAAGTAAGCCTTTTTGAGGGGTTGGCACCCTTATTTATAAAATACCGTGAGTTCTGAGAATTTCGGCTAAATCGGCGTGTTTTTTTGAATATTCACGTAGTGTTGCAACCAGGTTTCGGCTCGTTGCTTCTGCTTTTGATGCTTATAATAATGCAGGTTGCATCGCAGTGCGTCGATCCCAGATCATATACCCAAACATGAAAATAAAAAGTGTGATTAAGATTCCAAAACCCCAGTAAAAAAGTGCTTTAATATCATCAAGCTGCCTTTGCTGACTATCAAATTTTACATCCATTTTGGCTTCGAGTGCATTATTTTGGCTTCGGTAATTATGGCCCTGTCACGGTCAGCAAGCGTATAGGGGACAACAACCTGCTGCTCCTGTGCCCGTACCGGAACACTAAACAGAGAAAGGAATAACAGGTTAACCAATAGAAGTGGCTTCATAACCTTTAAATTTATTACGAAGTTACAATAAATACGGAATAAAGTGAAGGGGGATATAAAATAGGGTGAGAAAGTGGCGCCACACCTACCAAATAGATCTTAATAAAATGATCTGATAAACATGAACCAAATCCCCAATCCGGGAGGCATGTAACACAAAACTGCACCGACATGATCACCCTGGAAGGGTGGAATATTGGTAGCCCTGGGTAAGCGGTTCTGTTTTCAGAAACGCGTTACTCCGGGCAAAGAATACGAAAGGGCATCAATTTCAATAGAAAATCAAGTCAAAGAAAAACCATTGTCCGCTAGGACATTAACAAATAAACGGTTAATTCCCTACGGGAAATTTATTTTCAGAATTATAATCTTCTATGGATATTGATCTCCTACGGAGAAATTAACCAGTTTCTGCGTGCGTTGGTGTTAATGGCTATTTTTATCATTACAAACACCAAAAGGTTTGTTAACTTAATGACATTGCCCGTCGGGCTGACAATAAATTCCCCTCGCTCAGTCGCCCCCTCGTTCAGTCGCCACATCGTGCAGCCGTTCCCTCGTTCCCTCGTGTAGTCGTCCTCACCGCCTAATCCTGATCTGGATCGCGTTGGGGACAGGGATATCCGAGACCAATACAAGATAGCCACCTCCGCCGGCGCCACTGAGTTTCCACCCAAGTGCCTTCGTTTTGTATTCCTCGATCTGTTTGACGATTAAGTTATTTACCATATTGGGGAACATCGTGATCTGCGCCTCGAAACTACGTCTGAATGAGGCTCCAAAACCGTCCAGATCCTTTGCCTGAATAGCTTTCCAGCAGTCGTTTGCCGCATCGGCCAGCGCTTTTGCATTTTCTGTTGTGATATTTGTTCCTGAGAGTACATCAAAGGTATTATCCCGGGGGAAGAGGGTGATAAACCAGAGATTATTCTCGATGAATTCGAGTGTTTCGTCATCGGTGCAATTGGTGATTTCAGAGGGCCAGTATTGCTCAAAGTCGTACTCGATTTTGTTTACACCCGGGAAGACGATGCCGATGGAGTCCTGTGAGCCGGAGATATATTTTGTGCCGGGCGGGTTCTCGAAGCTAAACAGTGTTTTGGCAAGCAGTTCATGATCCCCTTCCGGGATATCGGTCTGCCAGAGCTGAATCGCTTTTTTGCGGGTGCTGCTCGACATACCGCTGCGGTCGTTGAAGTCATAGTCCGGTTCGATTGAGATCGTGATTACGGGACCGGGATAGTATTTGGAAACAAACGGCTGGTCGAGCCATCCACCGGCCAGGTCGAGCCGGAAGGGGATCAGACACTCCTGACGCAGGGCCGTAGTTGAACGTGTGGGAAGTCCCACGTACGGAATACGGCGGCTAACCATGAGTTCAATACCTAATCGTTCACAGAACTCCTGCTTGTCTGGGGTGAAACCATCTTCATTCACGAAGAAGATATCGGGATGGAGTGCTTCGACCTCTTTTTCGAAGTCCATAAGTCCGGAGCCGCTGTTGATCCAGGCCTCTTTCACCATTTTAAGAGCCTGGACCATAAACAGCCGTTCCTTATCGGTATTGATTGTTTTGCGTCCCTTGAGTAAGTTGATGGTCTTGTCGGATCCCAGACCTACATAAAGGTCGCCATGTGATGCAGCCTCGATGAAAAACGCGATATGCCCCGAATGGAGCATGTCGTAACAGCCTGAAACAAATACTTTTTTCATTGTAAATGGATTATTCGGATTGGAAAAGTGGCGCGAGATCAATATGTGACTTTTCCTGATATTATATTTTTTACGATTTGAATTATTCTTTAAATAAAGTGGCTCGTCCTGGTCATTGATTACTTTTTTTTGTAAACCTATTTTATCAGCAGGGTGCGACTCCAAGTCGCGCTCCCTCTTTATTTTTAAATGACCTACATCTTCGAATCGAGCCCTTTCCCGGTTTCGATATGTTCAAAATTGGGAAGGTATATTTTCAGTACATCGACGATGGCAGCTTTGGTTACATTATTGTTTTCAAAAAGATCGTGCAACCGGTCAAATATTGCATCAATCTCTGCAATGCTCCGCTTTTTCGAGTTTTTGACAACTCCCAGGTTTATAAAAGTATCATTATCCAGCACCTCCTGATCAGTATAAAATTCCTCAAATGATTTCTCTCCGGAAGTATCCGAACCGAAAAAATAAATTGGATATGATGCTTTCTCTCTCTCCCTCCCTCTCTCAATCTCTCCCTCCCTCGCTTTCTCCCTCGCCTCCTCTTCGGACTTACAAATATCAGGAGTATAACCCAATGTTTTTAATAAGTCTAATGCAATTTGATCGAAGGGAATCAAATCGCGATCTTCATCGAGTTTTGGAAAGAAGATATCGCCCGATTCACCCATAATGGAAGCCATAAGACATAACTCACCCGACTCCTGCGGGGAGACGAAGAACCGGCGAATACCCAACGGACAAGACCAGGGTTGCTGCTTTTGCAACCGTTCAAGGAAACCCAACGGAAGACTGCCATTGGAGAAGGCAACATTGGCAAACCGGGCGGTTTTTATCGGTAACTTATCGGAATAGGCCATAATCAGCTCCTCCATCAATTTCTTACTGGCACCCATAATATTGACCGGATTGGCAGCCTTGTCGGTAGAGACGCAGAAGAAATGTTCAGGTGGAAATTGAAGCAAGAGATTTAACAGTTTGCGTGCACGCAGCACATTATTTTCGATCATTGCCTCAATGGAGAAGCTGTCTTTCTCGCTGCGTACATGTTTATGGGCAGCAAAGTTGGCTACAATCTCAAAGGGACCGTGGGTATGAAAGATCTTCTCAAAGACGCGGTCCCCAAAGTTGACCGGATAGGTTATAAAATCTACAGGGACATGATATTCCGTTGAGCTGCGCAGGTCGCGTACGAGTTCTGTAAGCCCGTTTTCATTGATATCGACCACGACCAGCTTGCGGATCTTAAACTTTAGGATTGCCTTGATATACGAAGATCCTATTGTTCCGGCCCCGCCAATTACAAGGACCGCTTTACCGTTGATGCGGTTTTGAAGTTCTTCCTTGAATTTATCAAAATCGGGTTTTAGCAGGCTCTCCTGGCGAAAGGTTACATGCTCTTTTATAAAGTTGTCCAGATTTAGGTTGAATTGCATATTTTGAGTTGGATTTGAATTTTATGATTGTTGGTCGTGCGACACAAAGTTGGGATTCCACGTTAGATTATTGACACTCTATAATCTTTATGAGACATCAACCGAGCTTGCTTGACCTAACTGATCTCCTCCGACCTCACCGACCACTTACAGGCCCTCTCCGGGGGAGTGGATGACTTCATCGATTGAAGCTGTTCCAATTTTAGATCAAAGTCATTCCATGATTTTATTTGGGGAAATGTTTGTAGATTTCTTTGCGGTGAGCAAATGCAACAAAGGGGACAGTCTCTTTTTCAATAATAACACCAGTTCGGTAATCCCCAATTCTAATTCGATATGCCGATTTATATCCGGTTAGTTTTCTTAGATTAGTTATTTCATGTAAAGAAGAGGCTTCGGATACTATCTTGATAGCTTGACTTAAGGAATCTGCAAGATCTTTGCTTTTTAGTTTTCTAAAATCCCTGGCAAATGCCTTTTCAAGTTCCAAGTTCATTTTGAACTATTTGTTCAAGCTCTTTGAGAAAGTCTGTTTTTTCTTTCTCAGAAACTAATTGTGATTTGCGATTGCGTTCCATTTTTGCGATTAAAACGGAGTTTTCTTTGGTAATCTCAATTCGGCTTCCCTCTTTCTTTTTCCGCCACCAAGGCACAAAGGCACCAAGTAACACCAAGGGTTTATTGCTATGCTTTAATTGTTTTACCTTAATTCTTTAATTCCTTCATTCTTTTCCCTCGCCCCCTCGCCTTTTTGAAGCATCGCTCCGTTCCGTCCGAAAATTGGGACAATCTTTGGCGGGCTTTCGATCGCGGACGGTTATCCCGTGTGTCCGTTCTACCCTCCGTCTGACGGAAGCCCCTTCAGGGCATTGATCTTCAGGGAATTTAATTGGTAAACAAAATGAAAAATAAGGCTGGGTTAGACCTTATTCCCCAGCTACTAATGTTTAGAAAAATAAGATAAGGTCAGGTAATTTTAAAAGAGTTTTATAGGAGGCACTAATGCTGGAAGGAACACCAAGAGTTTATCTCCAAGCTTTAATGCTATTTTAAATTAACCACTAACCATTCCAATAGATACACTAACAGTTTTTGCACAGCTAAAGCAATCCGTGGATCCGTAATATTTCGCCCAGATCGGTATGTTTTTCGGAATATTCACGAAGAGCCCGAATCAGGTTTGTACTTTTTGCATCAGAATCTGAAGCTTTATCCAAAGCTGGTTGTAAAGCAATCCTGCGATCCCATATCGTGTATCCAAACATGAAAACAAACAATGTGATTAAGATATCCAAGCCCCAATAAAAAAATGCTTTTATGTCATCAAGTTGTCTTTGTTGACTTTCAACCTTTAATTCCATAATGGATTCGGTACAAATAGCGCGGTCACGATCTGCCAGGGTTTAAGGAACCACAACCTGCTGTTCCTGAGCCGATGCCCGTTGAACAGGAACGAAGAGTAAAATCAATGCGATGAATAAAAGAGTTCTCATCTCTTTTGAATTTAGTACGAAGTTACAAGAAAACATCCAGGTTTCTACCTATTGGCATAAATTAATTGCATAGAATATGAAGGTTTAAAATTTAAAAGGGAACGGTTTTTGGAATACCATTTGGGAGCTCATCCCTGTATGTTCCTTCATTCTTTAATTCTTCATTCTTTAATTCTTCATTTTTTTGACTCGCCTTTCATTTATTTAACGTTCGCCCCTTCGCCCCCTTGTGCATTCGTTCGTTCGCCCCGTCTCGCTTATGAAGGACAGGTTCATTTCGTCCGAATGATGGGGCAATCTTTGGTGAGCGCACTACCGCGGACGGTGTTCATACGTGTTCGTCAACGTGGGGTGGCGCAATACCTAAAGTATGCAATACGAAGATGTTTTTTACCGGTATTGCTTACCCCGGGTTATTAATAGTCAGCCCTTTAAGGGCAAAAACCAACGCATTGTTATTCAGAATTCTTTCTTGAATTGATATACAAGATACATTTTGAAAATGTCTCATTAAGATACCCAAGGCTAAGAATTATCTGATTAAGCGAACGAACACCCTCGTCTGAAATAACGGGATACTCGTGTGATATCTCATTTCTCATCTGGCGTAGTTCAAACCAATGTTCCCAATTGCCAGCTATTCCAATTTTTTCCGATTTATTAAAAATGTCACGGAAACTCAAATTTTCAATTTCTTCACCTTCAGTGAGTAAAATCTGTTTAAAAAGCTTACCGCCGATAAGATCCTGGTATTTTGAGAATCTGAAAATATACTGATCGATAAAAGCCATGTTCTCATCGGTCAAGGTAAAATACAGCTCTTCGGTGATTGGAAATAGTCCTTTTATTCTCGAATAAGCATACTCGAGCCTTTTTTTGTGAACTAAACAGGTCTCTAAAATCTGATTCAGTTGTTCAATGTATTTATCTAACATAGCCGTATGCCTTCGTTAAGTGCAGTTTGGATTATTCCCCTGTTATCATCAGGATATTGAATAATAACGTCTATTTTCTGATCGCCAATACTATCAAGAACCTTTACAATAAATTGGAATTTTTTAGTGAAGAATTCTGATCGAGATGCATTACTTGGTGGAATAATCAACAAATCGATATCTCCGCCTCTTAATGAATCATTTGCCCTAGAACCAAACAAAACTACCCTGGTCTCAGTTCCAAAGATTTTTTTTGCGTTATAGCTGATTATGTCTTTTTCCTTAAGTGTTATTCGCATTGCTGAATTTCAATAACTTACTACAAATATAACACACTATTTTCATTTGTATATAACTTGTTTTTTAGTGGCCAAATGGAATCACCATGAAAAAATATTCATCTCGGTTGATGATTCTTGAATCATGGCGATTTTATAGATTATTCAGGTCCGTATTTCAGGCTCCATATCGTGAAAAATAAGGTAATAAGGTTAGTTTAGACCTTAATCTCCAGCTACTAAGGTTTAAAAACAAAAATAAGGTTTTTGGAATTTTCTTCTTTCTTTAATACTTCATTCCTTCATTTTTTCAGCCGCCTCATCGCCCTTCATTTATTTAACGTTCGCCCCTTCGTGCAGTCGTGCAGTCGTGCAGTCGTGCAGTCGTGCAG
>TBL_comb47_HYPODRAFT_10008913_pt1 | contig 10134 bp, 6 predicted proteins | sample TroBogypolimnion_40_FD_10682 | JGI IMG/M metagenome (IMG submission 10682)
AGTGGGTCTAATTCTCTTTCTAGTTTAATTGCCAATTCATATACGGTTGGTCAAAACCAACCCACTGAAAATGTAAGTGGTCCAAATTGGGCAGAAGCAACCACTACTATGGTAACAGGAGCGGAAGGAACGGTAGGAAATGTATTGGATACAGCGATTGGTGGAACGGCATTGTTAGGTTTGGGTGCGATTGGTGGAGTTACTTCCTTGGGTACTGCGGTAGCTGATGATGTGACTAAATTAGGAACGGGAGTAGTGGGTGATGTTGCTGATGTTGCGGATAACATTGTGAGTAGTGTAAAAGATATCATTAACAATGCGATGGACGATTTGACCAATAGACAAAACATTCCTGAGGGTACAGCAGCATATGATTCAACACAAGGTGAAACAGGATACACTAATGAAGACGAAGAAGAACAGAAATGTAAAAAACGTGCTAAATCTCGTCATACATCCACTCCTACACCGGTAGGTGCTGCATGTACGGCAGCAAATTTACCCGGTGAATATAAAATGGCTACCGGCCCGGGTCTTAATAATTATTATGGCGCATTGGCCAATCGTAATGCGTCCAATTTTATGCCAGTAACCAGTGATTTCAGTAAATTTGGGCGTTAAAAAAACCTAAAGATTATGTAATTATGATACAACAGTCTATTCTTTTGTATTATAAATGTTTCGTAAAAATACTACAGATCCATTATCATCCGTTTATAATCACATATTACAACGTGATTCTATTGTTCAAGAAATTACCGAAATATTGCAGTCATTTGATGAAAAATGTCGTACAATTACCTTTAAAAAGGGAATTTATATATACGGGTCTCCAGGGTGTGGTAAAACGCAATTTATTTGTCAATTGTTGGAATCGTTGAATTATGATGTAATTAAATATGACGCGGGTGATGTACGTAACAAGGCTCTGATAGATACAATTACATGTAACAATGTGTCTAATCGCAATGTTCTTTCTATGATGAATCGTAAACAAAAACCCATAGCGATTGTTATGGACGAAATTGATGAAATGAACAATGGTGATAAACGTGGTATCACTTCTCTTATCAAACTTATTCGTCAAAAGAAAACGAAAAAACAAAAAATGGAACAAGTGACTCTAAATCCCATCATTTGTATTGGAAACTACTATGTAGATAAAAAAATGAAGGAATTGAAAAAAGTATGCAATGTATTTGAACTCAAAACTCCAACTCGTCCACAAATGTCTTCTATTTTGGATATTATTATTACAAATGCATCAATCTCATTGCCAGCGCCATCCATGTCTACAGAAATCAAAGAAACCATTCTGAATTTTGTTCAGGGTGACATGCGTAAATTGGTATTTATACAAAACATACTACGTACTCGTCCACAATTTTTGGAAGACCGTTCTATTTTGGAAAATATTTTTCAGATCAAAACGTACAACGATGATGCCAAAAAAATAACACATCGTCTTTTGAATGAATACGTTCCATTAGAACAACATAATCAAATATTAAATGAAACAGACCGTACCATCATTTCTCTTCTTTATCATGAAAATATTATAGACCCCCTATGGTCAGAAGGACAACGTCCTCCGCACAGTGACCTTCGGTCACCTAATACAACTAACCTCATAGGTGGCAAAGCCACCGGAGAAGTTACTCCCAGTGAAAAAATTGTGTTTTATAATCAATTCTTGGATAATCTTTGTTTTGCGGATTATATTGATCGTGTTACTTTCCAAAATCAAATTTGGATTTTTAATGAAATGAGTTCTATGATCAAAACATTTTATAACAATTGGTTATATCATCATCATTTTCCACATAAAACCGGTTTTTTTCAACCATCAGAGGTTCGTTTTACCAAAGTATTAACAAAATATTCCACAGAATACAACAATCAATTGTTTTTATACAACATGTGTCAAGAATTGGATATGGATAAAAAAGATGTGGTAGCCTTTTTTCAAGAATTACGTATTTTACTCGGAGGTTTAACTTCCAATGTTGTATATGATTATTTGGACGATTTGTTTCAATCTACCGATGTTACACGATTGGATATCAAACGAATGTATCGGTTTTTAGACAAAAATAGTGATACATTTGATTTGATTGGTGGTAAAAAACTAACAGCAGCATCTTTACCTCATATGGAAGAAGATATGAACGAAGATGACGGTATGGAAAATGATGATTATGCTGACCACTAACTACGAAGTTTACATATTCCTCTGGACTCCACGCTATTGCGAAGCAGCAGAGTCGTCCTTCAGAATATGCGTGGATGTCTCCACTACGTTACCGACATCCCTACGAAACTCTTCCGTCCATTCGGAACGAAGGACGTACGAGTTTTCGTCTCATCATCAAGTTATATGTTTTTCTTGACGTTTTTCTTGACGTTTTTCTTGACGTTTTTCTTGACTTTCCTCCTGACCATTTTTGTTTATTAGGACTAGAATATGTATTCATGTTTATAGGGCTATATGACTTATCTGTAGAAAGGGACATAAATTGTTGGTTTGGTGGAGATGGAGTGGATGCATATGACGTATTTCTTTTTTTACGACCACGTTCTAACTTTGGAGGAGATTTGGTTTTTCTAGTAGTGAATAATTCTTCATGACGTATCTTGTCTTGATTTTTACATATAACATATTCTGTATGAAATTTACCTCCCATATCAGTGTTTGCCTTTCTCAATATATAACCGTCATAATCACTATTACATAAATAGGAAGCTAAAGTTCTGTCGGCAGTTCCGTCAGAATTACGTATTCCAATTTCAGGCTTGTCTGGATGATATCCATAGTTATTAGTCAATATATTTTTAATATTTTCAGGTGCATCATTATACAAAGCATTCATAGTTTCGTAGTTCAATAAAACCAGTTTAAAATTTTGTTCAGTAATAAATTTTGATACTTGTCCATACAGTTCAGCCTCTTCTTTGGTTAACGCAAAAAATGTAGGTTGATTTATGTCGTGTCTATATTGTGTAATATTTTTTCCTATTTTTTCACCTTTGTACAAAGTAGTCCCGCTAGGAATAATTTCGGTTTGTATGGACATGTACCAAGAAATTTACAATAGAATTTATATACATTCTTGACATTTTAGAGCAGAGGGACGAAGTCCTTCAACAACTAAATTCAAAGGTGACAAAGTCACCGGAGAATTTTGACCATTTTTATTCGTCATCCATGATAATATAGTCGTTAATAAATAAAACACGGTCGTTGGGAGTCATTTTTGCCAATAAAACTCGTTGTTTTGTATCTATATTATCACCACATAAACGAAATAATAGTTTAGAAATATTCCATATTTTTGTAAAACCATATGTTTCTCTGTAATATTTGATTAAATCACTCATCAAAATATGTTCATTCAACATCGTAAAATAATATTCTTCAATGATTTGTTGGTCACTCGTGATTGTGCGTATATCCAAGAGAAGATTTTCTGGTTTTGTTAGATAAATATAGGGGGCAATATGATTTATAATTACATCTTGTGGTAACATTTGAAATAATTCTTCTAATGATTTTTCTTCATATTCCTCTGGACTCCACGCTTCGCAGAGTCGTCCTTCTGAATATGCGTGGTTATCCTCCACTCTGTTACGGATACCACATCCACACTTGGCTTTCATTGTAATATAAAATACAAAAATATTACAATGACAAAATTCAATTTTGTAAGAGGGCTTCCGTTCCGAGTAGCCTTCGCACAGGAACCTTCGGTTCCTCAGAACCACCGAAGGTGGTTCAAGGTTGCGAGCGGAGCTCGCTGACCCTAATACAACTAAATTCAAAGGTGACAAAGTCACCGGAGAATTTTATTTACGACATTATCACCAAAAAATCTCCACTACTTTAGTACCGACCCGAATATTCCGGCACTTTATGTAAGGGAGGTTTTAAAGGAACCGTAGGTTCCTTTAGGAGGCATATAACCACCCGCTCGTACACGTGTCAATGCATCATTACGGCTGTTCTTTTCGGTTTCATTCTTAACAGGACCACTTTTGGGTTGTGATAATTTATAAGATAGAAGTGCTTCGTTTTTCAATCGTTCTACACGTGAAGAAGACGACTGATCGCCAAATAGAGTAGATTTATTCATAGATTGAGTTATACCAAGACCCATGGTGGTGATCGGAGATCCGTTTTTAAAAAAAATTTTGGGTTGCCAATTCATGATCCTATACAATACCTACCTATTAGAAATAATTCATAATGGATTTCATGCCCATTTTGTTGTTTTGTATTTCGGTCAAATACTGCTGAAACAACAAGGATTTTACTTTGGCCGAACAATATTTTTCACGTTTTTTCATATAGATTTCTATGGAATCGCCATATTCTTTTTCAATGGTAGCAATTTCTCGTTTGATGGTACGAACAGTGGGTAACAGTTTTTTAAATATACAAATCGGTTCCAAAGCCAATCCAAACAGTTGTTGTAATGGTTTCATCAATTGATTGGTAATATAGAAACTATAGTCAATCGGTATTTGATTTTTTAGAATAAATTCGGGTGTCTCTATTTTTTCACCCTGTAATGCCTTGCTGTCTTTATGTACCACATGTACAAATTTCATACGATCACCTGGTTTAGGTTTATTACCGGGATCACGTTGACTGATACGTTCGGCTAATACTGCATGGGCAATCTGTTGTGGATTTTTGTAATGTCCACGTAAAGCCTTGGTAATCATCAATTTTTCCATGGGCACTTTTCCATGAATCAACTCTTGCAAAGAATGGTCCAAAAATTCCACGGCATGTTGTATGTTTGTATTACCTGTATTATTTTCTTGTTGCATCAATATATTCAAAATTCCACCATACGTGTCTTTCAAATAATCACACGAATCGCGCCGTTTCAAGGACAATCCCATATATTTCATTTTACCCTTGTTCGGATTGGTTTCGTACAACATTCCTACATAACGTTTTTTAGATAACAAAATGAACGGCATCATGGTTTTTTCATACGACAATTCCATCGGTTGTTTCAAGAATTGTGTACATAATTTGGCAGCATCTTGTGCAATTTCAATCGTGATTTCCAATGCACGTTTACCACGAATATCTTCCAAATTTTTCGTAGGGTCTTTCAAATTAAAAGTAAAGAATACCGAATCCGTATTATGCACAATCATATTACCGATTCCTGCAGCGAAATGATGATTGACTGTGGTTAAATCATATACATAATGATCCCCATAATACGGCAAAATTTCTATTTTTTGTATGGTTGAATCTATCGGATCATGATATATATTTTCGTAGGCATGCAAGGTGATACTATTGGTCACAGTATTGGATTCTATTTCCACGGTATAACCCAATTCATGCATGGCAAAATAATATTCTGATATTTCTACCATAGTATCACGTTGATTGTTAAATGTATAGGATCCTTCTCTTATAAACTCGGGATTTCTCAATTTTGCAATATTATCTGATACCGATTCATTGGGTGAAATCACGATGTTATGATGTAATAATTTGGTAGTTAGATTGATTTCTTTGGGTGAAATTGGTATACCGGTATTTGTCAAAAGAGAATGATCATCAGTTACATCTACCATGGCCGTATTGGTAGTGATACGAATCATCCGTTTATGAGGGGCCAAGTGGTGACGAATGACACGTTGAATGGGGGTCCAACCGTGTTCGGTCCAACTTTCTACGGGTGCCAGATTGAGTTCACAATATTCTTTGGTGGACGATGGATCAGAATCTTTTTTCCAACGATTCAGTCCATATATTTTTGCAATTTCTTCAATCGTATAAATCAGAATAAATGTTCCTACCCGAATCGTTATGGGAGTATAATAGGCGACTGAATCACCATACACATATTCCGCACAACATTTTACAGTTCCTTGGGTTTCAGTGGTGAATTCCAAATCGCCATATACCTCTTCAATGATACGTTTGGCATAGATAATCATTTGCCTACCGGTTGCGGTAGTAGATGCTGCAACATCTTTTTCATAAAATGTGGATGTTTTCGCACCACATTGACCATATAGTGAATTGGCCGTTACTTTGTAACCGAGTTGACGTTTGTCCAAAATATTTTTCATAAAAGGGTCTATTTCGGTTTTGATCATTTTACGTGTATTTGCACGTGCTTGTAATAGTTCTTCCAGAATGGCCGGCATGATGGATTTTTGATGATTGGGTAATTGTACCCATCTGCATATTTTTTTCCCTGTTTTTTGTTTTACCGCTTGGGCAGATGGTTTTTCTGGATTACGACGCCACTGAAAGGTATCAAATTCAACGTCAATGTATTTATAGTCCAAATGTGCCAAATTGTCATACGTGGAATCACCCGTTTCACGTATCAGATTCCCTTTTAAATCATATTCTTTGGTCCATACTTTACTATCAGGAGACAGATTGTTACTAATCATGGAGGACGGATAGAGAGATGCATAATCCAAACAGGCGACAGGATTGTCCATATACATGGAACATTTCGGTGGTAATACAATGGCTCCTTCGTATCCGTCGGCAAATTCGGTTTTTTCCAAATCAGGCATCAATGTTTTCTTTTCACGGCATTTTTTGGATACATAACTGGTTAATTTGATTCCTTGTCCACGAAATACCAGAAACGAAATCGGTACACTACATATTCGTGACATTTCTACATAACCAGTGATCACATCAATCTTGTTCATCAGATGATGTACCAGATTGCAATCCTGAATACAATATTTAGCGACTTTGGCACGATCCGTTGAACTACCATTCGTTAAACGGAAAATATCCTGAGGAGATACGTCATCTTTCGCCATACACCATTTGATACTTTTTTTCTGATCATGAAGTTCAGTTTCATGACCCTCAATAGATAGTGTATATTTAGACACGGAATCGGTGGACGGTAGAATTTCTTTCACAACGAATTTATGTCCATCACGATAATAATCACTCGTAAAGCTAGATATTTCAATATGAATATAGTCGCCCACATGAAGTCCTGCAATGTTGTTGGTATACAAATAAGTCAACATAGCTCCATCATATTCTTCTGGACTCCTACGTAGTCCTTCAGAATATGCGTGGTTATCCTCCACTACGCTACGGATACCACATCCATTGTCAGTGACAAATTCTACTTTTTTCACATCATCACATATAAATTGTCCAGCGACATCGTCCAATTTGTACGAAGCCAAATTGAAATCACGACGAAAATAGGTATACATGTCTATTTGTAATCGTCCCGGCATACTCGGATATCGTAAATCATATTCCCCCGTGGCTAGGACAATCTTGGTATTATCCAATTTGTATTCTTCCATTCCTTTTTCTTGTCCTTGTTCTAACTTCGGAGAATTTTTACGTGATAATTGAAGAAATTCATGTATGCATCCGGTTTCTTGTGCACGAACGAACATAAATTGATAATCAAACCCAAATATATTGTACCCAATAATGATATCGGGATTTTCTGTCTGAATCAATTCAGTCCATTGTTTCAATAAATCTTCTTCTTCTGTCACAGATTCTATTACGGTACCTGGTACAGGATCACAGGTGTCTAACACGAGACAATGATTTAAATAGGGTTCCGAATCGCCATATTTCATAAAGGTGGAACCAATAAAGGTTACCTTGTCACCTTCCAATTCTGGAAATCCATGTTCATAAAATCCAAAAGCGTCATTGACCATATTAATTTTTTCTTCACGTGTATATTTCTCTTGTTCTAACATTTCCAACAAGGTAATACCGTTTTTTACTTTTTTTATTTGTTTTGTTGAGGACTTTAGCTGTGTGGCTTCTATTTCTTCGTATTCTTCTTCTTCCACCGCATCAACCATTTCTTCTTCTGGTTCATGTTCTTCAACATCTTCGGTGACTCCATTTCCAATTTTTTCAAAAAGACTTTCAATGGATTGTGCCGACATTTCTTCTGAATTCATGATACGATTTCCTTCGGAATCCATACAAATATGAGCCAACCATCGTGGTATGAGTTCTTCTTCTACTTTTTTTCGTGAAGGTGGAATTCCTTTTGGATACACCAATTCAATATCCGAAAATTTGCCATAACCAAATGCTGCCAAAATAATTCGGTGGATTAGTGCATTTTGTCGGGGTTTATCACCAATTACTTGTTTTAGTTGTTGACGAAATACATCTACTAATTGTGTAGACAATCGTTTGTATGTTTTTTTGGGAATTGGAAAATCTCCGTGACTACTAGACGCTTCAATATCAAAACTACAGATTTTATAAGGAACACGTGTTTCTTTTTGAATTTGAGGTCGGAGTTCACGTACACTACATCTGTATTCATAATGACAAGAAGTTGTGCCTTGGTTTGAATCAATCAATGTATTTTGAGGAACAAATACCCATCCCGATGGTGAAATACTATAAATATGAAAATAACGTAACAAGGGTGGTAATTTGCTCTCATACAATTCTAATTTGCATTTTTGAGAATAAAGAGGACGTAATTTACGTACGGTGGGCTCACCTTCATTTTTCGGATATACCGTCATATACCAAAAATTACGTACACGCATCATAGACATGGAATTTTGAAATGTTAATTGTACAAATTTGGATTTTTTACCTGCGGTAAATCCATATAATTTGTTATATTCAACTAATTCAACCCCTAATAGAGACGATTTTGCACGTTTATCACTTCCGAATTTAGACAACAATTCATCGCGAAATATATCGCAATGACGTTGCGTCCAGTGATCATCTACTAATACGAAGAAGAAGGGATGAAAGTCTTGAACTAAAATGGAAAATGTTTCCCCCTGTTCATTGATCCCATACATCTGTATCACGAATTTTGATACACCTTTTATGGTTTCGTCTTCGGATGTTGTGGTGGTGTCTGTAGAAGTTTCTTTGGTTTCATCATACACCTGAAAATCCAACAGTCTGACCGATTTTCCTTTGATTTTTCGGTGAATGCTTTTTTGCATAATGCTATTGGGTGTTACCGGAGTTGTCATAATATCATACGTTGTGTCTAATTGATTGTTATTTATGTTGACAAATGACAAATTTTATTCAATTTTTTTTGTAAAATTTATTATCAAGATATGATAGATATCTTGATACATCATTCTTACCTATGTCCGAATCAGAAAAACAATATCCACGTCTTTCCACGTTTAGAGAAGCCGGATTTATTTCCAAAAAACAATGGATATTACCAGATTGGTTGATTCGTATTTTTAAATGGATATCACCATTGATAGTTATTGGTGTTATGATTCCCATTATTTTGACTATAAAGAAAATGAAACGTCCTTATTTATGGCCTAAAGTAATTATTATTTTTATTTTGTCTTTGTTTTTTGGAGATTTAATGAGTTCAATCGCACATGTAACATTCGTGGATAATGCCTATTCTGATGCTGTATTTCGTACGGATGAAGACGACTATATGATTGTTCCAGTTTTGTACGGATATTCTTCCGGTCATCATTATTTTCCTTCCAATTGGAAAGACATTGATGATTCCACTTCTTGGTTAACTTTGACCTTTTTTACACTGTTTTTTACGTTTTTCGCGGTTATATTGATTGACAATAAGGCAATTAGATTGTTAATTTTATTCACCTATTTCATGGTTGCATTAGCACCAATATCACATAAATATATGCATGAACGACATCATAACCGCCCAGTTCCGGTATGGGTGGATTGTATTTATTATACGGGAGGTTTTATGGGTTCTGGAAAACACGTTAAACATCACGAAAATGACATATATGATTGGGGATTGTTGAATGGATATAGTGATTCTTTTATGAATTTTATTATTAAAAGTTATTGTCAATGGAAAAATGTGTGTCCCATAGAATTAATGTCGGAAAATTTTACAAAATATGAAGAAAAATTTCAAACGGATGTGGTAAAAATGCGGTTTACGGGTGATATTGAAGGACGAATAAAATGCAAGCGCGATGGACATCATTTGCTACTATTGGAAGGGAACCACTAACTAATATTGGAACCCAAGGTTCCAATAAAACCTCCTAAGTAACGAGGACACCGCGCTACGCGCAGTGCCCTCCTAAGGTTTGCGTGAGTTATTTGTAGGTAATAATATCAATTTGGTCAGA
>TBL_comb47_HYPODRAFT_10008915_pt1 | contig 10133 bp, 12 predicted proteins | sample TroBogypolimnion_40_FD_10682 | JGI IMG/M metagenome (IMG submission 10682)
GATGTAAAAATTGGGAGGAAGAATTTGATAAAAAAATTGATAAAATTGATAAAATTGATAAAATTGATAAAATTGATAAAATTGATAAAATTGATAAAATTGATAAAATTGATAAAATTGATAAAATTGATAAAATTGATAAAATTGATAAAATTGATAACATTGATAACATTGATAACATTGATAAAATTGATAACATTGATAACATTGATAACAATACTTATTTAATAAATATGGATAATTATTGCAAATTAATGAATACTACACAACATAAAGTATTATCTAATCCAAAAGAGAGATTTAGATATTTTTGTTTTAATTATTTAGATTATATTCGTTTAATTGAATTGCCAATTATAAAACAAAATAATCATTATGAAGCAGTTTTAATTGAATATAGATGTTTGCCTCATTTAGAGTTTTTAATTAGAAATTGTATTGAAAAATTGGGTTCAAATTGGAGTCAAACTATTATTTGTGGTAATTTAAATTATAATTATATATTAAATATTACAAAATTAATTGATAGAGATATAAAGGTTATAAAAACTAATTACGATAATTTAATGCCTTCGGATTATAGTTTATTATTATCATCAATAGAATTTTGGAATTTATTATTTGGAGAAAAAATATTAATTTATCAAGAAGATACATGTATATTTAAATATAATATTGACGAATTTATTAAATGGGACTATATTGGAGCTCCTTGGAGTAAAAAACAGAATGACACTCCAAATTGTGTTGGAAATGGGGGATTAAGCTTACGTTCAAAAATATGTATGTTAAAAGTAATCAATAGCATTAGTATTACAGATACAACTTACAATTCATCTACAATACAATATATGAACTCAACCAAATCGATTTGTCCACCAGAAGATGTATATTTTTCAAAAAACATACAGGAATTGAATATTGGTAAAGTTGCCGATTGGGATAGTGCTTATAATTTTTCTTCCGAATCAATTATTAATGAAAATAGTTTTGGGGGACATGGTATATGGTGTAATGATGTTAACTTTATGAATAAAATGATGTATAAATATATTATTTGTTCTTATTCAACGGATAAAACAATTAATAAAACGTTAAGTGACCATAGAGGAGGTTGGAATATAGTAAAAAATAAATTACAAAAATTTATAAATATGAAATCGGATATTTTATTTATAGATACTGTTGATGGATATTTTTTATGGGAAGACAACCGAATTTTAAACCAAAAATGGTTTGGTTTTATTCATTTAACACCCATAACACCAACATATTTGAATTTTATAAATTTAAATCACTTATTTGAATTATTAAAATTTAAAGAAAGTTTAAAAAAATGTGTATTATTATTAACTTTATCAAATTATATTACAGACTTTTTAAAAAAAAAAATATTACAATTGGGTTTAAATATAAAAGTATTTACCATATTTCATCCAACAGATACAATATGTCCAAATTTTACAATGAATAATTATAATAATAATGTTAATAAAAAATTGATACAAATAGGACAACAATTAAGAAAACTTTCAAGTATATATTTATTAAATACTAATTTAGAAAAAGTTTGGTTAACTGGTTTTAAAAATATTAATAGATGTAAAGACGATTTATCAAGAGAAATAAATTTTTTTAAATATAAAAACATTAATTATGATAGCGTAGATTTAAAATATTTAAATTCATTCGATGATTACGATAAACTACTAAGTGAAAATATAGTATTTTTGGATTTTTTTGATGCTGGGGCAAATAATTCAATAGTAGAATGTATATCAAGAAATACTCCAATGTTAATTAATAAATTACCAGGTGTTGTTGATTATTTAGGTGAAGATTATCCGTTATATTTTAATAATTTAGAAGAAATATCTAAATTAACAAGTAATGATAATATAGAAAAAGCTCATAATTATCTTAAAAAATTAAATAAAGATTATTTGAATGTTGACAATTTTACTAAAACATTTTTAAATATAATACATACTAATTTAAAATGTAATTAAAACTGTAATTATATTAGTTTATATTTGTTACTGTAATAGTAACAAATATATTAAGTTGTATTGTAAATTTGTATTGTAAATTTGTATTGTAAATTTGTATTGTAAATTTGTATTGTAAATTTGTATTGTAAATTTGTATTGTAAAATTGTATTGTAAATTTGTATTGTAAATTTGTAACAGGTATTAATTATGTGTAATATTTTTGATTTGACATGAAGTAATAAATTAAATCTTCAATGGTGTAAAATATCAAATTATTCATCTACAATTAGCCATATTGAACCTCCAGAAAAAACACCATTATATAGTTTATTTATTTTTTCATAAGTGTTTTTTTGTATTATTTCTAATTCATCATGATATTTATACCCTGAATAAGAATTACAAAATTTGATTCTAAATTTTGTATTAAATTGTAAAAATACATATAAAAAATATTGTTCATTCCAAAACCTTCCTTGTTTTAACCATTCTAAGGGATAGTCGTATGGAAAAAAAATATCATGAATATGTATTAAAACATTTTTATTTAATAATGGAAATATTTTTGTAAAATAAAACATGACATCGCTATCTAATTTTAATACATGACTTGAGTCAATAAATAAAATATCATTTTGTGTAAGTGTTTTAAAAATATTTAAATCAACATTTTCTAAACATTTTTGTATCAAAGTTATCTTACCTGTGTCGTGTAATTTCTTTAAATAATCACTTGGATATGGTTCAATACATATAATATCTACATCTAAATTAAACATTAATTTTGTGTTATATGTCAACAATGTTGAATTTCCTGAACCTATTTCTATAATTTTTTTTGGTGTGTTTTTTTGTAAAAAATAATGTAATAACCGAGCATCCATCCATTCAAAAGCTCCGTTTAATAAAGAATATTGTAAATTATTTTGTCTTTGTAATATATTTGTATGTCCAAATTCTTTATCAAATTTTACTAAATAATTATTAATTTCATTTAATATTGATTTATGACTTTCTTCATTAAAATCTAAATTTTTAAATTTAGTATTATTATTATTATTAGTATAATCTGTTGTAATATTTGGAATTACTGAATAAAAATGCCCTGGAGGAAATTGTTCATTAATCATATATGATTATTATTATTATATAATATGAATTTCTACGAATTAGATTTTTTTGTTTATTCGTCACATAAACAAGCTACACAATCTTTACTTACTATTTTACGTATAAATACATATAAAATGTTTGGTGTAATAAAGATTAACCTCTATCATACCGGAAGTTTTTCTTGATTTTGTTAATTTAAAAATTTGTTACCATTAATAATAACAAACATAAATTTGGTTGGTCTTTGATATGTTCCTTTAATTACATTTTTGTATTTTTCTTTTGGTATATCTTTTATTACTTTATCTATATTCTTCTTCAAATCATCATACGTTAATCCTTCTAATTTATGTAATCGTGATTTCATTATGCTAAAATAATGTTCTATTGAATTTTCTAACTTCGTAATGAAAATGTTGATATGGAAACAGAATATAACAAATTATTATGTTTATTTACTAATTCTTTAATTTTTGCGTTTCAATGACTACTTGCGTTGTCTAAAATTATTAATTTATTTTTAAATTTGGTTGTTATAAATTTCTCTAAAAAATCATATAATCTAATGCTATCAATTCCACCTTTGCCATATAAATCCCGCTCTAAAACTCCATTCGAAGATATAGCAAATATTCCAGTATATTTTTTGAATATTTTTTTGGTGTGTTTTTTTCTCCAAATTAAGGTTATTTTCAATTATTTATTGTTTTTTATTTAACCTCTATTCTATTATGCCGAACGTTTATGTATTTTATAATATTATAGAATATTGTTGTTTATTTTTTATATTACAAATATGATTATAAAAAAGTATATCATAATTTATAATTTTATTTTCATTAATAACATTTAATATAAATTCAAATTCATATTCTAAATTTTTATTATATAAAACATTAACATTTTTATTACAGTTTATATCTATAAAACATTCTGTATTTATAATATTATATTTTTGCTTATAATCTTTTAATTCGTTATCTAAATCTTCTAATAAAAATATATAGTTTAATTGTGAAATATTTTGTATTGCATTTTCAAAATATAGTTTAGAGTTATAATCTGCTATTTCATTTATTGTATTATGTGTAAATCCTAATCTATATACTATTAAATTTCCATAACTATTTAAAAAATCTATAATAAATGTTATGTGTTGTTCACTAAGTTTAATATATGGTTTAAATAATAAATGGTTAACACCATTAATTATACATACACTTTTATTTATAATCATATGATAATAATGCGACAATAACCTCTTAATAGGGTTTCTTATAGCAGTTATATTATGTAAATAATTATTACAAAATATTTTCATATCATTTATATTTTGATGAAATAATAATAATTTATTTGAATTAATTATTTTGTAGGTAAGATCTAAATTTTGTTTATCTAAATAATTGAAATAATCATCATAAACAATTTTATCATGTGTATTTTCATCGTAATATAAACTTAAAATTATATTTCTAATTCCTGTGCCTCCGCATTTTTCAATATGTATGAATACGATTTTTTGGTTGTATATATTTATTTCATTACACATTAAATAGAAGTATAAAATAAAAATTTAATAATATTATTTTTTATACTTCTATTTAATGTGTAATGATATATTAACCCAAACTCATCGCAACTCATATAATGTATTTTTTTTTCATGTTGTATACAACCAATTAGCCAAGTATAGTCTAAATGTTCCAAAGCAGATATTTTTGTTTTTTTAAACAATATATATTTTTTTACTAAATCATTAAAATTAATATTATAATCACACATATTGTAAATATTAGCACAACAAACAAATTTATCTGGATTTTTAATAAAAATATTTAATTTTTTTATATCAATATTTAAAAATTCATCAGTATCAACTAATAACACTAAATTATTTAAACACATATTATATCCAATCATTCTTTTTTCCTCCTCAGTATCACAAATTACATACTTATATTTTATCTTGGAATATTTCTTAATTATTTCATTAAGTTCATATGGTTTTGTATTTTCATCATAAAATAAATTAAATTTTTTTAAAGTATCAATACTATAAGAATATGGTCCGTCAATTATAATAAATTCATCAACTACATCATATAAATATTTTATAATATCTTCATAAAATTGTAAATCATAATATAAAATAGTATATACGCTTATTTTTGGTGAAGAATGTTATACTGCTCAATCAATAGATTCGAAATTTTCAAAAAACACATTTAGAAAATATGCTTTTCCATTTGATTATGTTGGGCATACATATATTGAATCTATATATGATAATTTATTTGATTTACTAAATTCAAATGATTTTATTTGTAATAATAATGATTTTTGCTTAGAAATATTTAATGACAAATATTTTATGTGTCATAAAAAATACGGTTTTAAATATTGGCATGATATACAATTTCATGATAATAAAATCATCAATGATGATGAAATTAATTCTTTTATTGGAAAATATAATAGAAGATATGAGAGGTTAAAATATTATTTAAAAAATAATAATAAAATAATAATTTTTAGTGTAAATCATTTTGATAATATTTTTTACAAAAAAACTGTTAACAAACAAAATACAATATATAAATTATTCAATTTATTAAAATCACACAACAATGATATCCAGTTTATAGTTGTTAATTTTGGTGAAGATTTATATAATTTAAAAAATTTACAATTTGTAAATTTGCCTGTAAATTATAATTTATCTTTTACAGAAAGCAAACAAGAATTTACTGAACAATTACACCTTTTTATAAAATCGGAGTTTTAATCTTTATTTCGCCGAAATTGTTATAGTATTAAACCAGTTACCAATTTATAAAAATCGCAAATTTTTTTGAGGTAAATTTGATTATATATTTGTTAGTATGTTTGATTCATTAGTACTTTATAATAATAATATTCAAATTTTGAAAATTCGCTATATGTTAAAGACAGTCCAGACAATTTATTTATTTCATCAATATATTGGATAGCATCATTAATGCTTGTGCTAGTCGGTATTTTAAATTCTAAAATATCGTTATCCATTATATTGTAAATTGTATTATGAAAAAATTCTATATTTGAATCTATGGTAATACGTAAAGACGGATTATTTTTATAAACAAAAGACATTCTTTTGTATGAATTGCTAAATATAGGATTTATCTTATTTGATTTGATTTTATCTAAAATACTAACAATCATTTCTTTATGCTCTCCATCAATTAAATCTTGTTCTAATAAATCGTAATCATCATTAATTAACGCACGTATTTTTGTTCCACCGTTGTATTTAATTTCAAAATAGGTTCCTGGTTGAAAATGATATTTGCGAATTCGTATACATTTTGTTAAAGGCATGTTTAAATTATTTACTCTGTTTTTTAATAAAGTAAAATCCGTATAATCATAATATGTTGTGTATACTATATCACAAAAAGTGCCATTCATTAAAGACGGGACAAATATATTTTCTAATTTTAATAGTTTATGCTTATCTGTAGGGTCTAATACACATTTTAATGTTTTTCTTTCTATTTTATTATGATTATTATCTAAATATATGCGCCCATTTACAGAAAAACATTTATGTATATATTCATAGCATAACCCTTTTTCACATGTTATAAACAAAAAATGTAAATTTTGTTTTATATTTTTAATATTTGTATTAGAACAGTAAACAATTAATATGATAATAATCGCAATTATTAATATTTTTATTATTTCCATATATATATACTTTTAAGAAAAGTATAACAAAAAGTATATTTTGTTTACTGCGTTATAAAAAGTATAGTATATTTTGTTATACTTTTCTTTACTACGTTATAAAAAGTATATTTTGTTTACTACGTTATAAAAAGTATATTTTGTTTACTACGTTATAAAAAGTATATTTTGTTATACTTTTTGTTATACTTTTCTTAAAAGTATATATAATGGAACTAACATATTCTTTGTGGTTTATGATGATTGCCAGTTTTATAATTCAACTAATTATTATGAGTATTTTTATGACTGATTCTTATAAAAATATAACATTTAGCATTGGTAAGTTTTATATGGCGGTAATAATGGCTATATTAATGGGATTAACAGAAGTGCTAATGTTTGATATTCATATGAAAACTGTAAGCGGAATATATTATTTATCTTTATTTTTTGTGTTAGTTATGTTTGTTTATTTATATAGAAATCAGATTTACATAGAGGATAAAGATTATTTGAATGAAATGATTGAGCATCATTCGATGGCTCTTTTAACAAGCGAAGAGATTCTACAAAAAACACATTCGGAGAGAGTGAAAAAGTTGGCCGAAAATATTATAGTGACTCAAGAAAAGGAAATAGAATATATGCGACATTTGATATCTTTTGAATAACAATGTTAGAAATTTAATTTAACTTGTGTTATAATTGAAACCAACTTATTCCAAATTATATTCTAAAATTATATTATATGTCTGAAGACAATCAACAAATAGGAAACAATCCGCAATTATCCAATGATTTTCTCTCTTTGGGTTTTGATCCAGAAAGCGGTGAATGGGAGATGTTAGTTGAAAATAATCCTAATTTGACAATTGGACAATTAGTTCAAAAATATTTAGACATTGCTCGTTCAAATTATAATGCTAATTGGAATACATTAGATGATGTGGTTAACGATAATACGGGAATAAATAAACGTAATATAATAAGAGATGTGTTATCATCGTATTCACCAAGCGCTTCTTCAACTGATACAATTTCAATAGATTTAGATGCAATGGATATAAATGGAGGAAAACGTAGAAGAAAGACTAAAAGAATAACTAGAAGAAGAAAAACTAGAAGAAGAAAATCTAGTAGAAGAAGAACTAGAAGAGTAACTCGGAGATATAAACGATAATAGTTTATAAATCTTTAGTAACTAAGTAATTAATTCGTAATATTTTCGTGCTTCATCGTCTTCCAAAACTACTTCTAAAGGAGTTAACCATTCGCTATATGCTTTTGCCTTTGTAGTAGGTCTTTCTAATTTTATTAATTGTTTTAATGCGATAATGCGTCTTTCCAAAGGAGAACATTTTATAGTTAATTTTCTTGTTATTTGTTTCCAACGCCATTCAAATTGTAATGCAGCTTGCCAGTCAGGAAATCCTTCGACGTGACACGCTCGTATCCATGTTTCGCCCTTTGATACTTTTGCTCCAGTTATAAAAGCCCCGCCTTTTATTTCTTTGTTATGTTGTCTTAACCGACGATCTAAATTCACGGTTGCTCCTACATAAGTACAACTATCACTTGATAATAATAAATAAACAAAAAAAGACATTATTTATTATTATAACATTTTATATTTAAGTATAATTTGTTTAAAATTGGTTATTAAATGCTAAAACTTTGTTTAACGCATCTAAAAATTCGGCATCTTTACTAAAAAATTTTTCTCTGATATCTCTATCTAAATTCATTAATAACGCGGTTTGGTCTTGTATACGTTTTTTTTCTAAAGGATCTTCTGTGACTATATTAATTTTACTAACATTTAGATCAATTAAGTCTGTAAACATTTTTAAAAATACAGCATGTCTAACTTGTTTATCCTGTATTTGTTTGTAAAATCTCTGATATAAATCTTTTTTTGTAGGATTTTTGTTATTCCTAATATAACGAATATTTGTATCCATAAAAAACATACCGGCCATTATATATATTACTTAAAGAAAATATTTTGTTAAATTTTTAATATTAAGGTATTATATAATGAGCACTCCTCTTACAGTTACAAGCATAAGCAATAATATAACAACTTCTTATTCTTATACTACCTATAATCCATTAACAAATACAGCAGCATCCTCTGGTAATTGGTATTATTATTTAGTAAATAATTCCAGTTCGAATCAAATTGTTACAATTACTACATACCTTTGTCAAATGACAAGTTTATTTTTTTGTTTAATAGGTCAAGGAGGATCAGGTGGTGCGGTTGGAACGAATACTACAGTAACTGGGTATACCACCCTTGACGGTGGTAAAGGTGGTGGTGGTGGTGCAGGTGAAGTAGCACACTTATGGTATGGCCAAGGACCAGTACAAGTAGGTCAAACGTTCACTGTTACATTACAAGGCATTGGTGTGCAAATTTGTAGTAATATTATAAATACAAATTCATCTATGAATGTTAATATTAATTCTTATTATGGACTAAATGGTACGTCAGGTACAGATGCCACTGATAGTTCTACCGGAGATGGCGGTAATGGAGGAGATGGCGGAAATGGAACAAATGAAAACGAACCACCTTACTCTTGTCTTTCCTACCAAGGTGGCGCTGGAGGTAATAGCGGAAATTGTGGCCCAATGATGGGGGGTACTCTGTCGAATCAGAAAAAGTACAGTTACGGTAGTAATGGTAAAATAGGCAAAAGTTATAATGGTGCGACGAATGCTAACTCAGGAGCTACCGATCCTCCCGGATATTCTAATGTAACATTCGCAGACGGACTAACTGCGAGTGAATTGATTACAGGAGGAATACAAAATTATTCAGCAAATTATTCGTCAATAATGGTATATTATAATATGGATGCTATGACTGATCCATGTTAAAATATGTAAATATATTTATACATTAGCAATTTATTACTAAATATTCTGTAAAATTTTTAATATTAAAGTATTATATAATGTCTAATATTACTGTTAGTTTCACAACTACATCTGGAGTTTCATACCCGTGTTCTTCAACTACTTACAATCCATTAACAAATACAGCAGCATCCTCTGGTAATTGGCTATATTATTTGATATATTATGATGTATATAATCCAACTATTAATATTAATCTTGATATGGATGAAGCATCCAATTGTGTATTTAATTTTCTTTTAATGGGTTCTTGTGGTTTGGGTGGTACATCGGCGGTTACATCGGCGGGTACTTCTTATGGTGGAGGAGGAGGGGGTGGTACTGGAAACATAATGTTATCACAAGCTACATTTAATGGTAGTTGGGCTACGGCAATTATACCAGTT